>Ga0070729_10001378_pt1 | contig 37948 bp, 36 predicted proteins | sample tdDd472_FD_66725 | JGI IMG/M metagenome (GOLD analysis project Ga0070729, IMG submission 66725) | Marine sediment microbial communities from the Atlantic coast under amendment with organic carbon and nitrate - tdDd47.2 | ecosystem: Environmental > Aquatic > Marine > Coastal > Sediment | place...
GCCTATGGCCATCATCGGCCATATAAGCATGTAAAGATAGGTTATAAAGGCAACAAAATCTCCGAGGGTGATCTCGTTTGTGATAACCAGCCGACCGCCAAAATAGAGAACCATCAGCATGCCGAGACTACCAATCAATGTGGCAAGTGGGCTAATTAACCCTTGGATGGAGGCGACCTGAAGATTACTTTTGACGTACTTTTTACCAAGTACTCCGAATCGATCGGTCTGAAAATCTTCCATGGTATAGGCTTTAATTAAACCAATGGAGATAAGAGTTGAGCGTGAGAATTCGGTCATGGAAGAGAACTGCTCCTGAACCGTCGCAAAACGCCTATGTAGTTTTCCTGAGAGGATTCGGGTGGTGACTGCTAAGATTGGCAGCGGCAGGAGGGCCAGAAGAGTGAGAAGGGGGTGAATTGCGACCATGAAACCTATTGCTGCAAGTGACATGACGAGAGAATCCACCGCGGCAACCATCCCCATTCCGCAGGCCATCTGCACGGCAGACAGATCGTTGCTGGAGTGGGCCATAAGATCGCCGGTAGTATATCTTTCAAAAAATGGCGCATCCATCTTTAAAATATGGGAAAAAATCCGATTGCGAATGGCGCGTTCCAGAAGCCTGGAAAAGCCGATGATCAGGTATCGCCAGGCAAAGCGTAAGATGACGACCATCCCGGCGATAAGGAGAATTATGCCGCCTAGTCGAAGAAGTCCAGGCGTCGTGATTGTCAGAGATTCAAGCCCGTCGACTCCGTGTTTGATAATTCTTGGAATAGTCAGTTGGAGGAGGTCCACCAGAATAAGCGCTGTAAATCCCAGTGCCAGACGTCCACGGTGCTTGCGGTATGTGGGAATAAGGAGTTCCCTGAGCTGCGAGAACGGCACCCGTTTTGACTCGGTCTTCTCAGCAGGTTTTGACTTTCTTGTGCTCAAGGGTTTCTCTGTTAGTTGTGTTAAAAAATATGTGAGTTAAAAGATTATGGACAATTGCAAATAATAATGACCGCGTCGGTGAATGTCACTTAAAAACCTGCGAGAACAGCTAACTATCCAAGGTATTGTTGGGGAGGAGACCGTGTTACTTGCAAATATTAAAGGTTAGCGATACAGTGTCCTGTTTTACAAATTTGTGCGCCACTAAGGTGCTCTAGCTTAAAACGACCCGCCTAAAGGCGGGGGGGGACCTTTAATGACGGACGAATTAATATGTTATAGAACTTTGTTTTTTAACGTTCGAACATCTGTGAATTAAAATATCAAATCAGGAAAAGAAAGAAGTGATGATGAGGAATCATGTTTTAACCTTCTTCAAGGTATCACAGGAAAAGCTAGATAGATCATCAAATGCAAAGAGGAAAATATAAATATGGAAGAAATAATTTCACTACTATCCTTGGGTGTTGTTTTGTTGCTTACTGGAAGCATAGCAGGAGTATTGGCAGGGCTTCTTGGAGTAGGAGGAGGAATTGTAATTGTTCCAGTGTTGTATTTGCTTTTTCCTTTTGTTGGTGTGGATGAGTCTGTCGTGATGCATCTTGCAGTAGGCACTTCTCTTTTAACAATAATCCCTACCTCAATTATGTCAGCAAAAACTCATTATAATAAAGGTGGGTTAGAGGTGGGACTGCTGAAAAGTCTGGTGCCAGGAATCGTTCTTGGAGTTATTCTGGGAATAATAATTAGCGGGCAAGCCAATGGCAAAATTTTGACAACAACCTTTGGAACGATAGCCTTTCTTGTTTCGGTACATATGGCTTTTAAAAAGGAAGGTTTTTACCTGGCCAAAAAATTTCCGGAAAGCCAGGCAACAAGGTGCCCAATAGGAATATTCATTGGTTCTATTTCAGTTGTCATGGGAATTGGAGGAGGAACCCTCAGTGTTCCGATATTGTCCCTTTATAATGTGCCGATAAGAAAGGCCGTGGGAACCGCTTCAGCTATAGGTATAATAATTGCGTTGCCTGGCTCAGTCGGTTTTATTCTCGCAGGTCTAAATAATCCACTACTACCATCTTTTAGTATTGGTTACGCTAATCTTTTAGGATTTTCACTTATTGTACCTGCAACTATAATAACAGCTCCTCTGGGGGCTAAATTTGCACATACCATAAACCCGGATCTATTGAGAAAAGCTTTCGCATTCTTTCTTTTTCTCACCTCTGTGAAGATGCTGTTCAGCGTGTTAGGTTGATGGACGGCATATACTATCTATGTTGAAGAGTAAATATTCACTTGGCGGTATAGTTATTACACCCCTTATTTAGTAGTAACTCGGGCTGGGGCAAAGCTGCTTAAAGCAGGGAAAAATGCATTGAGGCTGCCATGCATCCTCTGCATAAATTATCGATTGCTGAGAATAAGTGGTAATTAAATATTGATAAATCCCTGTTGCGTCAAGTGATCAATTCGTGATATCGTCTCGCAGTAAGTGCAACACTCATCTCAAGCGTTGACAATTAAACATCTAGACACAATTTCCCACCTTAGCTGCTCTTCACCCAAGGTGGTTTTTCGCCCACAACAGAACAGGTATTATTTTTGGATATCAAAGACCTGGAACTATTCAAACATCTGTCGACGAGCTTGCATTTCGGCAGGACAGCACTGGAGTGCAATATTTCGCCCTCCGCTCTGACCCGTACCATCCAGCGGCTTGAACGGGATATCGGCAAACAGCTTTTTCTCCGTCATAACCGTTCGGTCACTCTCGCTCCCGCAGGTATTCATTTTAAGGAGTACTGCGAAGACACCCTTGCCAGGTTCCATCTTTTAAAAAACAGCCTAAAGACTGATGCGATGATCCAGGGAGAGTTGGCCCTTTACTGCTCCGTAACTGCTATCCTCTCCATTCTGCCGAAAATATTTAAAAGGTTTCGCCGTACCTATCCCGAGGTGATGATCAAAGTGCAGACAGGGGATGCGGCCAAAGCCCTGACCAAATTGCAGACCGCAGAGGTCGACATCGCCATCGCCGCCCTACCTGACCAACAGCCTGCAGGTCTCGAATTTATAGAACTGCTGCAAACCCCGCTTCTATTTATCTCCCCAAAATTTTTTCCCGAAGTGGTTGTCAAAAAGAGAAATGAGATCGACTGGCTGAAAACACCGATTATATTTCCCTTAAAAGGTCTCAGCAGGACACGGGCGGAAAAATGGTTTGAAGAGAAAAAAATCCAACCTTATGTGTACTCGCAGGTTGCAGGGAATGAGGCATTAATTGCCATGGTCAGCATGGGATCCGGAGTTGGAATTGTCCCCAAACTTGTCCTGAATAAGAGCAGCTTGAAAAACGAAGTGGAGCTTGTCGAGATTGAGCCAAACCTTAAGCCCTTTGTGGTTGGGGCTTGTACAACTTCATCCAAAAGGAAAAATCCTGTTGTTCAGGCTTTCTGGAACATTGTCCGCGATGAGAAATCAACCTTGACCGACGATGGGTGAGCAAGCCTTCCAAACTCTCTATAGACCTGCTAAAGGTCTATAGAGAGTTCTTTATTTTATTACCAGCCAAACTTATTTGCAAAAAAGAAGTTCAAACTCTTTACTTAAATTAGTTACCAAATTATAGATTCGTTTAGTTTGCGATAGAACATAAGCTTTATATGGTATAAACAAATTGTAGCGTGGGGCAGATCTTAATCCTGCCCCATTTAAAAAATGTGTTAATTTGTTTTTCGCCCGGTAACACCTTTGGTATCAGAATTTACGAATTTTGCTTCTTCTTTGGGGCGTAAGGAGCGTGTGGCTGTACCAGCTTTCCACATCTCAGAATCACGCATAGCACCCAATTCCTTGCCCAGTTCTTCTTTATAGTTTTCAGAACCAGTACTGCTGAGAACACGTTCTGTTTCTGCGCCTGAAGCAACGCGCTCATACAGATCTTTGAAAACCGGCAACACGGCTTCCTTGAATTTCGGTCTCCAATCGAGCGCACCGCGTTGAGCTGTAGCCGAGCAGTTAATGTACATCCAATCCATTCCCTGCTCACCGACTAGTCGGATCAAGCTTTCGGTCAGTTCTTCGACGGTTTCGTTGAAAGCTTCACTTGGACTGTGGCCGTTGGCTCGAAGTGTATCGTATTGTGCTTCCATAATGCCTGCCAGGGCGCCCATCAACACACCCCGCTCGCCGGTAAGATCAGAGTAGACTTCATGCTTAAACGATGTGGGAAAGAGGTAGCCAGAACCAACAGCAATTCCCAAGGCAATACAGCGCTCTTCTGCTTTACCAGTGTAGTCTTGCTCAACGGCAAAGCTGGAGTTGATCCCCGCTCCGGAGAGGAAGTTACGGCGCAACGAGGTACCAGAACCTTTAGGTGCAACCAACACTACGTCAACGTTGCTGGGGGGAACTACACCGGTTTGATCTTTGTACACAACCGAAAAACCGTGCGAGAAGTAGAGTGCATCACCGGGATTGAGACATTTTTCTACCAACGGCCAGATTGCTTTTTGCCCGGCATCTGACACGAGCATCTGCACCACGGTGCCGCGTTGGGCCGCTTCTTCCACTTCGAACAGTGTTTCACCGGGAATCCAGCCGTCGGCTACGGCACGATCCCAGTCTTGCGGAAACGCTTTCGATTGGCCGACGATGACGTTAAAACCATTGTCCTTCATGTTCAGCGCCTGGGCCGGGCCTTGCACACCATAGCCAATCACAGCGATGGTTTCATCTTTCAAAACCTCGAGCGCCTTTTCCATCGGGAATTCTTCCCGCATCACAACATCTTCTTTTACTCCGCCAAAATCGATGGTTGCCATTATTAAATTCTCCTTTTGATTAATTATTCAAACAGGTTGTTTGATTTAAAAAGCTGCAAAAATAAAATGTAAAACGTAACATAATACATTATTTCTGCTCTAAAAACATACCAACAAAATAATGTGGATTACCACTAATCGTCTGCCTCCTTCAAGGGCGGGCCGCATTTGATCTACCAGTCATATCATTCCTCATAAAACGAGGGCCACCGGTGCCCAATGTCACATAAAGTTGGCTGAAATTCATTGATTATGAATGACTATATTTTGCAACACCTGTTGCGTCAAGTGACATATCCGGTATGCTGCATTGCACCTAGCGCAATGCAGTTGTGGCAAGATGACTGTGCTTGACAAAAACTCTTCGCAAATTGTATCAGGTATACATTAACCTTCTAGGAAGGTGACCAGGTGGATCCAATTAATTCAGAATATTTTGGTTCACAAGTAGCATATCGTATACGTGAAATGATTCGCTAGGGGCAACTGTTAAAAGGACAAAAAGTTAAAGAATCTGATCTATGCGAAACACTAGGGGTGAGTCAGACCCCTGTGCGCGAAGCCCTGAGAACATTGATGCCCGAGGGATTAATAAGTCTAATACCACAAAAAAGAGCTTTTATTTCCGAGCCCCCAATTGAAAAAAACATAGAGATGCTTGATGTTATGTACCTATTATAAGGCGAATCTACTCGCTTAGCTACTAAAAAACTGACAACAATAGAGCTCAGTAAATTAGAGGCCATGCATGATGAACTTGAGACCCATTTTCAAAATAATAATATTGAAAAATATTTACAGGTTAATTTCCGTTACAATCAGTTAATACAAAAGTTGGCAGGCAATAAAACTCTGTCCAATATTATTGAATCGTTGAAAGATAAAATATTGTTATCACCATCCAAACAATTAGTCCTTGAAGGACGATTCAAACAGTCTATTCTGGAGCAGAGGGATCTTTTATTAGCCTACCAGGGGAAAAAAGCCAACGAAGCTAAAAAAATTATGGTTACCCACTTGCAAAAATAATCAGCCGCTATCGTCAACCTATTTCTTTCCTTAGAGAAAATGAAACCAAAGGACAAATAAATTGTAATATCTTCTATGATAATATTTTGAGCTGATACTACAGCAGCACCTTTAGTATACATTACAAAACTGAAAAAACCAGAAGGGTAGGCATGGCTCAAACCATTGGAATTTATGATACAAACCTCCGAGATAGGGCCCAGGCTGAGAACTTCAACCTCTCAGTAGAAGATAAAATCCGCATTACTATGGCCCTTGATAAGCTGGGGAATAGACTACATAGAAGGAGGGTGGCTTAGTTCAAACCCTGTCTCGGTCGAATATTTCAACAGGATGAAAAAAAATAGCCTGACACATTCAAAACTTGTAGCCTTTGGATCTACCAGAAACTTCAAAACCCACCCTGAAAAAGATTCCAACCTTCTTGTGCTTCTTGAAACCAATATTTCTGCGGTGACTATCTTCGGCAAGAGTTGGGATATTCACCTAACAGACGCCCTGCACATTGAGCTTGAAGACAATCTACAAATAATTCAGGATACGCTGACCTATTTAAAACCCAAAGTGGAACATTTCTTTTACGATGCAGGACACTTTTTCGACGGCTTCAAAAACAACGAAGAATATGCCCTGAAAACACTTGAATGTGCTGTCGACGGTCGAGCAAAAACCATTATCCTCTGCGACACCAATGGCGGCACCCTGGCCCAGGAGATTCCACTTGTAATCAGCACAATAAAACAATACCAGACCCAAAAAAGTAAAGCTATACCGCTGGGCGTTCGTTTCCACAACGATTCTGAAACAGCGGTTGCCAACAGTCTTATTGCCATCTCAGAATCAAAGGTATCACAAATCCAGGGGACAATTAATGGATTCGGAGAAAGATGCGGCAACGCCAACCTAATCTCAGACCAATCAGGCCGATTCAACATTCTTCACAAGGCAAAACAGTGGAAGTTTAAACTGGATCAAAATGACCCAGTACTCGCCTCAATTATCAGCGAATTAAAGGAGCTTGAAAACCAGGGGTATTAATATGAAGGTGCCGAGGCAAGTTTTGAACTTCCCATGCGACGAGCCCTGGGACTGAAGCGGAATTATTTCAAATTTGAGAGTTTTCGGGTTATGAACAATAAGTACAGAATAGACAAACCGCCGCTGACCAAAGCGACAATACGACTCTTTGTCGGGGACAGCGAGGTGCATACAGCCGCCGTGGGTGACGGCCCGGTAAATGCTCTCGACAGTGCCATCCGTAAAGCTCTCACAGGGTTTTATCCCTGTCTTAAAGAAATGGCGCTTACAGATTACAAGGTCCGGGTTCTTTCTGGTGAGCATGGTACCCAGGCAAGGGTGAGAGGACTTGTTGAAAGCAAAGACAGGGAACGCAGCTGGGGAACCGTTGGAGTCTCGGTCAACATCACTGAAGCCAGCTGGCAGGCTCTGGTCGATAGTATAAATTACAAGCTCATGAAAGAAAATCGAATAATTGATTTTTGATGGATCAAAAAGTTGTTTTCAAGTTTTAAGTTCAAGCCCTTCTCTAAGCTATCGTATTGTTAGAAATATCATGAGTGAACAAAAAAATCACCAGTTGTTACCCTCCCCTTCAATTGTATTCTTCTGAATACTTAACTTCGCCAGCCAGCCGGCCCCTAAGAAAATTTGAATATGGCATGACCCCATAACGCCTTTTCACGATGGATGATTGAAATCCATGTTAGAGGGTACAGCGATTTCAGCCCTTTAGTCGTCCTGGTTCTTCATAACGTAAATCGCAGAGGCAGAAAAAACGGCAAGGAGATATTATGTTTTGTGACAGAAAAAGGCAAAGATGCATGTGAAAAACTACAGAGAGATCCGAGAAGCATGCCTGACTTCCGCCTATAGAAACCTTGATCAGGAAGGAGGAGAGGTCAGTCAAAGAGCCACCTTGTTAATAAAACAGTTACATATCAGTGCTCAACTGTTGATCACAAATGCTGTTGAAGGTATAATTAAATCTTTTGTAAGCCAATATTCAGCAAAGAGAAATCACTAAACTCACCAGCTTTAAAAATCGCTAGGTTGACAAACGGCTAGCAGAATACTACCCGTCTAAAGGTGAGGATTAACATCCCAAAAATGGACGAATTAACCTGATAGTCTACAGCTCAACGTTTTTTAACTTCATTGCTCAACCCATTACAAATGTTTATGCTGATTTTAATATGCTAAGATTAACATTGACGAAGTGATGTACATTGTATAATGTATACGTTGTGCTTGTTCTCTTATTTTAAAATAATGGTAATATAATGAAACCAATCAATTCAGAATCATTTGATTCACAAGTAGCTTTTCGCATTCGTGAAATGATTCGTCAAGGTATATTATTAAAAGGAGAAAAAGTAAAAGAAATTGATTTATGCCATGAATTAGGTGTGAGCCGCACCCCTGTTCGGGAAGCTTTACGCACATTACGGTCTGAGGGTTTAATCGATCTAATACCGCAAAAAGGAGCTTTTGTTTCCGAGCCCCCAATTGAAAAAATTACAGAGATGCTTGATGTTATGGCTTTACTAGAAGGCGAAGCTGCTCGCTTAACTACCGATAAACTGACAACAACAGAGCTCAGTAAATTAGAGGTCATGCATGATAAACTCGAGACCCATTTTCAAAATAATGATATTGAAAAATATTTACAGGTTAACTTTGTCTACCACCGGTTGATACAAGAAATGGCTGGCAATGAGACTTTGTCTAATATTATTGAGTCATTGAGAGATAAGATATTACTGTACAGATCGAAACAACTCAATATTGAAGGTCGCTTTGAGGCGTCACTTCAGGAACACAGGGATTTATTGAAAGCCTTTCAGGCAAAAGACGCAGACGAGGCTGAAGAAGTAATGAAGCGTCACCTGACTCGTCAGTGTGATGCCCTCGTCATGCTATGCCTTTCCAGTGAAGAAATTTCCCCGGAAGAGATGAAAAAGTAGCAGTTTTTTGGCGTGAACTTGAAGATGAATTTTTCTTCATAATGTATACATTATACAGTGCGGGTGATTCTCAAAGTCAACCCAAAAAAAATTGTTGTAGGAACTTAACTTCTGTCGACCTAAGATGGTCTTACACAAATCGTTAGCACCACCCTTCAGATGATTAATCAATGAGAGCTGCCAGGGTTCGGGAAAACAATGATCAAACCCTGTATGTATAGGGCCAATATAAGACTCTTTGAAGGTGCAGAGACGGTGGCAGATCTGAAGGTTACTACCACCTTCTTTTCCGTGGTAGATAATGAAGTGGAGTTGCTCGATTCCACTGCAACAGATGGATAAATTGCCAAATTTATCAAAAAGAAGGGTTAGGGGGGGAACATGGCTTTTCGTGTGGAAAATAACGAAGAAGCCATGGATGGAGTTGAAGTAAAGGATATCAAACTGATTAACCAGAAGCCGAGAAGCGACACAGGTGGTGAAGGAAATTGTTTTTCTCCTCCCTTATAATCGTCATCGCCGATGTGGGCATCCCGCCGCGCGATTATGACTACCTCTACGAGCGGGGCGTTAAGGCAGTTTTGGGACTAGGAACACCGGTTCTGGATGCAGCCGATAACACTCTATGTTTATTTGAAAAAGTACCTGTAAACCTTTAAAAAACCGAAATAGAGTCATGGTAGTCCCATTTTCTTCAACTATTTTGAACGTGTTACTCACTTCAACGTGCAAGGAGTCTCGAAATAATAAAACATTCATCACAATCACCTAATTGATTGCAGCTGTCATTCAGAGCTTACTGAAATCCACATGAAATAATGAATAAAGTCTCATATCAAGCGATTATCCAAGTTTAATCGATATGCAATATCATCTTGAAGGGAATATCATGCATACTAAACAACCTCGTTGTGCCCAATGTCACTTTAAGCCTTCCGAACGTCTCTGTCGCACTGAAGACGGTAGAGCTCCAGATTTTTGCCCGAGTAAAAATTTGATGGAACTAGCTGAAAAAAGTCGAACTGAATACACGAACTCTCAGGATATTTATGAATTCGCAAAACAGGCAGCTCTCCAAGAGATAAGCGGATATACAAACAGTGGGGGCGGGAATATCAGGGCAACAAAGACTCGAATCGAAGAAGTTATAGAATTTGCAGAGCGGATGAATTACAAGCGCTTGGGTATGGGGTTCTGCATAGGACTTAGAAAAGAGGCAAATGTTGTTGATAAACTTTTCTCATCTAGAGGGTTTGAAGTTGTATCTGCCGTCTGTAAGGTTGGCCGGACATCCAAACAGCATATCGGAATAAGCAGAGATCAGCAACTTGACCCGACCTCAACCGAATCAATGTGTAATCCTATTTTGCAGGCAATGACTTTGAACCACGAAAAAACCGATTTTAACGTGCTACTAGGTTTGTGCGTCGGTCACGATTCACTGTTTTTCAAATATTGCGAAGCGCCCTGCACCGTTCTTGCCGTAAAGGATCGGGTACTTGGTCATAACCCTCTTGCTGCTGTTTACAATATGGACAGCTATTATAAATGTTTAAAGTAGGGATAACGGAAAAGTTGTGAATTTTACAAAATGCACACTAATCGGTGTAGGTGTGATGAAAACACTGAAGTGTATGAATCCGTGCTAGTTCTAGTTGTGACCATATTCATCAGGAGCTGCAACGTACATGTCAGGAACCTTTAAACAATATTTCAGATTAGACGGTCGGTAGAACCAACAACATTACTTGGTAAGGTATCTTGGAATGTGTTTGTAGCTTACGAAGTAAGTATTCCAACTTATGAAATTTTTCGTGTTTCTAGTACTAGTGTTGACTCATTAAAAAATTTAGAATGGCTAAGAGGTGCAAAATGACATACGCAATGATGATCAATAAAACCGGTACCCCTGATGTTCTATCATGGGAAAAATTTGATCCCGGTACACCTGGTCCTGGTGATGTAAGAGTAACTCACGAAGCCATTGGGCTTAATTTTATCGATGTGTACCACAGGACGGGTATGTATCCGTTACCATTTTTACCAGCAGTTTTAGGGCTCGAAGGTGCGGGCGTTGTTGATTTAGTAGGTAAGGATGTCACTGAATTTGTTAAAGGTGATCGGGTTGGCTACGCCGGTGTTCCAGTCGGCGCTTACTCAGAGATAAGATGTATTCCAGCTCATCGTCTGATCAAATTACCCGATGCGATCTCGACTCGTAGTGCGGCAAGCATGATGCTGCAAGGTATGACTGCAAGTTACTTACTAACTAGTTGTTTTAAAGTTAAACCAGAAAACACTATTCTTATTCACGCAGCATCAGGAGGTGTTGGATCTATCATGTGTCAATGGGCCAACCATATAGGAGCAACAACTATTGGCACAGTGGGAAGTAAGGAGAAGGCTGAAATTGCTAAAAAAAATGGTTGCAAGCATACTGTACTATATCAGGATGAGGATTTTGCAGAAGCTGTGCAAAAAATCACCAAAGGGCAAGGTGTTGATGTTGTGTACGATTCCGTTGGCCAGGCTACTTTTATGCAATCCCTGGACTGTTTGCGCCCACGGGGGGTCATGGTCTCCTTTGGACAATCGTCGGGTCATGTCGAACCAATAAATATTAGTCTCCTCGGAACTAAAGGATCACTTTTTCTAACCAGACCAAGTGTGATGCAATACACAGCAGAAAGAGCAGACCTAGTTACTCACGCCAAGAACCTATTTGACGTAGTTACATCTGGAGTTGTCAAAATAAACATTATGCAGGAATATGCCCTGCGAGATGCGGCACAAGCCCACAAAGACCTTGAAGCAAGAAAAACAATGGGTAGCACAGTTCTTCTACCCTAAACATGAACTGACAAGTTATCGTAACTATCTGGAATATTGTGGTGGTTTATATAGATTTCCAGATAGTTGCCGCAACTCTGCAAAGTCTTTAGCAGCAAGTAAATCTCTCGTTGCGTCTTTTACGTTAATACCAAGGTCTTCAGGAAAAGCGATAATTTTTTTTGCGCGTAATTTGTTCGTTTCCGAACGAATCTCGCGCTGTCCCAAGGGAGTGTCACCCGCAATTGCACGAATAGCAGCCTCTTTTTCTTTCTCGGTATGGCACCTACAGATATATGCAATTCCAATTTCAGTTACAATATGCGTAATGTCATCACTGTAAATCATAACAGGCGGCGCATCAAAAATACCTTCTTTATACATTTGAACTGCATCAAGTTCATCTACAAAGACTGGGCGCTTCGGCTTTCCACCGAAAGTCGGCGTCATTTGAACAACAATTTTTCTACCTCTTACTATTTTATCTTTTTTGGCACAGTGGCTCTCAAATCCTGCTTTCTGCCAAGCTGGACTGGAATGTCGCCTGCCTGATGGGTTTGCACCAAGATTAGGTGCCCCTCCAAAACCTGCAATCCGACCATTTATTGCTGTAGAGCTGTTCCCGAAGCGGTCAATCTGGAGTGTCGCACCTACAAAACAATCGATGGCGTAATGTCCAGCCATCTGGCAGAAAGGACGGTTGGATTTCAGTACACCATCGTGTGATGTGAAAAATACATCTTTGTTGGCAGCGATGTATCTGTCCATGCCTGGCTCACTACCAAATGAATGGATTGTCTTAGCGTAACCTGCCTCAATAAACGGGATCAAGGTTGGATGTGGATTAAGCAGCCAGTGACTACATATTTTGTTTTCCATTCCAAGCATTTTAATGAAATTTGGCAATATTAGTTCAACGGCTGCCGTAGCATAACCTATTCCATGATTAAGCGACTTCACCTGGTATTCTGCATAAATCCCTTTAATGGTCATCATCGCCATTAGAATATGCTCGCTAGTGATTTTAGCTGGGTCTCTTGTAAAAAGAGCTTCAATAGAGGTCGCTTCACCGGTAGGAATAATGAAATCGACTTGATCTGACGGTATGTCCACTCGGGGAATGCTTTTGACCACTTTTTCAACCTGAGCTACTACTATTCCTTTACTAAAGCGTGTGGCTTCACAAATTAGCTGCGTCTCTTCAGTATTTGCTCCTGTGTACAAATTCCCTTCACAGTCCGCAGACTCAGCTACAATCAGGGATACATTTGGTCTACGATCTGTAAAATAACGACTGAAGAGTTCATTATATGTATGGATAGATCCAATTTTAACACGACCATTTTTTACTAAAGTATATAATCTTTTAGCCTGTGGTCCTGAAAACGAAAAATCAATTGTATGAGCAATACCTTTTTCGAAAACATCCAAATGTTCATCGAGAACAATTGAAGACATCATCAAATACAAAGCACTTATTTTCGTTGGTGAAAGAGAACACAAGGTTTCAGCCAAAAATTTCGCCTGTTTCTGATTATTTCCTTCAATAAGGACTCTATCTCCAGGCTGAATTATGCTGTAAAAAAGTGATACGGCATCTTGTGTCGGGACAACTTTCCCCCTCACCACTGATTCTGCCTTACTTATACGTTTTCTATATTCAGTTAGTGATTGACCATTCCGCGTTTCTTCAAGTTGCATGTGTATCTATCTCCTAGTCCAACCATAACTTGCTTTTAATATCTAAAAAGTGATCAATGGCCGAGAGAAATGCGGAGTAACTACATCAATAAATTCTCTGAATTCTCTCCTGCTTTAAAGCAGTAATGACTTTTTTCGGGCTCATGACGTAACCTTTTGTGTAAGGTTACAGTTTTGGCGAACTATTTTCCAGAGGAAACGTCATTTTACTATATTCACCCCTCAACACCGCTTCCAACCATATATATGTTGTTATTATAGACACTTCCATCATTGCCATTAAAACAAAAAACGTTAAAGAGCGCTCTCAGTGTTAGTGAATAGTGCCATCTATTATATGGCACCAGCTTTCATGAGCTTTTCAATAGCAGTAGGTGTAATATCCAAATATTCAGACAATATTTGGGTGTTATGCTCTCCAAGTAAGGGGGGCGCCAAGTTTATCTGACCAGGTGTGTCAGAAAACTTCACCGGAAAACCAACTACCTTCATTTTTCCTTCTCTTGGATGTGTTACATCCAATATCATATCTAGATGCTTTACCTGAGGAGATTCAAAAACCTCTTGGATTGTATTAATTGGGCCGCAGGGAATGGCGTTATCACTAAGTAATTTTAAAAGCTCATCACGCTTAAATAATGAAGTTTTACTTTCTATGAAACCTATTAGCTCAGGCCGATTGGAAAGTCGTTTCGAGTTAGTTTCAAACCTAGAGTCATTCATTAATTCAATTAATCCAGTTACTTCGCAAAATTTTTGCCAGAATTTCTCAGTGCCAACACCGATATTTATATAGCCGTCTTGGGTTGTAAAAGTCTCGTAAGGCGTGATGTCGGGATGCTCGTTACCGATCCGACTCGGTGACTCTCCAGTTGCAAGAAATTTTTGCGCTTGAAACGATAAAAGTGCAACCTGTGTCGATAAGAGCGAGGTTTCAACTAGCTGGCCTTTACCAGTTTTTTCCCTTTGTAATAAAGCCGATAAAGTTCCATTGGCGGCAAAGATACCAGCGAACATATCTGCTATAGAAACTCCGACCTTGTGGGGTTTCCCATCTTTGTCTCCAGTTAAACCCATAACGCCACCCATACCTTGCGCAATCAGGTCATATCCTGGCCGCTTAGCTTCAGGACCTGTAGCACCGAATCCTGTGATTGATGTATAAATGAGTCTTGAGTTAATTTGTTTCAATGTATCGTAGTCTATCTGTAACTTCTTAGTAACACCTGGCCTGAAATTTTCTATGAGTACGTCAGTATCCTCAATTATTTTATAGAATAACTCTCTCCCTTCTTCTGTTTTTAGATTTAGGGTCAGGCTCTTTTTATTGCGATTGCAACTGATGTAGTATGATTTGAGACTCTCAGTGGCGTTGGCACCCCAATTTCTAGTTACATCCGAATTTTTGGGATTTTCAACTTTAATTATATCAGCACCCATATCACCCAAGATTTGCGCACAATAAGGCCCTGCCAAAGCAGTTGAAATCTCGATAACTCTCAAATTTGTGAAGTAGTTTTTCATTATTTTAGACTCCTAATTCTTTCAAAATATCAGCCCCACCACACAGCGTATATTTTATAATGTGTACATTGTGTGGTGATGGCAGACTATCATTATTTCCAGTTAGCGAAAATCAAAGTAATTTCAGATGATCTGGAGACTTGTTAGCCGATCATTTTGTTAGGCAGCCACAAAGCCAACTCAGGGAATACACTAACGAGGATGATAACAATAATATCGATCACAACAAATGGGGCAGCACCTAAAAGAACATGGCGCATAGGAACATCCGGTGCAATGTTTTTAACAATAAAAAGATTAAGTCCTACGGGGGGAGTTAAGAGGCCAATTTCCAAGTTAACTGTCATTATGACTGCGAACCAAATGGAGTCAAAACCCAAACCGGTGATAACCGGAAGAAGTAGCGGTGCTACCATCAGGATAACTGCGGCTGGAGGAATAAAACAACCTAAAAATAGCAGGAATATATTTATTACAATAATGATACCCCACTTCCCCAAAGGCAGTGACAAAATTAGCTCACCAAGGGCTTGAGTAGCATACAAATCAGACGATACGTATGAAAACAGCAGTGCTGCCGCCATAATCAGCAATATCATACCACTTTCATTGAGAGCTTTTAGAAATATTTTCCAAAGCCTTTTCGGTTGGTAAATCTTATAAATTACCATTGTGAAGAGGATAGATAATACGGCTCCTATACCTGCTGCTTCACTTGGGGTTGCCCACCCACCATACAGTGCGCCCATTATCAGAAAAATCAGCAGGATAAATGGCGTTATCCTTCCCAGTGAGGCGAATTTTTCTTTCCAAGAGTAATTCACTTCGGATCCCTGATCATCGATATAATAAACTGACCCCGGGGGGGCGGGTACGAGCTTTCGATAATAAAAAACACCTCCAACCCAAAGGCAGCTTAATAAAACTAATAGTATCCCTGGGATAATGCCTGCGACAAAGCATTTACCGATGGAGGACTCAGTGACAACACCATATAGGATCATAGTAACGCTGGGCGGAATAAGAATACCAAAAGTCCCTGCGTGCGCAATCAATCCGGTGCTCAATGCAGGCGAATACCCTCTTTTTCGCATTTCTGGTATACCGATTCCCCCCATTGCAGCGGCAGTTGCAGGACTTGAACCACATAGAGCTGCGAAAATACCACAACCTATCATGTTAGCTATCCCCAGCCCACCTGGAATTTTATGTAGCCACTTTTGCAGTGCATCATATACATCCTTACTGGCGTCGGACTCTGAAATAGGGGCACTCATCAAAATAAATAAAGGTACCGCCAAAAGGGCAAAGGAATCCATACTACTATGAAATACATATGGTACTGTTGTCAATAAATGGGGTGAAACCACTAAAATAAAAAGTATTGATATCCCAGACAGTCCTGCCCAAATCGGAATTCCTGTTAGAAGTAAGATGAACGCACCGCCAAATAGAAGCAATGCTGACCACAGTTCAGGTGACATAACGTGTACCTCTCAATTTATCACTTTAAATATTATGTTTATATAGACGAATAGTTAGTCTGCCTATAGATCTCTTAATTCTAATCGCTCAGCTTTTTCAGCAATACGTCCCGCTTTAAGATCTGTTATTTTCTTATGTATATAAACAATATATTGTAGGGATAAGAGCGTCATACCAAAAGGCAGGAAGAAGAGAGGAATCCACATAGGAGGTCCCCAGAGAGTTTCGGAGCGCTCGCCCTCCAATACAGCCTGCCACCACATTGGCCAGGAATGCCATGCAAGGAGTGTAACCAGCCCGAACGTCAGTATTGATACAAAAATCATCACAATTTCCCGTGGTCTTGGAGGGAGGTAAATCAGTAACAAATCTACATTAAGATGATGTTCGTTTTTTTGAACAAATGCGGCCCCAACAAAAACAGTGAACATTAACATATACACTGCCGCTTCAGTTTGCCAAATAGTTGAAATATTAAGTAATTTTCTCACAACAATTGCCTCAGTGACAACAATTGCAGCAACTACCGTGCTTAAAGCAGCAAGCCATCCTGAGACGATTGTGACATTGTCGATTACTTTGAACACTTTGTTGATTAACTGGTTCATAAGCCTTGTGCCTAAATGTTGATAAAATCGAATTCTTTGCTGTCTCATCCTACAGCAGGCGCAACAAAGAAATCGATTCCAATTTTTCTAGTTACAGAACTAATCCATTGCTTCAATCGCCATTTTAAGAAGTTTATCGCCACCAGGAACAGTCTCGGAGTAATTTTTCCAAGAGGTCTCTTTGGCTAATTGCATCCACTCATCAAACTCACCTTGGGTCATGTAGTGCATATCCACACCGGCATCACTATATTCTTTTATAAGGTTATCAGTCAATTTTGATAGGTTTTGGTATACCCAATTCTCCGCCATCCATTTGGCAGTCTCTTCGAAGGCAGCCTGTTGACTTGGTGTGAGTCTATCCCATGTTTTCATTGAAATACTAAGATTATTGGCCATATGCCAAATAGCATAGTTTTTAGGGATGTTAATGTAGTCTAAAACTTCATACAAACGATACGAGACAAACGATGCCGAAGAGGTCAACAGGGAGTCCAGAACTCCGGTAGCAAGCCCATGGTACGCTTCTGATGATGGCATACTGGTAATGGATGCTCCTGCCTCACTCATCATGTATTCGAATTTTTTCCCTGCTGCGCGGAGTTTTGCGTTCTCAACATCTTTAGGTACTTTTATCTGTTTTAACTTGCTGCCAATACCTCCATCAAACCACGCCCATAATAAGTTTTTAACACCATTTTCCTCCATAAGAGATTCAATTTCCTTGCCGATTGGCTTGTTCTGCCAAGAGAGTCCCTGTTTGATGTTAGTTACGGCACAAGGCATCAAGGTAATAGAGAATTGAGGAACTTTTCCCGATGCATAATCTAAGGGAAATACGGACATGTCTAATGCCCCTTTGCGCATTGCATCCCACTGTTCTTTTGGTTTATATAAAGACCTTGACGGATAATAACGGAATTTGACCTCACCATTGGTTTTCTCGGTTACCATTTCGCCAAACACCCGGGCCATTTGGTCACGAACATCTCCCTGGGCAAATTGATGTGAAATTTTGATAGTGGTTGTTTTGGCATATGACGCTCCGCAAAAAACAAACAATGCTACCAAGCTCAACAGTCCTATGAAACTGAAATGTGACCTACATCTTTTTGACATCATTTGACTCTCCTTTTAAAGTAATATTTTTGATTATACTTTAACTACCACCCTTAAAATGGTAACCTATTTCCAGAGCTTCATTGGCTCAATTCGTCTCCCTTCTCTTTCTGCCATTTGACGTATTTACGAATTCTTTATCCATCATGCCTAATTCTGCTTACGCAATAGCATTTGGCCCAGAAGAGTTTTCACAAGTATCGTTTCTTGAGTTCCAAGTGCCTATCAAATATCTTTGTCGCGCATTTGTCTTTCCGAGTCGCCAACGCGGAAGAAGATCGGGGGAATTGATTTTTAGTCATTACATTAGATGAATAGCTAAGCTAGGATCAACTAGTAACACTGATGAATTATTTCTTTATTTAGATTTAATCAACGCCCCTTTGCCACAGAAATATTGTTTGGTCTACAGCCTCCACGTTAAGATTATAAAGAATAATGTATACATCTTAAGCACCATACTGTGCTGGCATTCTTTGTAGATATGTATACATTATGCATTATACGAATAAAGTTGTCAACAAAATTTATCATTACTTACAGCTATGTTGACAGGGAGACCTCCTAGATGATACAGGATAGAATTTCAAAAATACACCCAACCTATTTCTCACAAGGAACCTGTCTTATCCGCGAAGGGTCTGTCCTGCTGGAAATTCACGCTACTTGTGGGTAATGTGACCGCAGGCTTAAGGTTTACTGCTAAAGGAGGAATTCTTCTACAGAGATACTATTGCGCAGCCAATAATGCCGTTGTAGGGCAGGCAAAATTCTGCATGCGTGTCGGTGGAGTTACAATCGATACTGCAATGGTCGAAGTTTTTATTGAAGCTATTAATCCGGTAGCCACAGAAATTGTTCTACTTGCGGAAAAAAATAATTAAGGAGCTCAAGGACGGTGTCCTTGAGCAGTTGCGCTTGCTAAAACGGTTGCAGAATATTAGATGTTATGCAAGAGGAAGAAATGAACGAATCCAGTAGTCGGATGACACAACGCAATAATCCACCGAGTGATTCCGAAATAGAGGAGTGGATTGATAAAATAAGCCATAAATAATGGAGGCATGTGACTCATCTTATCGAACAGACCTACCCGAATATTTTTGTTCTGGAGTGGCTCTACAGCGGCAAGAAACACGGCTGGTCACTCAGATATAAAAAAACCACATCATTCTGCACGTCGATTCCCGAGATGAAACGTTTTGCAGTGTTCGTCCTTTTTGGCACAGTAGATCGGACAAAAATGGATGCCATAAAACACAGTTCATAATAATCACCAAGAAGGAATACAATGAGGGCAAAACATATCATGGCGGAAAGGGGGTACTTTTTATAATCAACAGCGAAGATGTTGTAGGAGATATATTGAAATTATTGGAAAAAAACGCAAACCCAATTAAAGTAATGGTGCATCAGCATGTGTTTGCAGGAGATGCAAAAAGCATGCAACAGAAACGCGACGATCATGTTTCAGAATTAATTGAACGTGATAATGATAGTTTATGTTAAGAATAGCCTGAATATATGATACCGACGCAATTCGGCAGGTGATGAGAACAATCAATTCCGAGGGGTAAAAAATGACATTTGATCTTGAAAACTTCAAAACCGCCTACGACAGGTGGGTGGAGGAAAGCCTGTCAGACTACCAGGCGGGTAAAATGAAGGAAATCGTAAAGAGGTATCCTTTCATTACCCCGGATGCCATACCCTGGACGCCTTACAAAGGAGATCCGTCAGCGCAGACTTTCGCTCTCGCTACCAGTGGTGGGATCTATGTCAAGGAAAGCCAGCCACCCTACGATACCGTTTCGATTCACGGGGATACCTCCTTCCGGGAGATCCCCAAGACGGTGAGGCAGGATGATCTCGGGATCGCCCATTTACATTATGATCACAGTCTGGCCGAGCAGGACATCAATATCATTTTTCCCCTCCAGCGCTTTATCGAACTGGAAAAAGAAAAAATCATCGGCAGACTGGCGGAAACCAACTACAGCTTTGGCTATGTCAACGATGCGGTAACCCTAGTCAAAAAGACGGTTCCCGAGTTCATTTCGCGAATAAAGGCCCAGGCGATTGACGTCCTTTTCCTTGTGCCGGTTTGACCGAAGTGCCATCAGACCGTGGGTCTGATTCAGCGAATGGTCGAGGAGGCGGGGATACCTACCATCTCCATGGGTAACGCGGCCGATCGGATGGCTCGCATCAAACCGCCTCGTGCCTTGCTCGTCAAGTTTGCGCGAGGAAGCATGTTCGGTGAACCCGGCAACGTGAGCCGCCAGAGGCGGATCATTCTGGACGCACTTTCGGCCCTCAAAACAATGACCGAACCTGGAACCATCAAGGAGCTACCCTACAAATGGAAACGCCCTGATCCAGCATAAGGGCTGAATATCATACCAACGCTTCAAATTGAAACTACAACGTCTCGGAACCGGTCAGTGCCAAAGAGGATGCAGAGGTGTTGAGGTTGCCAATTCCAATCTCTGCAACCTCTACTTAAGGGTTCCTTGAAAAATTGAGCTACGCCATTCGGATTAAAACATTGTATAATTAATGCAAAAACAGCATGTTATGGTATAATTGAGGCAGCAATGATCCAAAATGCCGGAGCTTCATATGAAACAGCTTGGTTTCCTCGATTTTGACATTCGCCTGGACCGTATCAACAAGGCCGGCGACCCTCTATTGCAACTTAGAGAAGCCATAGATTGGGAAGTTTTCCGCCCCACTCTGGAGAAAGCAAGGCAAAAGCCCAGGAAATCCAGTGCGGGCGCGAAAGGTTTCGATGTTATCATGCTGTTCAAGATTCTTATCCTGCAATCGTTGTATAACTTGTCCGATGATGCCATGGGGTACCAGATCCTGGACCGCTACTCATTCTCCAGATTTCTTGGGTTGCATGCTGCGAGCAAAGTACCCGATGCAACCACTATATGGCGTTTTCGTGAAGACCTGACCAAAGCGGGTAAAGTTTCCGAACTCTTTAGCACGTTTGACAACTTTCTCAGTGCGCAGGGTTACCAAGCTCGCAAAGGGCAAATTGTAGATGCCAGCATTGTAAGGGTTCCGTTGCAGCGTAACAGCCGTGACGAGAACCAGCAGATAAAAGACGGCAAACAGCCAGAAGGATGGAGTGAGAGCAAGCAGCGGCAAAAGGATACCGATGCTCGCTGGATTCGGAAAAACCATAGAAACTACTATGGCTACAAGAATCATATATCTGTGGATGTGAAGCACAAGCTCATTCGTGCATACGTTGTGACCTGCGCCAATGTCCACGACAGCAATGTTTTCCAAGAATTACTTGATCCTCACAATAGCAGCAAGGACATCTGGGCAGATTCTGCCTATCGTTCGCAGCAAGCTCTTGAAAATCTGGAGGAACAAGTTTATCGGGAGCACCTCCAGCGTAAAGGTTCTCGTCACTGTAAACTCACCAAGTGGGAGCAACAGGGGAATCGAACAAGATCTAGAATACGTTCCAGGGTTGAGCATATCTTTGGTGTGCAGGCTCAGCGTGCTGGCAATAATATTTTGCGTGGCATCGGGATAGTTCGTTCCAGAACCAAAATAGGTTTGCGCAACTTGGCATATAACCTTGATAGGTTTGGCACTCTCAGGTTTGCCAATGGGTGAGGTGCGCCTTTGATGTACCTTCTTGTGATATGCGAGTGAAAATCTTGCATATCATCGGAAAAGGAACGATCAATAATCAGCTAATGTTGCGAGTATTTGAAATATCATTACAGATTGAATGGTGACAATTCAGGGAATCCTATTTTTCAAGGTTCCCTTAAGACTCAACTTTACACAACGACTGTAAATAGCCGGACTATATACGTACTAAAGCGACAATAGCCAGGACAACATGAACACGATGATGCCTTCTCTGGGCACGGCGCGGATCATTGATATGCTTGAAAAAGTCGGGGTGGGACTGTGTTTGTTAGGCCGTGGGGTTTAATCTTGGCGCTCCTATTGTATAACGAATAGATAGTATTGGTCTATATAATATACTGCGGCTATTGTGTTGCAGTGATTGAATAAAGACGAGCTTAGATCCAAAAATTGTTCTGCCAGTCGCGCTGAATTTTACTTTTACACTGGGATAAAACCCTGGAAGTAAGATTTTTATGGTGCCATTGGGCAGGATCAGAAATCTTGAATTATTGGCGACCAAGTTGAGCCGATAATATTGCAGACGATGTCCCCAGTCGATCCAATGATCTCTTGTTCTAAATTTCAGGGCTGCAGCAGAAAAGCTGATGAGACCGAACCATTCCTTATCTCATATAAGCTATATACCTAACTGTATTTCCTGTTTTAGGCAATGCTCCAAGATAATGATGCCGTTGCATCAAATCTTAGTACCTTGAATCTTCGGTTTTATTTATGGGGCGGACAATAACTTGTGATAATTTGAAAATATAGCCCTCGCAGATGGAGATAGTAATTTTGAAATATAATACCTCATGCATGTGGGCTTGTTCTGGGTTGAAGATAACTTGTTGAATTATTAGTAGGAAACGGAATGGGTAATTTCATTCTGGCAGCTTGAAACCTCTCAGGATCGTGCCACTGTTGTGATCAAAAATCCAGGCCAGCAGTTCAACAGCTTTCGAGCGGGATCGATAGATAGCGACTATCATCAAAGATCAGTACTTTTTCTCTTGTATCACTGGTGAGCCGAGAAAAGAAGCTGGCAATCTGGCTAGCCAGGACCAACATAAACTTACGCTAATTGTGACGAGGCTTTTTAAGCAATTCATATGCGGCATTTTTCTTGAAAGGCAAACTGGCATTGGTGACTATACCTCTGAAAAAATTTTTACCCGGCAACGGGCAGCATAAAAATTACAGAGAACAGTGTCAAAGGTAATACCCCTCTCAATTTGCATATGCTGTATTTGTTGAGAAGAGTTCCAATTTGATAGTCGCCGATGAACGAAATAATTCTGCTCTGTAGTTGTTTTGCCTCTTGTTGTTCCCGATGCTGTTTGGTGGTATCGCATTCTTGCCCTTTTTTTATGATATTATTGATGTTTTTCGCAAAACCAATGTGCCATGAGGTGAAGGGTTTTTTACGTTTTTTTGTTCGTTATTTTAGGCGGTTAAGTGATTGCACCCGCCTTCAACTTATAAGTCGGAAAATTGAGATATAATAACCACACTTTTGACGTACTGTGCAGTTGGTGCCATTGCAGGAGTTTTGGCAGGTTTACATGGGATTGTTGGTGGGCTTGTGATTGTACCTATGCTGGTTTACGTTTTTACCCTTAATAATATTCCCCATGAGCTGACCATGCACCTGGCTCTCGCGACCTCTATGGCAAGTATTATTTTCACTTCGATTTCCAGTTTTATGGCCCATCACAAACGGGGAGCTGTGCATTGGAATGTGGTAAGGAAAATAGTTGCCGGTATCCTTGTCGGTACTTTTCTTGGATCCTGTTTTGCTTCGGCAATGTCCACTGATTTTTTGAAAGTGTTTTTTGTTATCTTCCTCTATTTCGTGGCAGTCCAGCTCCTTCTAAATAAAAAACCGAAAGGTGCCCGTGAATTGCCAGGTAAAGCAGGGATGTTTGCAGCGGGGAATGTAATTGGAGTGGTGTCAAGTCTTGTTGGCATCGGTGGAGGAACTCTGTCGGTGCCATTCATGCTCTGGTGTAATATCCCGGTCCATCATGCCATTGGCACATCGGCTGCAATCGGTCTCCCTATTGCCGTAGCTGGAACAGTTGGATTTATCATCAATGGCTGGAGTAATGTTATGCTGCCTCAGTATTCAGTTGGCTATGTCTATTTGCCGGCACTTTTGGGAATTGCCGCGATCAGTGTCCTCACAGCGCCTCTGGGTGTCAAATTGGCCCATAGTTTGCCTGTAAATCGTTTGAAGCGGATTTTCTCGCTGTTGCTTTTTGTTGTTGCCACTAAAATGCTTATGGGAGTGTTGTAGTCTTATCTTCTTTTATGCCTGGCAAAACCGTGTTTAGAGCCTATATCTATTTTTCATCGCTGACGTTCTAAATGCCAGGGGTGAAAGTGCGGTGAAGAGACTTACGCTGGTCAGGATTATTGCCAGGCGTGTCCAGGAAATACCCGCTTCTTGATACTGTTCAATGAAAACCAGCATCGTTCGAGTCCATTCAGCCGCCGACAGGAGGAGACATACGCTGATTATTCGGGGAGTCCAGAGACTTCTGGTAAACAGCAAGAGTGGAAGAAGCAGGCTTGCAACCGTTAGAAGCAGGGAGCCAGAACGATAGAAGTGTGCAGCAATTAACAGGGTACTTACAAGTATAGGCAGAAGAGCGAGGACAATCATTCTGTTTCCTCAGGAGTGATAATTATCTTTGGGGGATGGGGATAGCTCCGTCCCGGAGCTATATGGTTTATCACTATTGCCACTATCAGCAAAAGAACTGCCCCAATGGTGGCCGGCATGATAACGTAGAAGTAGCCTAACTGATGGATCTGGTCGCCACCGATAACTGCAATTAAGGCGGTTGCTCCACCAGGTGGGTGAAGGGTATTGGTGAACTGCATAACCGCGATAGCGGTAGCGACGGCTGCGGGAGCTGCGAGATAGGCGTGGTCCCCTAATAATTGCCAGCAGGCCACTCCAACAATCGCTGAGACAAAGTGGCCACCAATCAGATTGCGTGGCTGCGCCAGGGGACTTTCCACTGCTCCATAAATGAGCACTGCAGATGCACCAAAGGAGCCAATAATCAGGGTCAAACCTGTTCCTTCCAGTACAAAACTGGAAATTGTCGAAACGAGGGCGATACCGGTAAATGCCCCGATCCATGACCAAACTATATGCCACCGGCAGACAGATGCCGGAAAGGCAAAGTTCTTTCCTTTTCTAATATAATTCCTGAACATAGTAATCGTCCTCCTCCGGACAGAGTCACAGCTATGTGGTAACTGGCCGGAAAATATATAAATTAAATATTTTGTTGGTAATTAACACAGAGAGATTGATTCACCAACCATCAGATTCTAATGCATGATTGATAAATTATCTTTGACTTAGGTCAAGGATTTATTGATGGGTTTATGTAACTATGTAGTAAGATAACAATTCGCACTCCACTTTGTAGTTAACCCCACCCCGGAGACGCCATGCCGATTTTTAGCTATCTTGCCACCCCCAAAGACGGAGCTAAGGACAGACTCTGCGCAGATCTGACCGCTCTGGCTTATTGTCAAATTATCCCAGCCGACAATCATGACGTAATTGTTCTTGTAACCGATACACCAAACGAAACCACCGAAGAGGCACTCCAGGAGAGTCTGAAGAATCTGCAGTCGCTGCAGTCTCTGGACCTGGCCTTTGGCTATGATGAAAATTAAGGGAAAGAATGAGGTGACTATGAAACTCGACAGACGACAGTTTATTCAACGCGCTGCGGCTACAAGTGCGGTTGCAACTGCCGGGGCGATGTTCCCTGGAATCAGTTTTGGTGATTGGCCAAAACTCACGGGCAACTCAGGGATGGTTTCGTGGCAAAAGGCTCCCTGTCGCTTTTGCGGTACAGGTTGCGGTGTTTTAGTCGGTGTCTCTGACGGTAAGGCCGTAGCTGTTAAGGGCGATCCAAACTGTAGTGTCAATAAGGGGCTCTGCTGCATGAAGGGCTATCATTCTGTGCAGGCGCTGTATGGTTCTGACCGTTTAAAGAAGGCCCAAGTCCGCAAAAACGGCCAAATGGTCGAGGTGCCCATCCAGGAGGCCCTTGATCTCGTTGCTGAGAAACTTCAACAAACAAAAGACAAACATGGCAAGGATTCAGTTGCCATATATGGATCCGGTCAATGGACTATTCCAGACGGCTATGTTGCTTCCAAGCTCTTTAAAGGCTGCCTGGGAACCAATAATGTGGAAGCAAACGCCAGGCTCTGTATGGCGAGTGCGGTAACCGGCTTTATGACCTCTTTTGGCATCGATGAACCGATGGGCTGTTATGAAGACATGGACCATGCCAATGTTTTTATTACCTGGGGAAATAATATGGCGGAAATGCATCCTGTGCTCTTTTCCAGGATGCTTGCCAATCGCAAGCGTCGTACCAATGTGCAGATCATCGACTTTGCCACACGAATGACCCGAACCAGCCAGGCGGCAGACAAGTCTATTTTTTTCAAACCCCAGACCGATCTGGCCGTGGCCAATGCCATCTGTTATGAGATTATTGCCAATGACTGGGTCAATTGGAACTTTGTGGGCGAACATGTCTCATTTCATAAGGGCAAAACCAATATAGGGTACGGCACTGAAGATCATTTCGCCTTCACCGATAAGGCAGAGTCCATCGATTTTGAGGAGTTCAAAACCTTCCTGGCCGATTATACCCCGGAAAAGGTGGAGAAGATCTCTGGTGTTTCGGCAAAAGATATCAAATACATGGCCGCCCTTTATGGCGATCCCTCGGTGAAGGTCACCTCGTTTTGGTGCATGGGAATGAATCAGCATACCCGAGGCACCTGGATCAACAACCTGGTTTACAATATCCACTTGCTGACAGGCAAGATCTCGACCCCCGGCAACAGCCCCTTTTCTTTAACCGGACAGCCCAGCGCATGTGGTACCGTTCGTGAGGTGGGAACTTTAACCCATAAACTGCCGCACGGGGTAGTCATGAAGGAGGCCCACCGTAAGATGGCCGCCGAGATATGGGAAGTTCCGGTTGAAAACATCGATCCTAAACCGACCTATCATACGGTGGAGATGTTTCGCGCCCTTGACCGTGGTGATATTAAATTTATCTGGATTCAGGTGACCAACCCCATGGTTACCATGCCAAATCTTAAGCGTTACAGGGATGGAGCCCTAAAAGATGACCGTTTTGTGGTTGTCTCTGATGTCTATCCGACTCCAACCACTGATATTGCTGATGTCATTTTGCCTGCTGCCATGTGGATTGAGCAGGAAGGCATGTTTGGTAACTCAGAGCGACGGACCCAGCATTTTGCCCAGATCGTAGATCCTCCCGGTGATGCCATGTCTGACACCTGGCAGATAATCGAGGTGGCTAGAAGGCTTGGTTTTGAGAAGCAGTTCCCATGGAGCGAAAAAGACTATATTGAAAAAATTTGGGAAGAATACCGACGATTCCATTCCGGACCTAAACATGAAATGGCTCCATACTCAGTGCTGAGCGAGCGTTCCGGAGTACAATGGCCTTTTGTTAACGGCAAAGAAACCCGCTGGCGCTTTAATCCTAAATACGATCCGGCCTGTACCAATGGCAAGGACTTTGATTTCTACGGCAAAAAAGACAACCGTGCCTGGATTTGGGCCCGACCCTATGAACCGGCGGCAGAATCCCCGGATAGCGAATATCCTTTCTGGCTTAATACTGGGCGGGTTATTGAACATTGGCATACCGGTTCAATGACCAGGCGCGTTCCGGTTCTACACAACGCAGTACCTTCGTCCTATGTCGAGCTGCATCCCGAAGATGCAGCGGAACTTGGCGTGGTTAATGGTGAAAAGGTAAAGATCATCTCCCGTCGTGGCGAAATCATCATGCCAGCTCAGATAAATGGTCGAGGTGTGCCACCCCAGGGGATGGTATTTGTGCCGTTTTTTGACGAAAGTTATCTGATCAACGAGGTCACTCTGGATGCTTTCTGCCCGATTTCAAAGCAGCCAGACTATAAAAAATGCGCTGTGAGACTGGAGAAAGCATAATGAAACGATCAGAAAAGAGGGACCGGTTGGTGGTGACCGCTGTTGCCGCTTTCTGTTGTCTTGGAGTCGTGATGGGCGGCGTTGGTGCCTTTGCAGCAGACATTAATCTTGATGATTTTGATCATCAGGGGCGAAAAATCTATGTCGCGAGTGATGAAACCCCGGCCTTTTTTATGTCTGCTGAATCTGGCGACCGAAATCTTGCGGGTTTTTATAGCCTGCGTCAGTATCCTGGTTCGCCACCATGGATTCCCCATCCTGTGGATTTAACCTTCAGCGGCGATGAAACTGACTGCCTTTCCTGCCATGCTAAAGGTGGTTACTCTCAGGAGTTTGGTAAATTCGTGCCGATTACTCCACATCCTGAGAACATCCTGTGTTACCAGTGTCATGCCCAGGTGACGACGGAAGAACTCTTTGTCAAAACAGACTGGAAATCGATAGACCCACCCCGCTTGGGCAGGCCGTTTTTGGGTGGTTCTCCACCACCGATTCCCCATAGCCTGCAACTTCGGGAAAATTGTATTGCCTGTCATACCGGTCCGGGGGCCGTGGTTGAAATACGGGTAGCTCACGCAGCGAGAGGCAACTGCCGGCAGTGTCATGTACCGGCTCTGCAAACGGCACCGATGCAAGAGTTTCATAGAAAATAACAGCAGGGGAATAGGCAGGGGCTTATGAAAAAATCTATATATCATATCACCAGAGGAATGTTGTGTGGTTTGATCCTGCTCTTGGTCAGCATCCTGCTGTTGGATCCTCGGCCTGGGACTGCGAGTGAAACATCACTTCTGGAAACCATAAAAAAGGTGGACGAACCGTTTGATGACCGTTCTGTGACTCAGGTACGGCCAATCGTGCAGCCGACCGTGTTAGCCAAAGAAGAGTATCAGGGCGGCTCCTTTCGGGTACTTGCCAGGAAACAGGACATTGAACGGTATAAGTGCAGCAGCTGTCATACAGCAAAGGAAGTACGGGGTAAAAGTGCCTTCGAGTTGACCCATGGTAATGTGGTGCTCAATCACGGTCAGGAAGGCAGTGCGCTTAGCTGCATTGATTGCCATCATCCTGAAGAACTAGACTTTCTCGAGGATAAAAAAGGTAGAAAAATAGATTTTGATCATAGCTACCAGTTATGCGGTCAATGTCACTTTCGCCAGAAACGAGATTGGCTCGGCGGAGCCCATGGCAAGCGGGTAAGCTATTGGGCTGGTGATAGGGTTGTTTTTAATTGCACGACCTGTCATGACCCCCATGCGCCGAAATTTGCCAAACGGTTTCCAGCCACCTACTCTGCACCGTTGAACTGACGAGGGTATCGTATGAGTTGTAAAAAAATAGACCAAGCAAAAAATATCCCTGAAAATGTCCGCAGTGGTCCCGATGCCAGCAGTACAAACGGTGAAACGAGTAGCCGACGGACCTTTTTAAAAGGAATGTCGATAGGCGCGGCTGCGGCCAGTGCTGCTCTCGTCACCGGCTGCGTTCCGGGGGCTGATGCTGCCGCGAGTGGGGAGTTGAAACTGCGTTGGCAGGAGTTCTTTAAGAAAAACTATCGGCTGATGACTCAGGAAGAAAAGGACCAGACCGTTGATCGTCTTGAACGACTTGCGGCACTTAAACACAACCAGGAACTGCAGATCGGCACCGAACCTCCTTTAGAAAACGTGTTGTATGGCTACGCCTTTAACATCACCCGTTGTGAGGGGTTCATGGAGTGTGTGACCGCCTGTGTGACCGAAAACAACCTGGATCGAAGGACTAACACCCAGTACATTCGCATTTTTGAAATGGAACCAGGGCAGCTCGATCCGAGCAGTGGTGATGGGCAATATTACCATGAGGTTCCTGTGGACAATAAGTTTTACATGGGGACACAGTGTTTTCACTGCGAAAATGCTCCCTGCACCAAGGCCTGTCCGACCCGGGCGACCTGGAAAGAACCGGATGGTATTGTTGTGGTGGATTATGACTGGTGCATCGGCTGTCGTTACTGTCAGGCTGCCTGTCCATATTATGGCCGACGTTTCAACTGGGGAGATTCCGAGGTACCAAAGGATGAGATCACTCAGAAGCAGCATTATCTCGGGAATCGAAAACGCCCTATGGGGAAGATGGAGAAATGCACCTTCTGTATCCAACGGACCCGGAAAGGTAAGCTCCCAGCCTGTGTAGATGCCTGTCCTACCGGCTCTCGGGTTTTTGGCAACCTGCTCGATCCGGACAGCGAGATCCGCTATGTGTTAAAGCACAAAAAGGTTTTCAGGATGAAGGAAGAACTCGGTACTGAACCCAAGTTCTGGTATTTCATCGATTGATGGCGTTGTAAAAAGTCTGATCTCCATCGTTGTAGGTTTTATCCAGCAACTCAATATACTACACGTATGATTGAGTCACTGGATAAAACGCTACGCCTCGTATATCAAACTTTTTCCATAGCCATCTGGTTGCTTCGAATTAACTTTTTACGAGTTTCTTATTGATTGATCGAAAAAAGGAATAACATGAGCGTACTCCCGAAAAAAAATATTAGGACCTTTGTGGTGGATGTCTTTCGCTGGAACCTTAGAGGTGGGATCGGCTTTCAGCTATTCAGGCTGTTTATCATAGCTTGCATGGGCTTTGGCATTTATGCCTATTCCTTTCAGGCGAGATATGGTCTTTCGGTCACCGGCATGAATGATATAGTCAGTTGGGGATTTTATATCTCTAATTTTACCTTTCTGGTAGGGGTGGCGGCTGCCGCAGTCATGCTGATATTGCCAGCATATGTTTTCCATGACCCAGATTTCCACAGGGTGGTAATAATTGGGGAGGGTGTCGCTGTCGGGGCACTGGTGATGTGCCTGAGCTTTATCGTGGTGGATATGGGCGGACCACTTCAGGCCTGGCATTTGATTCCGGGGATCGGTATTTTTAATTTTCCATCGTCGATTCTGGCCTGGGATGTTCTAGTGTTAAACGGCTATTTATTGCTGAACGGGCTGGTACCCGCCTATATACTGTACAGTCATTACATGGGGCGTGAGGCGGATGAAAGGAAGTATCGGCCCTTTGTCTTCCTGTCTATTTTCTGGGCTTTCTCCATTCACATGGTTACCGCTTTTCTCTACCAGGGATTGCCTGCCCGGCCGTTCTGGAACAACCCTCTTCTGGGGCCTCGCTTTCTGGCCTCAGCCTTTGCCGCCGGGCCTGCGCTGATAACACTTATCCTGGCAGTCATCCACAATTTTACGACCTATAAAATTGAGAGGAGTGTGTTTAATAAATTGCGACTGATCATCGTTATTTCAGCGATCATCAATTTACTTATGCTCTTTTCCGAAATTTTTAAAGAATTCTATTTCCCGACCCACCATTCGATTTCGTCGATTTATCTGTTCTTCGGGTTGGATGGACACAATTCTCTGGTCCCCTGGATCTGGACATCGGTGTGTGTCAACTTTATGGCGACCTTGGTGCTGGCTTTCAATCCCGGCAAGAATAATCCTAAGGTGCTTTTGCCTGCCTGTTTCTTTCTTTTTGTGGCGATCTGGATGGAGAAAGGTATTGGCCTGATTGTTCCTGGCCTTATTCCGTCACCGCTTGGCGAGGTGGTGGATTATCTGCCTACCTGGGTGGAACTCGGTGTTACACTGGGAATCCTGGCGCTTGGAATTACAGTTATTAGTTGGCTGATCAGGGCGGCGCTGATTATTGAAGAAAGGTACGGTGAGTAAATAGTTAGGCTATTGAAACACTTTATTGGTGTCGAACGAAAAGTTTTTACTGATTCTTTTTTTGTTGCATATAGGTATCAACTTCAGCAAGCAAACTGTCACGTTGCGAAGCTTCGATAAAAGATGCACTGAAGCTGTTTCGAGCTAATTGCGCCAGTAGTTCTTTATCATTGCCGAGAATTTCACTGATCGCCTCATAATTCTCATTCAGATAGCCGCCAAAATAGGCGGGATCATCAGAATTAATTGTCACCTTGATACCGGCTTCAAGCATCTGCGGCAGGGGATGATGTTTGATGTCGTCGACGACACATAATTTGGTATTTGATAAAGGGCAAACAGTTAGGGCCATTTGCTCATCTACAAGCCGTTTGACTAAGGCTGGATCAAGCATTGATGAGTTACCATGGTCAATTCGATCCACTTTTAATAAATCGAGTGCTTCATAGACATACTCGGGTGGACCTTCCTCGCCGGCATGGGCAACGAGCTTAAAACCTTCTTTTCGGGCTTTGGCAAAAACCTTTTGGAATTTTGACGGTGGGTTGCCTTTTTCTGAGGAATCCAGCCCCACACCAATAATTTTATCCTTATGGGGAAGTGCCATATCGAGAATTGTCAAAGCATCTTCTTCTTCAAGATGACGCAAAAAACACATGATCAGGCCAAAGCTGATGTTGCACTCCTGCTGGCCTTTTCCAAGAGCAGAATGAATGCCGTTTAACACGGTTTCAAAAGCAATACCCCTTGAGATATGACCTTGGGGGTCGAAAAAAATCTCTACATGGCGAACTGACTGCTGACTGATTTTTTTCAGATATGCCCAGGTCAGGTCGAAAAAGTCCTGTTCCGTACGTAGTACATTCATGCCCTGGTAATAAATATCTAAGAAATCCTGTAATTGATTAAAATCATACGCTGCCTGCAGGGCTGCAACATTTTTATAGGGCAGGGAAATTCCGTTTCGCTCAGCCAGCTGAAACATCAATTCAGGCTCAAAGGTCCCTTCAATGTGCAAATGCAATTCAGCTTTGGGTAAACCGGCTATAAAAAATTTCATCATTTACTTGTTTTTTTTGTTCGGGCTATCATTGGAAAAATGTTCACCCTGTTTCCTTCTGTAGACAGAAGGAAACAGGGTTGCACTGCATGACTATATTACTTAGGGAGGCTTCCCTCGACACCTTCGACAAACCAGTTCAAGCCAGCCAGCTCTTTGTCTGAAACCACTTCACCGGCTTTAACAACCACTTCACCTTTCTGGTTTGTAATGGGGCCTTGAAATGGGTGAAAGCTGCCATTAACAATTGACTCTTTTACTTCGTCAGCAAGTTTACGCACATCAGCTGGTACAGCATCGCCATAAGGGGCCATTTCAACCATGCCTGGTTTGATACCATCCCAGACATCAGTCGATTTCCAGGTGCCGTCCATCACAGCTTTAACCCTTTCGATGTAATAGTCATTCCAATTATCGACAATAGAAGTTAATTGGGCTTTAGGTGCGAATGCTTTCATGTCAGATGCCTGGCCGAATGCATAAACACCGCGACTTTCAGCAACCTGCAATGGTGCTGGAGAGTCGGTGTGCTGGGTGATAATGTCAACGCCCTGGTCAATGAGAGCTTTTGCGGCATCACTTTCCTTGCCTGGATCAAACCATGTGTTGACCCAAACCACCTTTACGGTTGCCTCTGGATTGACCTTGCGTAAGGCCAGGGTGAAGGCATCGATACCACGAATTACTTCCGGGATTGGAAAAGAACCGATGTAACCAACTACATTGGACTTGGTCATCTTACCTGCAATAGTACCTAATATCGCACGTCCTTCGTAAAATCTTGCGGAATAGGTGCTGACATTGTCTGCACGCTTGTATCCTGTAGCATGCTCAAACTTCACATTCTTGAATTGCTTGGCCACTTTAAGAGTCGGATTCATGAAACCGAAGGAAGTGGTAAAAATAATATCGTGGCCGGAAGTTGCCAGTTGACGAATAACGCGTTCTGCATCCGCTCCCTCTGGGACACTCTCAACATAGGAAGTTTTAACACCCAGTTCTTTTTCAACAGCCAAACGGCCTTGTTCGTGTTGATAGCTCCAACCATGATCGCCGATTGGCCCAACATAAATAAAACCGACCTTTGTTTCCGCAGATGCACTGCCAGCAAAGGCAATACCAGCAGCGAGTAATAATGAAATTAAAGTTCTTTTCAACATGTTTTCTCTCCTTTTAAATTAATTCTGATTAATGAAAAAACAAAACTCAACGACTAGGGTGAAACGCTCTGCCCAGGCTTGCCGGGGCATTTAATTTAATTTTTGCTATATCCCTTGAAATGATAACCAGTACAAAGATAGTTGCCAGGTAAGGTAACATGGACATGACCTGGGATGGTATCCCTATGCCAAGTGCCTGTGCATGTAATTGTAAAATAGAGATACCGCCGAAAAGGTAGGCGCCAAGCAGTACGCGTCCTGTACGCCAACAGGCAAATACCACAAGAGCCAGGGCAATCCAGCCTCGCCCGGCGGTCATCTGCTCTACCCAGAGGGGAGAATAGGCAAGCGACAGATAGGCTCCACCCAATCCGGCCATTGCGCCACCAAACAATATCGCCATGAACCTGATCTTGACCACAGAATATCCCATGGCATGGGCGGCATCATGGGAATCGCCAACCGCGCGCAGAATTAGGCCAGCTCGAGTTTTATTCAAAAAATAATGGATTGCAACTACCATGGCAATAGATAAATATACCAGGAAATCATGCTCGAACAGCAGAGCACCTAAAACAGGAATCTTTGAGAGTAAGGGGATGGAAATTGTTGGGATTCCATTGTAGGCAATACCGATCATGCTTTGGCCTACCAGGGCACTGAGACCAATGCCAAAAATGGTCAAGGCCAGACCGGTAGGTACTTGGCTTGCGTGGAATTTAAGAACAAAAAGAGCAAAGATTGCTGCCATAAATACACCTGCAAGAATGCTGGCTAAAATTGCAACAGTAACGCTGCCGGAAAGGTGTACCGCGACAAAACCTGTTATTGCCCCCATAATCATCATACCTTCAAGGCCTAAGTTCAAGACCCCGGACTTCTCTGTGATCATTTCCCCAAGAGCTGCAAAGAGTAGTGGAGTCGCGGCGGTTATGATGGTTAACATTGCCGGAAGTAATAAATCCATTAGTTTTTCTCCACTGCTAAGGCTGGTTGGCCAAATTGAATACGATAATTAATGAGTACGTCACAGGCCAGCAAGAAAAACAGGAGTAAGCCCTGAAAGACACCCGTCACCGCAACCGGCAGATTGAGCAGGATTTGGGCAGTCTCTCCGCCTAGATATGTTAAGGCCAGCAGCAATCCTGCGAACAAAACTCCGAGCGGGTGAAGGCGCCCAACGTAGGCTACAATAATGGCTGTAAAGCCGTAGCCTGGTGAAATGTTAGGGAGGAGTTGGCCGATTGGGCCAGAAACTTCGATGGTTCCCGCCAAACCTGCCATGCCTCCCCCCAAAAGCAGAGTCGTCCAGATAATTTTGGAACTGCTGAACCCCGCATGTTCGCAGGCAGCAGGGGCGGAACCGGCAACTTTTATTTGATAGCCTAGCAGAGTTCGAGAGAGGATTATCCAGCCTAAACCCACAGCAAGTAGGGCGATGATCGCACCAATATGGACTCGGGTCCCTTCAAATAGTATAGGTAAGAGTGCAGAGTCACTAAACTGTCTGGACTCCGGGAAATTGAAACCATCCGGATCTTTTAGAGGGCCGTGAACCATCAGGTTTAGGAATAAGCCCGCCACATAACTGAGCATTAAACTGGTTAAAATCTCATTGGCGTTAAATCGTACCCGTAAAAATGCGACGATGGCAGCCCAGGCACATCCACCAGAGATACCAGCAAGAAACATTAATGGGATGATATGAAAACCATCATGGCCATAAAAATAGAGTGCTACCGCACCACCGCATAAGCCGCCCATGATCAACTGGCCTTCGGCACCAATGTTCCATACTCCGGCCTTAAAGCCTAAAGATAAAGCAACTCCAATTAAGATAAGAGGCGTTGCTTTAACCCCCAGTTCAGCTATGCCATAACTCGTTGAAAGGGGTTCGATGAAAAATGCGTGGAGTGCTGCGAGTGGAGACACTCCCATAATGATAAATAAAACGACGCCAGCCAGCAATGAAAGAAAGAGGGCTAAAACAGGTGATAAGTAGACCATCGCCCTTGAAGGTATTTGACGTTGAACTAACCTAGGCCACATTGAGTTCTCCTTCTTCCAGTGAGACACCAGCCATGAGTAGCCCGACTTTTTCTACGGTCATCTCTGGAGTAGGATAAAAAAGTGATAAGCGACCTCCGCAAATTGCGCCAATTCTATCCGACATTTCCATTAATTCATCTAGATCCTGGGAAATAACCAGGACCGCTGCTCCTTGCGCTGCAAGTTCTCGTAAAGATTGTCTTATTGTCTGTGTGGCTCCGGCATCCACGCCCCAGGTAGGCTGGGAAACGATGAGAATTTCAGGTTGCTGGGTCAGTTCTCTTCCGATAATAAATTTCTGTAGATTACCACCGGACAAACTTTTTGCCGGCACCCCCCTGGCACCGGATGTCTTGACCGCGAAATCGGAGATTACCTTACGAGCAAATGTGCGCGTCTTGGGGTAATTGATCAAGCCTTTTGCGAGCAGTCCCATTCGTTGAAAACCGGTCATAAAGGCATTATCAACCAAATCCATATCTGGGATTGCGCCGTGACCCAACCTTTTTTCGGGTACGCTCGCCAAACCTGCTCTGCGACGAGCGTTGGGGCGAAGTTTACCAGCGTGCTGATTTTCAATGATAATACATGAGTTCTTAGGGCAACTTTCTTCACCGTTAAGCGCTTTCAGCAGTTCGTCCTGGCCATTGCCTGCAACTCCTGCAATTCCTACCACCTCTCCAGCTCGAACCTCAAGATCTATATTGTTGAGGGATATTCCAGTACTATCCATTGCGGGCAGAGTGAGATTATCTACTTTCAATCGTACTTCGCCGGCAGAAATTGTTTGTTGCCGCTCAATTTTTTCAAGTTCTTCGCCCATCATCATCATAGCAAGAGATGAGGTGCTTTCTTCATCAATATTTACCGTACCTACACGTTTACCAAGGCGCAGGATGGTAGCGTGATGACAAAGTTCCTTTATTTCGTCGAGTTTGTGGCTGATATAGAGGATGGCTAAGCCTTCTTCGGCCAGTCGATTTAAGGTCAAAAATAACTTTTTTACTTCCTGGGGGGTGAGTACCGAGGTCGGTTCATCCATCACCAAAAGTTTAGGCTCGAGAAGAAGACAGCGTATTATTTCAATTCGTTGCCGCTCTCCAACGGATAGCGTGTAAACATGTCGATAGGGGTCAAGTGGCAGGCCGTACCGCTCTGATACTTCGGTAATTTCTTCGGCCAATTTTTTGAGATCAACAGCCTTGTTTAGGCCCAGAGAAATGTTTTCTACTACAGACAATGAGTCAAACAGTGAAAAATGCTGAAACACCATGGCAATTCCGAGGTCACGGGCATGGGCAGGCGTGTCAATTTCTACATGCTTACCATTGTATAAAATCGTTCCCGAGTCGGGTTTAAGGATGCCATAAATCATTTTTACGAGCGTGGATTTCCCTGCACCATTCTCGCCAAGCAAGGCATGTACTTCACCCGGCTTTATCTTTAAGTCGACAGCATCATTGGCAAGCACGCCGGGAAATGTTTTGGTCATGCCCTGTAATTCTATTAGGTATGGCGATTCGTCTTTCATTAATCAGTTGTTGATGAGAAGTAGTCTAATTATTAAATGAGCCTGAAAACAGGGCCCTTATCCTCGAACGAATGGTTATCAAGAGGCAATTTAACCCATTTTTATTCTTTTAATATATTTTTTTTCACCGCCCGCATATGCTCAGCAGTTCCGCTATTTTTCACCAATAAAATTTCGCTGACAATAGAGACAGCAATCTCTCCAGGGCGTATGGACGCGATGTTAAGGCCCATAGGTGCAAAGACCTTCTTAATTTCTTCCCTGGCTATCCCTTGGGCAAGGAGATAGTCAAAGATTTTCCGAATTTTGCTGCTGCTGCCTATCATACCTATATAAGACGCCTTCGACTCAACCACAGCTTCTAGTGCGAGCCGGTCAGTATCGTGGGATGAAGTGGCTATGGTCACATAACAGTCTGCATGAATTTCATATTCTTTTAAGCTCGCTGGTAAATCGTCGACAATAACTCGCTTGGCCTCTGGGAACCTCTCGGCCGAGGCCAGCTCTGGCCGATTGTCGAAAACGACCATCTGGAAGCCTTGGAGTCTGCCTATTTTGTAGAGCTCAAGGCCGATATGCCCCGCCCCGACTATGATAAGTTTCGGTGCAGCTTTGAACACCCTTATAAAGGCTCGAACGGAGCCGCCGCAAGACATCCCCAGTTCAGCATCTGCCTGCAGA
>Ga0070729_10001381_pt1 | contig 37905 bp, 37 predicted proteins | sample tdDd472_FD_66725 | JGI IMG/M metagenome (GOLD analysis project Ga0070729, IMG submission 66725) | Marine sediment microbial communities from the Atlantic coast under amendment with organic carbon and nitrate - tdDd47.2 | ecosystem: Environmental > Aquatic > Marine > Coastal > Sediment | place...
CGGATGCTGGAGCGCGCCATCCGCCCGGCGGTCGAGGACCATCTGAAGAGCCGGGGCCAGGCTCGTGCGACCTCGTTCATGCCGATGTATGACTGGGCATGGAAGGACGGCCGGTTGCAGCGGATCCAAGTCGATGTTCTAGGGCAGCCTCGGCCATTCGAGGAGGGCTGGGTGAAGCGGGGCGGCCGCTGGCACTGGGAGCCGCGGCAGTCCTTGGTTCTGTCCCTGGCCGAGGAAGGACCCGACGACGCCGATGGCGCGGACATTCACGGAGACGCCAGCCGATTTGGCGAGCGCGTCGCCGAAGGGCTGAAAACGCTGGACGATTTTGGCGGCACGGGAGGCGGTCGTCGGGACGAGGACGACGCGGGCAACCGGAAGAACGGGCAAAAAGGCGCCGCGCGCCGAGGCGAGAGGCCGAAACGTTCCCCCGGCGCGGTGCGTCCCTTGGATGACATCCTCGGAGACGGTCCGGACGAAGCGGACGAGATGGACATTTTCGGCGAAAACCCGCCGGTCGAGGGGCGGGAAGGAACGTCCGGCCGGAAACCCGGCGCACGGGATATCCGGCGTCGGCCGACCGGCGAAACGCGATCCCTGGACGACCTCTTCGGCGACGGTCCGGACGAGACGGACGAAATGGACCTCTTCGGCGAGGACCCCCCGGCCGAGGCGCGGGACGGGCTGACGGCGGCGCAACGGGCGGTGCGCGACGAACGCCTCGGCGGGCGTCGGCTTCACGGAACTTTCGGCGAAGGGCGGATTTCCGAACAATTTGCGAAGGCAACGAAAGCCAATCCGCGGGAGATGGCGTCGATCCAGAATCGAATGCTGGTTGCCGACAAGCTGACTCCCCGCCAACTCCGAGAATTGCGAAAGGACATCGACGGTCTGGACCTGTCAGTCTTGGGTGGCGGCGAAAGCGGATTTCGGTGGCGGCTCAACAACGAGGTCACTTTAATCCGAGAGCTTACCAATATGACCAACAGAAAAACTCGTTCGATACCTGAATTGAAAGGACTAAAAGATAGGATTGAAAAAACTGGATCTGTTGTCGAGAATATATCAAGTTTATTTGAAAAATTAGAGCTATTTGGTAAGATGTTTAATGAGATGTCAAAAAATGCAGCAAAAAAATTTGATGATGATATCAATAAAAGATGAATATATAAATTATGAAATATATTATTTTGTAATTTTTTGATTACTATGATGTAATTAAAATAGATTTTAGAACTAAATAAACGGGTATGATGTGTAATATATGATGAATTGCCCGCGATATTTAATGTGTATATCCTCTATGTGGTGTCGGCGCCCGAATATTCGAGAGCCGATTTTCCGGATGGTGCTAGCAACTTCTTGTGGAGCAATTCACCGCCTCTGCGAACGATGGTGCGCCCATAGGAAAACTCAATTGAATACATTAAAATAAATATCATAATAATTACTGTCATTGGAAATGTTACCCACAAAAACGTCGAAAAACATTTTATTCCGTCAAAAAAACACCCAACTATATCCATATCGTTTTTGAGAATTGCTTCGTACATAGAAATAAAAATATGTATAACAAGCGTCGGATAGAAAAAAATAAATACAAATATACACGTAAGTAATATTACTAAATAAAACATGTATGAGTACAAATTATCGGCGCTTCTTAACTCTGCAATCTCATTGCTTGCGTGTAGCACGGAAATGATTGAATATGTTATAATTGCCGTTTGTGCGAGTATTTGAATTGACATTCCGAGCCACATTTTTCTTTTCGCAAACCAAATCCAAGAAAAGAAAAAGGCCGACCAACAGAAACCATGTTTGATAGCGACAGCTTTGCCTTCCTTGGTTCGGTAGACGTCGTAACGATGCATCGCCAGTTCCTTGGTCCTATCAAAGACGCGGATGTCGCTCGCTTTCGGTCGATCATACGCTCAAGGGCCCGTTTCGCGAAACGACCTATTTGTCCTCGGAAATATTGGGCCGTGTCGCTAGGCGCGGGGGTGGCCGTCGGTGGCGGGGCCGTCGGGGCGGGGCTATCGGTTTGGGGCGCCGGAGTCCGCGTCGGGGTCGCTTCTGACCGTGTTTCCTTCCTCGGCGAGGGCGATATCGATGGCGTCATTCCGGGATTTGGCCCGCAGCCTCCTTCGCAGGCGTTTGCCCCCTTTGCGGGAAATGGAGCGGCCATATGCGAATTCAAATGAATAGAGGAGGGTAAGTACGACAAATATTAAAAATCCAAAAAAAATCGCGGCCTGAGTGGCGTCCACTTTATCAACGTAAACTTCTTTGCCAAAAAATTCTGGAATATTTATGCCAACAATATAAAATATACTAATAGCTAATCCAGGAATAAGTGCTAATAATATAGAAAAATATAACAAGACCATGGTCATTACTGTTTCGTATACCATAGTGTAAGCATAAGACATGTATATGTTTTTTATATTATTATCTGGACCTGTATTTATTAATTCATAAATCGCAAAAAATAAAATTACAGCTTGCAGCAAGAAGTGAAGCGTCGCGCCGTACCACATCTTTTTACGCGCGAGCCAAATCCAGGAAAGGAACAGGGCGGGCCAGCAGATGCCATGCTTGATGGCGACGGCTTCGCCTTCCTTGGTTCGGTACACGTCGTAATAGCGCATTGCGTGTATCCCTTGTCCTGGGCAGCCCACCGACTTTGGGCCGTTGGGCCTTATACTTTAACGCCGGTTACTTTAACGCTAGGCGGTGGGCTGGGCCATTCATCCTTTGCGTGCGGCCGATCGGCGTCGCTCGCATGCCGTGTCCGCCCGCCGCGGTTCAGGCGCGGGTGGGCGGGGAGGGGTTGATCCCAATCCGCCGCTAGCCCGGCGCTTGCCCGACCCGCCAAGCCGGCCTTGGACCGGAAAAGCGGTCGGTCGTCGCGGGCTCGTCGGATCGGGCCGCCGGCGGCGGTCATGAGGTCGCGGACCGACGCCGCGGAACAGCGGAACAGATGTCGTCGCCGACCGGATGTTGGCGCATATCCCGCGCATGCCGGCACCCGCCCGGCGCTTGTAAGGAACGGAAGGGAGGCGCCATCCGATGACGGACGAGGCGCCGGACCCGCCGGCCGACATGCCGTCGCGTCCCGAGACCCCGCCGGGCCGCGACGCGCAAGACCGCCTGCGCCCGAGACAGGCGCGGTTCGTCGCCGAATATCTATTGGATTTGAACGCGACCCAGGCGGCGGTCCGTGCCGGCTACGGCGCGCGGAACGCCAAATCGCAAGGATCCCGGCTTCTGAAGCGCGACGATGTCCGCGCCGCCGTCGACGCGGCCATCGCGGCGCGCGCGCGCCGGATCGAGGTCAGCCAGGACCGGGTACTGCTGGAATATGCGCGTCTCGCCTTTTCCGACATGCGCCGGTTCATGGACTGGGGTCCGCGCGGGGTCGTCCTCAAGGACGGCGGGGCGCTGGACGCGGACGAGACCGCCTGTGTCGCCGAGGTCAGCGAATCGAAAACGGCGGCCGGCGGGACGGTCCGCCTCAAGCTGCACGACAAGCGCGGCGCGCTGGACAGTCTCGCCCGCCATCTCGGCATGAGCCGCGAGGCGGGCCCGGCGGGCGAGGCGGCGCGCGGCCCGGTCCTGCGCAATCGGATCGATCTGACGGGAGGAACCGACGATGCCGGAAATTGACTTCCGCTACCGGCCCCAGGGCGCGACCCTCCGCCGGTTCCACGCCAGCGACGCCTTCGCCCGCTTCGTCATGGGGCCGCTGGGGTCCGGCAAGACGACCGCCTGCTGCGTCGAGATCTATCGCCGCGCCTGCGCCCAGGCGCCGGGGCCGGACGGGGTGCGGCGCAGCCGCTGGTTCGTCATCCGCAACACCTATCCCGACCTGGAAACGACCACGATCAAGTCCTGGCGGGGTATCTTCGACGACCGGTTCGGCCGCTTCACCATGGGCCATCCCCCGGCCCATCGCCTGCGCTTCGCCCTGGAGGACGGGACCGAGGTTGCCTGCGAGGTGATCTTCCTCGCCCTCGACCGCGAGGACCATGTGCGCAAGCTGCGCGGGGCCGAGGCGACCGGCATCTGGCTCAACGAGGCCAAGGAAATCGCGAAGCCGGTCCTGGACATGGCGACGGCGCGGGTCGGCCGCTATCCGCCCCGCCTCGCCGGGGGGCCGAGCTGGTTCGGCGTCATCGGCGACACCAACCCGCCGGACGAGGATCACTGGTATTTCCGGCTGGCGGAGGAAGCCCGGCCCGAGGGCTGGGCCTTCTTCCGTCAGCCCGGCGCCGCGATCCGCGACGGCGACGGCGGCTGGCGGTCCCATCCGGGCGCCGAGAATCTGGCGAACCTGCCGGACGGCTATTACCACCGGCAACTGGCCGGCAAGCCGGACGAATGGATCAAGGTCTTCATCGGCGGCGAGTACGGGTTCGTCATCGATGGCAAGCCCGTCTATCCCGACTATGCCGACGGGCTGCATTGCCGTCCCACCGACCCGATCCCCGGCCGGCCGATCCATGTCGGCGCCGATTTCGGGCTGACGCCGGCGGCGGTGATCGGCCAGGTGGCGACCGACGGCCAGATCCGCTGGCTGGACGAGCTGGTGACCGAGGATATGGGCGCCGTCCGCTTCGCCGAACTTCTGAGCGCGAAATTGCGGCGCGACTTCGCCGGGTTCGAACTCGGCCGCGCGGTCGGCGATCCGGCCGGCGATTCCCGCGCCCAGACCGACGAGCGCACCGTCTTCGACATCCTGCGGGCGCGCGGCCTGCCGTTCGAGCCGGCGCCCGGCAACGACCCGGTATTGCGGGTCGAGGCGGTGACCGCGCCGCTGCGCCGCCTGGTGGACGGGGCCCCCGGCCTGGTGATCGATCCGCGCTGCGCGCGCCTGCGCAAGGGCATGATGGGTGGCTACCGGTACCGGCGCCTGGCCGTCGCCGGCGAGGCGCGTTTCCGCGACGTTCCCGAGAAGAACGGCTTCTCCCACGTCTGCGAGGCGGCCCAGTATCTGAATCTGGGGATGGGCGAGGGGCTGGCCCTGCTGCGCCGCGCCAGGCCGGCCGCGCCGCTGCCGCCGCGGGCCGAGGCGGGCTATTCGGTCCACGCCCATTGACGCGCGCCCTGGCGGTCTTCGACGGGCGCGCCGGCCATTGGTCGGCCCGGTTCCTGAAGTCCGGGTTCAAGCATTGCTTCGCCGCCATCGATGACGGCCGTGCCTGGATCGTGATCGACGGGCGCGCCGACCGGCTGGCGGTCAGCGCCGATATCCCGTCGGCGTTCGATCTGGCGCGGTTCTACCGGGACGCCGGCCTGACGGTGATCGAAACCGAGCGTCGCCAACCGCCCCGCCGCGCGGCGCCCATCGGGCCGTTCACCTGCGTCGAGGCGGCAAAGCGCGCCTTGGGCCTGCACGCCCGGGCGCCGACCCCTTGGCGGCTCTATCGAGTCCTGATCGAGGAAAAGGAAAGGAGAGAAACATGACCACATTGCTCGCCCCCCCGAAGCCGCCGAGCCTGCCCCCGCCGCCGCCACTCCCGACCGAGGACGACCCGGCGGTCGAGGAGGCGCGGAAGAAACGGCGCCTGGCCGAGCTCAAGCGAAAGGGGCGGCGCTCGACCATCCTGACCTCGGGCCTGGGCGACAGCTCCGAGGCCTCCGTTAACCGGCCCCGACTGACCAACCGACTGGGAGGAGAATGATCCATGGCCGACAACCGAATCCGTGTAACCGCCACCGCGACCGGCGCGGGGGAGGGGACCGACTGGCTGCAACTGCGCGGCCAGCGCAACTTTTTCGACATTTCGCTGTCCGGGAGCTTCACCCAGACGGTCGAGCTGCAACGCAAGCGGCCGGGCGAGGCCGACGGTGCCGCGCGCACCGTGGAAAGCCACACCGCGCCGGTCGAGAAAATGGGCGAAATGCAGGGCCATTGGGACGTGCGCCTGTGGGTGACCGTCCACAGCGCCGGCAGCTCGGCGCTGGAGCTCGGCACCTGATCCGCCGGCACGCCGGTCAGAAAGGAGTTTCCGCATGAACAAACGCGTTGAGGACCTGCTCGCCCGGCGCAAGCGGCTGGCGGAGGAGCGGCGCTCCTGGGAGCCCCATTGGCAGGAGCTGGCCGAGATGCTGCTGCCCCGCCGCGCCGATTTCATCCCCGACCGGACGCTGGGCGCCAAGCGCACCGAGAAGCAGTTCGACAGCGTCCCGATGCAGGCCGCCCGCGGCCTGGCGGCAGCGCTGGACGGGCTGTTGAAGCCGAAATCCGAACGCTGGTTCCACCTGCGCGCGGAGGACGAGGAGCTGAACCGCGACCCCGAGGTCAAGCGATGGTTCGAGCATGCCGAAAGCCGGCTGTTCGCCCGCCTGTACGAACCCCAGGCCCGCTTCCTTCAACGCTCGGCCGAGGTCGATCTCGACCTGGTCGTGTTCGGCACCGGCGCGCTCTATGTGGGCGAGCGCGTCGGCGCCGGCGGGCTTCTGTTCCGCAGCCATCACCTGCGCGGCTTCTATATCGCCGAGAATGCCGACGGCGATATCGACACGGTGTTCCGCGAGTTCGACCTCACGGCCCGCCAGGCCGCCCAGCAGTTCGGCGAGGACAAGCTGGGCGACAAGACCCGCGAGGCCCTGAAGGGCGACGCGCCGGACCGGCGGTTCAAGTTCCTGCATGTGGTGCAGCCCCGCGCCGAGCGCGATCCCCGGCGCCGGGACAAGGCCCATCTGCCCTTCGCCTCGGTCTTCGTCGACATGGAGTCCCAGCATCTGATCGGCGAGGGCGGCTTCCAGGATTTCCCCTACATCGTCCCCCGATGGGAAACGGCGACCGACGAGGTCTATGGCCGCTCGCCCGGCATGCTCGCGCTGCCCGAGGTCAACACCCTCAACCAGATGGGCAAGACCCTGCTGCGGGCCGGGCACAAGGTCGTCGACCCGCCGCTTCTGGTGCCGGACGACGGCATCACCGGCGGCCCCCGGACCTATCCGGGCGGGATCACCGCCTACGATGCCGGCCTGCTGCGCCTGTTGGGCGGCCGGGCGCCGGTCACGCCCTTGCAGACCGGGGCCAACCTGCCGCTGGGCCGCGAGATGCAGAACGATTCCCGCGAGCAGGTCTGGTCGGCCTTCTTCCGCAACGTCCTGCAGCTTCCCGTGGACAGCCCCAAGATGACCGCGACCGAAGTGCTGGAGCGCAAGGAGGAGTTCCTGCGGGTCATCGGCCCTACCTTCGGGCGGTTGGAGGCGGACTATACGGCACCGTTGGTCCAGCGGGCCTTTCACGTCCTCTATCGGGCCGGGGCGTTCGCGCCGCCGCCGGACAAGCTGCGCGGGCGCGATCTCGGCTTCGACTTCGCGAGCCCGGTGACCAAGGCCCGCAAGCAGATCGAGGCCACCGCCCTGCGCAAGACCATCGACGATGTCGGGGCGCTGGTCGCCGCCAATCCGCGCCTGCTGGACAATTTCGACGACGATCAGATCGTCCGCGACGTGTCCGAGGCGAACGGCGTCCCGCAACGCTGGCTTAAGCCGCCCGAAGAGGTGGCGCGCAAGCGCCTCGCCGCGCCGCCGGCCGGGGCGGGGATGCCGCCCGGTCCCGGCCCGAGCGGACCGCCGCCCCTCGCCGTCGGGCCCGATCCGGCGGCCGATGCGGCGGCCTTGCCGGTCGAGGCGCCCGGTCTCGCGCCGGCGCCCGACGCGGGCGGCGAGGTCCTGCCGTGATCGCCGCCGCCTGGCGCCGGCTCCTCGGCCGGCGGCGGATCGGTCCGCCCGATCCGGAAGCGCTGTTCGCCCGCCTTGCCGCCGCCCAGGGCCTCGACCGCTATGACGAGGCCGACCGCTACCGGGACTTCCAGCGTGTGTTCCTGTCGGACCCGGCGGGCCGGAGGGTCCTGTACCAGATCTTCGCCTGGGCGCATCTCTTCCGCACCAGCGTCGTGCCCGGCGATTCCCATCAAACCCATGTGCTGGAGGGCGAGCGCAGCCTCGGCCTGAAGGTCCTCGCCGCCCTCAACGCCGATCCGGGCGCCGCGCCGATGACGGCTGACGCCGATCCCCGAATGGAGGAACAGACATGACCGATTTTTCCGATTTTCCGACCGCGCCCACCGATCCCGACGCGGCCCTGTCCGGCGCCGATTGGCGGGACGACCTGCCGGACGCGCTGCGGGCGCGGGCCGAGAAATTCGCGGCGCCGGCCGATTTGCTGAAAAGCTATGTCGAGCTCGAACGCCGCCTCGGCCGTTCGGTGGTCGTGCCGGGCGCCGGCGCGGACGACGACGAGCGCGCGCGGTTCTACGGCCGGCTGGGGCGTCCCGATGCGCCGGGGGATTATGCCGTCTCGCTGCCCGACGACCTGCCCGAGCATCTGCGGCCGGACGAGGCGGGACAGGCGCTGCAAAGCTCGTTCCTGGATGCCATGCACAAGGCGGGCGCGTCGCCCGAGATCGTCCAATCGGCGATCGACTGGTACTACGGCACCCTCCGCGACGCCGATACGGACGCCGGGCAATTCGTCGAACGCAGCCAGGCCGACTCCGAGGCCGCCATGCGCCGCGAATGGGGCGGGGCCTATGACGACAATGTCGCCTATGCCCGCCGGGCGCTGCAGCAATATGGCGGCGACGATCTGGTGGCGCTTTTGGATCAGACGGGGCTCGGCAACAACGCGGCCCTGCTCCGCGCCTTCGCTCGCGTCGGCCAGACGACGGGCGAGGACCGGCCGCAGACCGGCACCGCCGGCGGCGGCAAGAGCTTGAAGGAGGAACTGGACGACCTGCGCGGCCGCCCGGACTATTGGCGCAGCGACGCGATCCAGCGCCGGGTACGCGAGATCAACGTCGCCCTGCACGGCACCCGCCCGATCCACGCCACCGGGACTGGGGATCGGCGCGGTTAGGCGGCACCCGCCCGCCGCTCCGGCATCCGAGCCGGGGCGGCGGCTCGAACGCAGCTGTGAATACCGAATCGCGAGCATCGCCGAATAGGATGCTGCATCCGGCCGAAACGGGGTTGCGCTAGAAGCTGTTCAAAAGAATTCGCCTTGGGCGTGGGTTCATTTTTGGTGCATCCTTTCCGGGTCTTGGAAATTTTGAATCCGAGAGGACGAGTTTTCTCGGTTACATATCAATGGTCAGGACGTGGTGTCGTACTGGCATTTGGTGATGCGTTAGAATTTGCGGCCATGACGAGGACGGATAGGCAGAAGTCCTGGCGTCGGTCGCTTCGGTGGCTGATTCTGCCGCCAGCAGTGTTGGCGGCGATCGTTCTGGCCGGGGGCGCCCTTCTGGTCGCACGCGACTGTCGCGATTTCGTGCTGGTCATCGACAGCCGTGCGCATCCGCGGGCTCTTCTGGCCGTGGCCGTCGTCTGGGATGAACGTTCCGAACGGACGAGTGTTCTGTGGGAGGGGCGGCTGGACAGGCCGGGTGTTGCCAGATTCCCAATCAAGCAAACCGAAAGGGATCGGGCCGCGTGGGCTGCTGGCCTGCGCGTGACGGTTCAGGAGCCGGACCGCGCGGCCGTGAGGCGCCGGGACATCGTCACAACCTATCTGCACGGCGCAACCCACCGCGTCATCGTCGGACCAACCGATATTCTATACGAGGAGTCCCATTTCGGATCTGTCCGCAGTTTGCAGGGGGTTCCGCTAGACGGCTGGCAGGCGGGCTTGTGGATCGCGAATGGCCTTGTCAATTTCCTGTCCTGCATCGACGCGTCGAGGGATGACGCCGTGGATCGATGAGTGTGGAGCAGTTCAGGGGGCGCGTATCCGGCCATGGGCGGAATCGGATTTAGAAGCGTGCGCAGGGTCTTCGTTTTCGTGCTGGTGGCGGGGGGCGTGTTGGTCGGCGCATACGCGATATTCGTCTTCGGGTTCTTTTTCTATCTGAAGTCGATGGGGGGGGGCTGATTCGGGGGAAGCTCTTAGCTTCGACTCGGCGGCTTGGGTCGCGCAAGGCGCGAGCGGTGTCCGCGTGCGGATGGTCGACGATCTTTTGCGCCGCCGGCGGTTGATCGGTTTGCCGCGAAACGAGTTGACCGCGCTGCTCGGCGCGCCGGACGAGACCGACAAGTTCTCCAAGGCCGATCTGGTGTATTGGCTGGGCGCCGAGCGCGGCGCGCTCCTTGCCCTCGATTCCGAGTGGATGCTGGTTTTTTTGGATGGAGACGCCCGCGTCGAACGGATCTATCTGGCCAACGACTGAAATCGGATGGGCGCGTCCGACACGGCCCGCCCGGAACGGCGAGGCGCGGGGCGGCGGCGGTGCCGCTCGACCTTTCGAGGCCGCGATCCGACATTGGATCGGGAGAGAGGCCGCCGGCCGATGTCGCGGCGAACCGCGCGTGAGAAAAATTTCTTGACAAGGAATTTTTAGGCGCTATTATACGCTTAATTCGACGATGGATCGGTGCGTCCGACGCCCGCCCGGCAGTGCCGCGGCGGGCTTTTTCATGGGCGCGCCGCCCTCGCCGTTTCCCCGCTTTCCCCGTGCGAGGGGAGAACCGCGTTTTCGCGGCCCCGTCACACACTCTTGCATGCCGACCGGCCCCAGCCGGCCGGGCGCGCGCCCCTGCGTCGGACAAGCGCGCGGCCGGTCGGTCGCGGACAACCCGAGGCCTGCCTGACATCCCGACCCCCAACCACAGGCAGGAGAGCAATCGATGAGCACGAGCATCGATCTGGCCTTCGTCCAGCAATTCGAGGGCGAAGTGCATGACGCGTACCAACGGCGTGGCGCCAAGCTGATGAACAGCGTCCGCCGCAAGCCCAACGTCAAGGGCGCGACCACCACCTTCCAGAAGGTCGGCCAGGGCACGGCGTCGACCAAGGCCCGGCATGGCGTGATCACGCCGATGAATGTCAGCCATTCCAAGGTCGAATGCACCCTGGAGGATTTCTATGCCGGCGACTGGGTCGACAAGCTGGACGAGACGCGGATCAACCACGACGAGCGCCGCGTCCTGGCCAATGCCGGGGCCTATGCCCTGGGCCGCAAGACCGACGAGCTGATCATCGCCAAGCTCGACACCACCACCAACGAGGTGGCGGCGGCCTCCACCGGCCTGACCAAGGCCAAGGTCCTGACCGCGATGAAAACGCTCGGCGACGCCGACGTGTTCGAGGAAGGGCGCATGTTCGCCATCGTGCCCTGGTCGGAATGGACCGAGCTCCTGGACATCAGCGAGTTCAAGAGCGCCGATTTCGTCGGCGATGCCCGGCCCTGGCTGAAGGGAACCGAGGCCCGGGTCTGGCTGGGTACCGTCTGGATGCCTCATTCGGGACTGGAAGCCCTGGTCGGCGGCTCGACCGCCAAGAGCTTCTGGTTCCACGAGGACGCGGTCGGCTGGGGCTTCGGTCAGAACGTCCAGACCGACATCACCTGGCATGGCGATCGGGCCGCGTTCTTCGTCAACAACTCGATGTCGGGCGGGGCCTGCCTCATCGACGCCACCGGCGTCGTCGAGATCCAGACCAGCCGTTCGTAAGGAGGCGACACATGGCTTTCAGCGGTGCCGAATACATGACCTTGATCGCCCATGGCGGTCCCAGCGGCTTCAAGCTGTACCACTATCTGACCACCGACGCGGCGGCGGTCATCGACAGTTCGGGGCATTTCGACGCCTTCGCGTCGCAGCTCGATGTCGGCGACGTCGTTCTGGCGGTTACCGTGGACAGCGTGTCCGCGCCCACCAGCGTGAGCGGCGTGTCCCTGCATGTGGTGCTGTCGAACGACGGCACCGCGGTGGACGTGTCCGACACGGTCCTGTCCGCGCTCGCGGATACGGACTGACCACCGGCGAGGCCCCGCGATTCCCGTGGGGCCTCGCGCATCTTTTCCAGAACGCGACCGTGCGTCGCGAACGCACCCCGACCGGGAGGAGACCGATGGATCGCAAATGCAGCCCCGCCGCGCTGTCCGATCAGCCGCGCAGCTATCGCGAGCATTACTACGAAACGCCCGATCCGATGCGGCTGGTTCGGTCGCCGGACTACTTCGCGCCCGTCGCTGAGACCCTGCGCCGGGGTGACCTGATCCGGGTGCGCGCCGACACGGCCGGCGAGACGGCCTACGATTCCTTGCTGGTCGTCTCCACGGACCCCGGCAACGGCGTCGTCCGGACACGCTCGATCCTGGCGCCGGCCCCTAAACCCGCCGTCACGGGGCGCGGCGGAGGCCGGAAATGAGCAGCGTCGTCGGCATCTGCAATTCGGCCCTGATCAAGCTCGGCGCCGGCACCATCATGTCGCTGACCGACGGTAGCCGGAACGCCAACCTGTGCAAGGAACAGTACGACAAGCTGCGCGACGCGCTCTTGCGGTCCCACAACTGGAACTTCGCCGTCGCCCGTCAGAAGCTGGCGAAGACTTCGGGCGCGCCCGCGTTCGGCTACGCCAACAAGTTTCAGCTTCCGACCGATTGGCTGCGCACGATTTCGGTGCATGGCGGCGGTGGCGAGGGCGCGGCGCCGTCCTACCGGATCGAGGGGCGCGGCCTGCTCAGCGATTCCGCCGAAATCTATCTGCGCTATGTCGCCGTCGTCGCGGATCCGAACCAGATGGACGCCGGTTTCCGCGAGGCGTTGGCCTGGCGCCTGGCGATCGACTTGGCCATGCCGGTGACCCAGTCGGCCAGCGCCCAACGGCAGATGGAGGAAGGGTTCAAGAGCGCCATCCTGCGGGCGCGCTCGGCCGACGCCATCGAGGATTTCGTCGACCCCATGCCCGAAAGCGGCTGGGTCCAGGCAAGGAGCTGACCATGCCCAAGGCGACCCCGCTTCAATCCTCCGTCAATGCGGGCGAATTCAGCCCGCGGATGGTGGCGCGTACCGATTTCTCCAAATATCCCCATGCCTGCGCGCGGCTCGAGAACATGATCCCGGTCCCTCAAGGCGGTGCCACGCGCCGCGCCGGCACGACGTTCGTCGCCGGTGTGAAGGACTCGGCCCAGAAGGTCCGGCTGGTCCCGTTCGAGTTCTCGACCGAGCAGGCCTATCTGATCGAGGCGGGCGATTCCTATCTGCGCTTCTTCAAGGATCGAGGCCGGATCGAGGTCGCCGATACGGACGCGGCGATCACGAACGGGACCTTCGACAGCGATATCGCCGGTTGGACCGACCGGTCCACGGGAGCCGCCGGCATCGCCTGGAACGGCACCGACCAGCGATTGGACCTGAACGGCGCCGCCGGCGGGGTCGCCTGGGCCGAGCAGGCGGTCGCCACCGGCCAGGCCGGCCAGGAACATGTCCTTGCATTCCGGGTCGTCGCGACGGCGGGGGATTTCGTTCATCTGCGAATCGGCACGACAGCGACCGGTGCAGAGATTCTCGCCGATCGAAAATGCGAGACCGGCTGGCATACGGTGGCGTTCGGTCCGCCGGGGTCGACCTTCCACGTCCAGTTCCGAAACGCCGACCTCGCCAAGACGGTGCAGATCGACGATGTTGCCCTGATCGACGGCGCGCCGCTGGAGATCGGAAGCCCCTATCTGGAGGCCGATCTCTCCGATCTGAAATGGGCCCAGTCGGCGGACGTGCTCTATATCGTCCAGCCGGACCGGCCGGTCCACAAGCTCGGTCGGACCGGTCATGAGAGCTGGAGCCTGACCGAGGTCGATCTGCGCGACGGCCCTTACGGCGAGAGCAACCTGGACACGGCGAGGACGCTGCAACCGAGCGCGACATCGGGGCTCGGCATCACGATTACCGCCGCCGGCCATGGTCCGTTCGTCGCCAGCGATGTCGGACGCTCCGTGCGAATCAAGCACGGCGCGAACTGGGGCTGGGCGCGCATCACCGCTTTTCTGTCCGCGACCCAGGTCAAGGCCGACGTGAAATCAGACTTCACCGGGACGACGGCGTCGAGCGATTGGCGATTGGGGGCCTGGTGCGCGCAATGCGGCTATCCCCAGGCCATCACTTTCTTCGAGCAAAGGCTTGCCTTCGCCGCGACCAAGGAGCGACCGCAGACCTTCTGGCTTTCGCAATCGGCGGATTTCGAGAATATGCGTGGCGATGATGGCGCCGGTTCGGTCGAGGACGACGACGCGCTCGACTTCACCATCTCCGCCGACCAGGTCAACGCGGTGCGCTGGATCTGGGCGGGCCGGCAGCTCGTCGTCGGGACGGTCGGCGGCGAATGGCTGGTGCAGTCGGACGGTCCGCTGCTGACCCCGACCGATATCGACGTCAAGCGCCAAACGGCCTTCGGCAGCGCCAACCTACGCCCGCAGAACATGCGCGGACGGCTGCTGTTCATCCAAAGGGCCGCGCGCAAGCTTCTCGAGTTCACCTTCTCCTTCGATCTGGACAACTACCAGGCCTTGGACATGACCCTGCTCTGCGACCACATCACCCGTGGTGGGCTGACGGACATGGCCTACCAACAGGAACTCAACTCGACCCTTTGGTGCGTTCGCGGGGACGGCGTTCTGCCGACCCTTACCTATCAACCCGACCAGAATGTGATCGGGTGGGCGCGGCAGATCCTGGGCGGGCGTTTCGGGACCGGCGGCGCCGTCGTCGAGGGCTTAGCCATCATTCCCGGGGATGGCCAGGACGAGGTCTGGCTCGTCTGCAAGCGCACCATCGCCGGCGCCACGAAACGCTATATCGAATATGTCACCGCGGGCTTCGATACCGGCGACGACCCGGCCGCCGCCTGCTATGTGGACAGCGCCCTCGCGTATGACGGGGTGGCGACGACGACGGTTGCCGGGCTCGACCATTTGGAAGGCGAGGAAGTGAGCATTCTCGCCGACGGCGCCGTTCATCCGGCGCGGACGGTCGCCGGCGGTCGCGTGGAACTCGATTTTCCGGCGAGCAAGGTCGTTGCCGGCTTCAACTACGCGCATGTCTACGAAAGTCTCAAATGGGAAGCCGGTGCCGTTGGCGGCACGGCCCAAGGGCAAACGAAGCGGATCCATGGCGTCACCCTCGTCTTGATGGATTCCATGAATGCCAGGGTCGGCCCGACCGTCGAGGCGCTGGAGACCGTGCCGTTTCGCTCGACGAGCGATCACATGGACAGCGCCATCCCCTTCTTCACCGGCGAGCGCTATGTGGAGTTCGACGGCGACTACAAGACCGATACCCGCGTCGTCATTTGCGGCGACGATCCGGTGCCGTTCACGCTGCTGGCGATTATTCCCGAAATTCGGGTCAGCGCCGGCTAGATGCGGATCGTCCCCTTCGCGCCGGATCATCTGGGCGCGTTGGAACCGCAGCCGCGGCAGGCCTTCTATCGGTCCTATTTGACCCCGGAGGTCGCGCGCGATCTGGCGGGCGGGAACGCTTGGAGCGCGGTCCAGCAAGGCCGGGTTCTTTGTTGCGCCGGCCTGCAGCCGATCTGGTCCGGCAGGGCGGCGGCTTGGGCGCTGTTTTCGACATGGATCGCGCCCTCCTCGTTCTTACGACTGCATCTGTATGCGCGCGGCGTTCTCGACAACGCCCAGGCAAACGGTTTGCGGCGGATCGAAACGCAGATCGACCCCGCATTTCCCGAGGCCGTTCGCTGGGCCGCGCTTCTCGGGTTCGAGTTCGAGGGAGTGATGCGTCGCTACCTGCCGGATGGCAGGGACATGTACCTAGTTGCGAGGATCGGAAAATGCTGAAGCGAAAACACCATCCCGGCGCCGCTGAAACCTATGTCATGGCTTTCGAGCCGACGAGCCTCTTGCTTGCCTCCGCGGGACCGGCACTGGGGTCGACGGCTGGTGCCTCCGGTTTCGTCAAGGCACTCTCGGCCATTCAAACTTTCGGTGGGATAGCACAGTCCATCGCCTCGGGGGCTGCCCAGGCGCGAAACTACCAATATCAAGCGGCGGCGGCGCAGCAACGTGTCGCGTATGAGCGGCAACTCGCGGAATTGCGGGAGCGCGAGCTACGCAAGAAGCAGAACGCGGCGGCGGCGCGCCAGCGTGCCCGTTTGGCGAAATCGGGGGTCGATTCGAGCGCCGGTTCTGCGTTATTGGCATCCGAACAGGACGCGGGCGAAGACGAGTTGGACGCATTGTTCGAGCGCGCCCAGGGTCTCACGCGGGTCGCGGACCAGAAACAGGCCGCCGAGATGGCGCGGCTGCGTGCGAAGGATCAGGAACGCGCGAACCGCACGCAGTTGGGCTCGACCCTCCTGACGAACACGAAGAATGCGTTCTCCGGCGGCAGCTTTCGTCTTTCCTAGATGCGTCCGTCGGGACGCGCCGAAACGCCGGCTGGCCCCTTTCACCGGTTTCTCCAGCTTGGGAGCACCCCATGACCCTTGCCACGACAACAAACAAAGCGACTTATGACGGCGACGGCGCAACCACCGTCTTCCCGGTGCCGTTCAAATTCTTCGACAATGCCCATGTCGAGGCCGTTCTTCGCGATTCCACAGGCGCCGAAGCGACCTGGACGGAGAGCACCGAATACATGTTGGCGGGCGCCGGAAACGATACCGGCGGAACGCTGACCGCGATAACCGCGCCGACGGACTTTACGCCCCAATCCGGCGAAACCCTGGTGGTTCGGCGCGTGATTCCGCTGACTCAGGAAACCGACTACCCGGAGGGGGGCGCCTTCCCGGCGAGCGCCCATGAGGACGCGCTCGATTTGGCGGCGATGAGGGATCAGCAGGTTCAAGAAGAGAATGAAAGGTCCCTGCGCTACCCGATCACGGATAGCCCCGAAATCTCGGCGGAAATTCCGAATTCGACAACCCGCGCCGGCAAGTATCTGGCCTTCGACGCGAACGGCGACCCCATCGCCGCCGTCGATCCCGGAAGCTATCCGGCCAGCGCCTTCGGCGCATCGCTGATCGACGACGCCGACGCTGCCGCCGCCTTGACCACGCTCGGCGTCTCGGCCTTCGCCAAGACGCTGATCGATGATGCCGACGCCCCGGCGGCGCGGAACACGCTGGGGCTCTTGCCTTATTTGGGCAAAAACGCGCTCATCAACGGCAATTTCGCCGTTTGGCAGCGTGGCACGAGCTTCACGCCCGGCGCGGGATCTACCGCTTTCATTGCCGACCGCTGGTTCACCAATCGTGCCACCGCTAATTATACGGTCTCCCGCCAGGGCACGGCCGAGCAGTACAGCCTCCGCTTGCAGCGGGACAGCGGGGACACGGGAACCGACGATCTTCGCCTGTGGCACGTCATCGAAAGCGCCAACTGCGCGCCGCTGATTGGACAGACGGTCCAGCTGTCCTTCGACGCCAAGGTTGGCGCCGATTTCAGCCCAACATCGGGTCAGATGGTCGCGCGCCTTGCCTACGGCACGGGCGTCGATGAGGGAAGAGCTGGACTTCAGGCGGCTACGTGGGCTGGATATGTTCACGCGGAGGGGAATATCACCCCGACGACCTCGTGGGTGCGTTACACGTTCGAGGCGACGATTCCATCTACCGCCAAAGAGATCGGCCTGCTCTTGCGGTTCACGCCGACAGGCACCGCAGGCGCCAATGACTGGCTCGAAGTTCGGAACATCCAGCTAGAGGCCGGAGACCAGGCGACCGACTTCCTGCACCGCGACATCGGGATCGAGACGGCCCTTTGTCAGCGCTATTACCAGGAACACGACTGGGCCAGCGGCGACGTGGTGACGGTACTGCAAGCAGTGTCATCGGGCAATGCGCGCGGAAAATTTATGGACTTCCCCGCGCGGATGCGGGTTGTTCCTACGGCCTCTGTTTCGGGGCAGTTTCGCCTACTGAATGCCTCTACTTCGGCGGCGGGCAACATCACAGGGCTCACACTCAAGCCAACCGTTTCTTCACTCGGCGTTGCCGGCGTTACCTTGGGGTCGTCTCCCCTTGTTGCGGGGGATGCAACCTACATGGACTCGCTATCGTCGCCGGCCAGTCTGGCCCTCGACGCGGAGCTTTAGCATGGACATTGCAAGCATTTCCTTCGCTGACCCGAATGGCACAGTTCTCGCGCTTACCGATGCCGCGGGCCCGGTCTTATCGGTCCCCTGGCCGTGCCGGACCTGGCACCGTGCCGCAATCCAAGAATGGCTGGACGCCGGCAATTCGATTGCGCCCTACGCACCGCCGGCGGTGACCGCCGAGGACGTCAAGGCCGAAGCGGGACGGCGGATCGTCGCGCGCTACCCGGAATGGAAGCAGCGCAACATGACGGCGCGGGGCGTCGAGTTGCTGCATATCCAGGCGAGTCGGCCCTGGACGCCCGAGGAACAGGCCGAGGCCGACGCCCTGCAAGCGGCCTGGGCCTGGATCGCGAGCGTTCGCGCGGCGTCGGACGTCCTGGAAGCGATGCAGCCCATTCCCGCCGACTGGCAGAGCGATCATCATTGGCCGGCGTGAGGGAGTGGGCGATGGCGGACTTGGACCAAATCTCGGCGGAGATCGGCGCCTTGCGCGCCGACAACCAGACAGCGAAGGAGGACCGTGAGCGGCTGTGGCGGCGGCAGGAAGAGACCCTGGCGGCCGTCAACAAAGCCAACGCGGGGATCGAGAAGCTGTGCACGGCGTGGAAGGTCGAGCGCCGTATGGCGGCGAAGATCGCGGCCGTTACGGGCGGCGGCGTCGGCGCCGGGATCGCGGCGGCGTTCAAATGGGTGAGCGGAACCCAGTAATCGGAGGAGAAATGACCTATCTGGATTGGCGCCGCGTCGATTTTGGGATCAGGGTATCGCCATTTCGCTGGCGGCTCTTTGCCCATCGGAATTTCGGCCGGCCGACCGTCAAGTTCGGCCCCATGCACCTTTTCCTGTATTGGGCGTAGCGATGCTGCCTTTCGCAACCTTGATTCCCGCCGTAACGGGACTGCTGGACAAGATCATCCCCGATCCCGAGGCGCGAGAGAAGGCCAAGCTGGAGCTCGTCAGGCAGCAACAAACTGGCGCGTTGCGCGAAACGGAGGTCCAGCTTTCCGCGATCCTGGCGGAAGCGCGGTCCGACGATCCATGGACGAGTCGGGCCCGGCCGAGCTTTCTTTACGTCGTCTATGCCATGATCCTGGCGGCGATCCCAATGGGGGTGTTGCACGCCATTGCGCCCGAGGCGGCGGTGTCGATCTCCGAGGGAATGCGTGGCTGGCTGGCCGCGCTGCCGGACGATATCTGGTGGCTGTTTGGCGCCGGCTATCTCGGTTACACGGGCGCGCGGACCGTCGACAAGCGCCGTCGCCCGTGACCGCCACCAGGGTGCACCGTTGGAAATTAATCCTGCCTTAAGGTCGGGCGCCTAGCATTGAAAGAGGGGGCGTGTGCGTGCGCGGGACATTCGATGGTCGGACTTGTGGCTCAACTGGGGCGTGTCGTTCGTCGCCGAAGCGGCGCCGAATCGGCGATGCCGAGCAGTTCGATTCGCGAACGGCTAAACGCGTGGTGGCATGGCGAGGCCCTGCCGCCGAGCATGTTGCCTGACAGTGACCGCGCAGCGTCCGCCGAGATACCGGACGAGAACCGGGAACCTCGGGAGGAAAGCGAGGAGGCGCCGGCGAAGGCGAGCCCGCGCACCGAACGCTTGCGGGCCTGGTCGCCCGATCGGATCGATGTGTGCGCCCAGCTTTGGGGTCAGGGTTTCATTTCGCCGGGGGGCGCCGAGTATATCCTTCAGCTTGCCAAGCCGCTTGCCTTGGACCCGTCCATGAGCATCGCGGATCTGGGCGCCGGTTTGGGGGGCGCGGGACGCACCATGGCGGAAGAATTCGGCGCGTGGGTGACCGGATATGAGAGCGCCGCCACGCTTATCGAGCGAGGGTCGAAGCTCTCCGAAATGGCGGGGTTCGCAAAAAAGGCGTCGATCCGACATTTCGACCCCGAGGTCTCCGTTCTTAACCGCCGCTACGATTGCTTTTTCTCGAAAGAGAACATCTACACAATTTCGGACAAAAAGAAGCTATTTAAAGATATTAGGGCGTCGTTGAAGCCGAATGGGCAAATACTGTTTACCGATTACGTCCTTGAAGATACGGACGACCAATCGGCCTCATTGCGAGATTGGATGAATTTGGAGCCCTCGCGTCCTCATCTTTGGCGGCCGGGCGATATGGCCGATCTTCTCAAGAAGCTCGGCCTCGATGTCCGAATTCAAGAAGATATTTCCGAGGAATTCCTATCCCTCGTGGTCCGCGGTTGGGACAAACTTGCGAAAACGCTCGTCCCCGGTGGCGGTGATCGCGCTTTCCTCGCGGCCCTGATCGACGAAGCCGAACTCTGGGTGCGGCGCTATGCGGCCCTGGAGAGCGGATCGCTGCGCGTCTATCGCTTTTACGCGGTCGCCAACAACTGATCGGATCCTTGGGCCGGCGGTGCGCACGGGCCTCTCGAGCGCGGTCTTCCAGGTCGTGTATCCGCAGCGGTGCGGCTGTTCGACGGGCCCATTGTGACACCGCGTGGCGCGTCGGACCTTCGGTTGGGCGTTCCGACAACGAAAACGGTGGGTCGCCGGACCCTTCGCTGTTGTCGACTAGCCTTGTGCGTCTCCGGCAACCTGACTCTTGCCCGCTTTCAAGCATGCGTCGACGGCCTCGCGGGAGAGGGTCTCGCGGTCCTCCAGCGTGGCGACCAGGCTCTCCAAGCCGGATCGATGCGCTTGGAGCACGTCCAACGCCCGCTCCTCCGCCTCGTTCAAGAGGCCGCGGATAGCGATATCGACCTCATGGGCGGTGGTTTCGCTGAAATGTCTCGGCTGGGCGATCTCCCGCCCGAGGAAAGGATGCTCCTCGGTTTGCCGCAAATCGACGGGGCCGACCTTGTCCGACATTCCCCACCGCGCGACCATGGCGCGGGCAAGCTGTGTCGCTTGCCGAATGTCGTCGTCGGCGCCGGAACTGACGCTCCCCAAGAGTAGTTTCTCCGCCGTGCGCCCGCCCAGGATCACCGACAAGCGGTCGCGCAGATACTCCTCGGGCAAGGTATGGCGCTCTTCCTCCGGCAGTTGCTGCGTCGCGCCCAAGGCGCGCCCCCGGGGAATGATCGTGACCTTGTAGAGCGGGTCGGCATGCGGCAGGTAGTGGGCGACGGTCGCATGGCCGGATTCGTGGACAGCGAGCCGGTGATGTTCTTCCGGTTGGATGGCCATGGCCCGTTCCGACCCCATCAGAATCTTGTCGCGCATTTGGTCGAACTGGTCTTGCGTGACCCGTTCCGAGCCCTCGCGGCTGGCCAGCATGGCCGCTTCATTGACGAGGTTCTTGAGGTCGGCGCCCGAAAATCCAGGCGTGCCCGCCGCGATGCCCGGGAAATCGATATCCTCGGCAAGCGGGACATTCTTCGTATGGACCTTGAGGATCGCCTCACGGGCCGCCAGGTCCGGCAGGTCCAGCGTCACATGCCTGTCGAACCGACCGGGGCGGAGCAGCGCCGGATCGAGAACGTCCGGACGGTTCGTGGCCGCCAGAACGATAACGGCCTCATGGCCTGAAAAGCCGTCCATTTCGGCGAGGATCTGGTTGAGGGTCTGTTCGCGCTCGTCATGGCCGCCGCCCAGCCCCGTGCCGCGCACCCGTCCGATACTGTCGAGTTCGTCGATGAAAATGATGCTGGGCGCGCGTTGTTTCGCCTCGGCGAACATGTTCCGCACGCGGGCGGCGCCGACGCCGACGAAGACTTCGATGAATTCCGACGCGGATATGGAGAAGAAGGGGACATTGGCCTCGCCGGCCAAGGCGCGGGCCAGAAGGGTCTTCCCGGTTCCAGGCGGCCCCATGAGGAGGATGCCGTGCGGCACCTCGGCGCCGAGCTTTCGATATTGTTCCGGCTTGCGCAGGAAATCGACGAGTTCCGCGACCTCGCGCTTGGCGTTCTCCTGGCCGGCGACATCGTCGAAGGTCACGTCGGGGGGTTTTTTGGCTTCGACCTTGGCCTGCCCTTCGAGAAACTTGCCGATCCCGCCGCGGCCGCCCAACCCACCGGCGACATTGCCGGAAATCCGTCGCCAAAACCAAATATAGATGGCGAGAAACAGAAGCCAGGGGAAGATTCCCAGGAAAACGCGTCCCAAACCGGTTTCGTCCGGCGATTTCACGGTGACCGTAATCTCTTGCTTCTCGAGCAATGGAAGCAAGGCCGGATCGCCGAAATCCGGCAGCTCCGTCCTTACCCGCTGTGCCGTATCCTGTTCTCGGTCGACGCCGCGTCCGAGGGTGGCAACGATCTTGTTGCCGCGCAGGGTCACGTCGGAAACCTCGCCCCGCGCCGCAAGGGCCTTGAATTCGCTGTAGGAGACGTCTCGGTCCCGGGTCGGCGGTTGGTCGCGCTGCCCCAGGCTGAGCAGAAACAACCCCAGCACCAGCGCGATTACCGCGACGGGAAGCCATCGAGGCCACTTATCCATCGAAACGCACCCCCGCCCCGAAAAGTGTCACGCCGTGGAACGGCCGTCCTTGGCCGCTCCATCTGATCTTGCGGAATGCGACGTCACGCCATTCCGAGTGCCCGTTGGTAGAGGTCCAGCAGCGCCTCCTGTTCGGCAAGCTTCTCGCCGTCCATTTTTCGCATGCGAACAATCCGCCGCATCGTTCCGACGTCGAAGCCGTTGGCCTTGGCCTCGGCGTAAACCTCGGAGATGTCGGTTTGCAACGTCGCCTTTTCCTCTTCCAGCCGCTCCACCCTCTCGATATAGGAACGAAGCTGCTCGACGGCGATCCCGCCGACTTCCGCCATGGGTCCTCCTCGTGATTTGCTTTTGCGGGCATGCCCCGCAAAAGGATGTGCCGAGCGGCGGACCTTAACGGCCGGTCCGGGGCCGCGCAAGCGACAGCGGCGCGATCCGCATTCCGATCGGATCGCGCGACCAGTGTCTATCGGATCAGGCGCGCCGGGCCCGATAGAGGCCGTCGTCGGCGAGAATGGGACGCAGCATGTCGTACAGGAGGCGGGCCCATTTCAGCGCCCCGTGATGGGTGTCGATCAGATCCTGCCTTATCTCGATCAAGGCATGGGCGAGACCGGTCCTTCCCGCGTGCCGCTCGTTGGTGAAATCATGACCGTTCTGGGCGGAATAGGGCTGGTTGTCGCCGACACAAATATCGGGAATGTCGCGCAGCGCGTCGATCAACGGCATGGGTAGCCGGGGGTCCCGATCCCAGAGAATGCCGATATGCCAGGGCCGTTCGATCCGCCGATAGATAGGCGTGAAGCTATGAACGAAGAGAACCGCCGGCACCGTCTCGCCGTCGCAAAGCGCCGAAATCATGTGCTCCAACCTGTCATGGTAGGGCTGGTAAAAGGATGCAACCCGATCGGCGGTGGCGGTGGGGTCGAGGTCTCGATTGCCCGGCACGACAACGTCTTCGCTGATCACCGGGATCAGCGTCGGATCGTCCAAATCCCGATTGCAGTCGATAAGTAACCGAGAATAGCCCGCCAGTACCGCCCGCGCGTCCAGCATCATTGCGAGCTGGCGGGTCACCTCCGCCGCGCCAATGTCCCAGGCAATATGCCGGCGCAGGGCCGTATCGCCCAGGCCGAGGCTATCGAGACCGGACGGAATGGCGCGGCTGGCATGATCGCAGGCGAGAATGACCCGCGCGGCGCCCGCCGGATTGACGATCTCGACCGGCGGGGGGTCGCTCTCGCCGATGAGAGGCCAGGGTGTCTCGGAATTTGCGGCACTGTCTGGCATGCGGTTCATTCATTCGTTTGACCAACCCCTCTTTTGCTCGTGCCGCCGGTTTGTGCTGTCTCGGCGGTCCCATTGCCGAACACCCGGAGTGTGACGGGCTGGAGGGGGCCTTCTTGTATCAAAAATTCATTGCGCCTTCATATAATTGGAGCAAGGTTAACCGCCCTGCACGACTCGATGGATTTCTGAATGCGGCGCCTCCGCCACGCCAAGATCGTCGCGACCCTCGGGCCGTCAAGTTCGGACGAGCGTCGGATCCGTTCTCTCTTCGAGGCCGGCGCCGATATTTTTCGCCTGAATTTCAGCCATGGCGAGCCGCAGGACCATCTGGCGCGCCTCGACGCGATTAGGCGCCTGGAAGCCGAAATGGACCGCCCGATCGGCGTCCTCATGGACCTTCAGGGACCGAAGTTCCGTCTGGGGCGAATTGGCGGCGGCCGCGTCGAGTTGGATATCGGACAGAAATTCCGGTTCGATCTGTCGGACGAACTCGGCGATAAGGCCCGCGCGCCGCTGCCGCATGAAGAGGTGTTCGCCGCCCTTTCCGTCGGGGCGATGATATTTCTGGACGATGGGCGGGTGCGGATGCGGGTTGAGCGGGTCGGGCCGGATTTCGCGGAAACGATCGTCGAGACCGGCGGACCGATTTCGGACCGCAAGGGGGTCAACCTCCCCGGGTCGGTTCTGCCGCTCTCCGCGTTGACGGAGAAGGACCGACGCGACCTCCAATTCGGACTCGATCACGGCGTCGACTGGGTTGCCCTGTCATTCGTCCAGCGGCCGGACGATGTGGCCGAGCTGCGCAAGCTCGTGGCGGGCCGCGCCGCGGTCATGAGCAAGCTGGAGAAGCCGGCCGCCTTGACGCGGCTGGAGGAGATCATCGATCTCTCGGACGCGATCATGGTCGCGCGCGGCGATCTGGGGGTCGAACTGCCGCCCGAAGACGTTCCGGGCCAGCAAAAGGCGATCGTCAATGCCTGCAGGAGGGCCGGGAAGCCGGTGGTCGTCGCGACCCAGATGCTCGATTCGATGATTCACGCGCCGACGCCGACCCGCGCGGAGGCGTCCGACGTGGCGACGGCGGTCTATGACGGCGCCGACGCCCTCATGCTGTCGGCGGAAACCGCGGCCGGTGACTATCCCGTCGAGGCAACTTCGATGATGAACCGGATCATCGCCCGGGTCGAACAGGATCCGCTTTATCGGAAGTTCATCGACGCCGAACGCCCGATTCCCGAACCGACCTCGCCGGACGCGATTTCGGCGGCGGCCCGCCAAGTCGCCCATACGGTGGGCGCCGCCGCCATCGTGACCTACACCACATCGGGCTCGACCAGCCTGCGGGCATCGCGCGAACGCCCCGACGTACCGATCATCGGCCTGACCTCGGCCATTGGGACGGCCCGGCGCCTGTCGCTCGCCTGGGGCGTGCACTGCGTCCATTGCGCCGACGTAACCGACTTCCAGAGCATGGTCGAGCGCGCCGCCGAGATCGCCGTCCGCGACGGGTTCGCCGTTGCCGGTCAGCGTCTGGTCATCACCGCCGGCGTTCCCTTCGGGACGCCGGGCGCGACGAACGTGCTGCGGATCGCCTGGGTCGAATAGCTTCCGCCTCAATCGATCGAATTGATCGTGTGCCGGGCGACGATGTTGCGCTGGATCTGATTGGTCCCCTCGATGATCTGCAGGACCTTGGCGTCGCGGAAGTAGCGCTCGATGGGATTGTCCTTCGAGATACCCTGCGAACCGAAGATCTGCACGGCGTCGGTGGCGACCTTCATCGCGGTGTCCGTCGCGAAGCATTTGGACATGGCGGCGAAGGGCGCGAGATCCAGGCCGGTGGCGCCCGCATCGACCATCGACGCGGCCTTGTAGACGAGTTGCCGCGACGCTTCGGTCTGAATGACCATGTCGGCGATCATCCATTGCAAGCCTTGATACTGGGCGATGGGCTGGCCGAAGGCCTCGCGCTGTTTGGCGTAGCTGACGGCGAGGTCGATCGCGCCTTGCGCGAGGCCGACGCCGCGGGCGCCGATGATCGGGCGGCTCTTGTTGAAGGCCTCCATGACCAGCTTGAAGGCTTTTCCTTCCTCGCCGAGGACCTTGTCCGCCGGAACAAAGACGTCTTCCAGATGAAGCTCCGACGACGGGACGCCCCGCGAGCCGAGCTTGGATTCGTTGCGCGCGACCGTGAAGCCGGGGGTTCCCTTGTCGACGATGAAAAGGCTGATGCCGGCGTGGCGCTGTTCGACATCGGTCTTCGCGGCGACCAGTACGAAATCCGCAAGCGCCGAGTTGGTGCTGAAAATCTTGGTGCCGTTCAGGACATAGCCGCCGTCCTTCTTGTCGGCGCGGGTCGTGATCGCGGCCACGTCGGACCCGGCCCCCGGCTCGGTGACCGCCAGCGCCGCCTTCAGGTCTCCACCCGCCAGGCGTGGCAGGTAGTATTCCTTCTGGTCGGGGGTGCCACCCGCCAGAAACGCCCCGAAGGGCACCCATTGGACGACCAGCAGGTAGGCCGTGTTGTAGCAAACCCGGCCGAGCTCCTCGATCACCAGGCAGGCGGACAGCATGCTGGCGGTGCCGCCATATTCTTCCGGAAAGGGAACCGCGAACAGGCCTTGGCCCTTTAGGAGGTCAAACATGTCTTGCGGATACTCGGCCTTCGCGTCGATCTCGGCCGCTCTGGGCGCGACCTTATCTCGCGCCAGCTTCGCGACCGATTCCTTGAGAAGGAGTTGTTCCTCGGTCAAGGCATACTGAGTCATTCTGAATTCCTCCCGGACGGTGACGTTTCCATTTGATGGCGCGACGATCTTTGACGCAGTTCGCGCGGTCGTTCGTTCCGCCTATGTATGGCGCGAATCGGAAGCCAGTTAAAGAGCCGAGGCCCCGCGCCAGCCGGTCGTCCATCGTCGTTCACCGAAACCGCCAGACCCGTTTCTCGAGCCCGCCGGAGGGTTCGCCGACGTGTACGCCAACCGGGGGACTTCCTGGTCGACCACCCCGGGACGGGGAGGGTGGAATCAAAAAGGCCACGCCCCGAGGGCGTGGCCGCCGATGACCCGATTCTGACGCGCGCCTAGCCTTGGCGCGCCTTGAAGCGGCGATTCGTCTTGTTGATCACATAGATCCGGCCGCGCCGGCGAACGACGCGGCAGTCCTTGTGGCGCTTCTTGGCCGATTTCAGCGAGCGTAGAACCTTCATCTCGTCTTACCGTTCGATAGTGCGATGTGCCCTTTCCGGCCTGTCCGGAAGGGCGCGGGACCATACGCAGCCAAGCCCCGACTGTCAACCGCCCGCTATTCCGCCGCGCCGCGGGTCACGCTCGGCGAGGCGAAGGCGTCGAGCAGTTCCGCTTCCCGCTTCTTCGCGCGGGCGACATTCGCATCCTTGATATGGCCGAAGCCGCGCATATCGAGGGGGAGGCGGGCGATGTCGACGGCGAGGGCGTGGTTGTCGAGGCTCAGTCCGGCGAGGAGCCGGTCGACGACGGCTTCGTATTCGCCGATCAATCGCCTTTCCATGCGTCGTTCGGCGGTCCAGCCGAAGGGATCGACGGGGGTGCCGCGCAGGAATTTGAACCTGGCCAGGACCCGGAAAGCCCCCATCATCCATGGCCCATAGGTCTTCTTCCGAAGATGGCCGGTCTTCGGGTCCTTGTCGGCGAGCAGGGGCGGCGCCAGGTGGAATGTCAGGCGCAGCTTGCCGTCGAACTGATCCTTCAGGCGGCGGCTAAAGGCGGGGTCGGCGAACAGCCGCGCGACCTCGTATTCGTCCTTGTAGGCGAGCAGCTTGAAGTATCCCTGGGCGACGGCGTCGGCCAGCCCGTCGGCACCGGTGCCCAAGGCCGTCTCGGCCGCGCGGCATTTCTCGACGAGGGCGCGATACCGCGCCGCGGTCGCCTTGTCGCGAGACCGTGTCAGGAATGCCGCGCGCCGGTCGACGGTTTCCTCCAGGCCTTGCGTGGCACCGGTGTCTTCCACGGTCGCGGGGCCTGGGCGCAGAAGCGTCTCGATGGCGGCCGGATCGTGGGCGGCCTGCCGGCCCCAGCGGAAGGTGCGCAGGCTCATCTCGACGGCGACACCGTTCAGATCGATGGCGCGCTCGATCGCGTCCGACGCCAGCGGGACCAAGCCTTTCTGATAGGCATAGCCCAGCATGAACAGGTTGGTGGCGATGGAATCGCCCATCAACCCGACCGCCGCTTCGGTGCCGGCCACGAACTCCACGCCTTTGTCGCCCAGCGCCTCTAGAATGCCTTGCCTCACCCGGTCGCCGGGAAAGGCGAGGTCGGGGTCGCGGGTGAAGTCGCCGGTAATCGTCTCGTGGGTGTTGACGACGGCCCGCGTCGTTCCGCGGGTCACCTTCGACAAGGTCTCCTGGCCGCCGGTAACCACCAGATCGCAGCCGATGATCGTGCGCGCGCCGCCCGAGGCCAGCCGCGCCGCGTGGATGTCCTCGGGGCGCTGGGCGATCTGTATCTGGCTAAGGACCGCGCCGCCCTTTTGGGCCAGGCCGGCCATGTCCAGGGTCGAGACCCCTTTCCCTTCGATATGCGCCGCCATGCCGAGGATGGCGCTGATGGTGAGCACGCCGGTGCCGCCGATGCCGGTGACGAAGATCCCGTAAGGCTCGTCGATCGCCGGCAGATCGGGCTGCGGCGGCACCGCCATTGGGCGGGTGTCCGCGGCGGGCCGTTCGCGGCGTCGGGGCGTTCCGCCCTCGACGGTGACGAAGCTCGGGCAGAAGCCGTTCAGGCAGGAATAGTCCTTGTTGCAGGAAGATTGGTCGATCGCCCGCTTGCGGCCGAGGGCTGTCTCGACGGGGATGACCGAGAGGCAGTTGGACTTCAGGCTGCAATCGCCGCAGCCCTCGCAGACGGTTTCGTTGATGAAGACCCGCCGGGGCGGATCGGGCATCAGGCCCCGCTTGCGGCGGCGGCGCTTCTCGGCCGCGCAGGTCTGGTCGTAGATGAGGACCGAAACGCCGGGCCAGTCGCGCAGCTCGCGCTGAACCGCGTCCAGCTCGCTGCGATGATGACGGGAAACGCCGGCGGCGAATCCCGCCCCCACCGGATACTTGTCGGGCTCGTCACTGACGACGGCGATGCGCCGCACGCCCTCGCCCTCCAATTGACGGGTGATCTCGGGGACCGTCGGCTGGCCCTCGACCGGCTGGCCGCCGGTCATCGCGACGGCGTCGTTGAACAGCAGCTTGTAGGTGATGTTCACCTTCGCCGCGATCGCCGCGCGAATGGCGAGCAGGCCGGAGTGATAATAGGTGCCATCGCCGATATTCTGGAAAATATGCGGCGTGTCGACGAAGGGGGCTTGGCCGATCCAGGTCGCGCCCTCGCCGCCCATCTGGGTGAAGGTGGCCGTATCCCGGTCCATCCATTGGGCCATGTAGTGGCAGCCGATCCCGGCCAAGGCACGGCTTCCCTCGGGGACGCGCGTGGAGGTGTTGTGCGGGCAGCCGGAGCAGAAATAGGGAATCCGCTCCACCGAGGCCTCGCGGCCGGCCCGTTCCCCGTCGGCCGAGTCGAGAAAGGCGAGGCGTTCCGCGATACGATCGGATTTGTGCCAGCGTGCGATCCGGTCGGCGATCACCCGGGTGATCCGACCCGGCGTCAGCTCGCCCGCCGAGGGCAGGATCGTTCGCCCGGTCTCGTCTTGCTTTCCGATCACCAGCGGGCGACGGTCCGCGGGAATGTTGAAGAGCTGCGCCTTGATCTGGTCCTCGATGAAGCCGCGCTTCTCCTCGACGACCAGAAGCTCCTCCAGCCCTTCGGCGAAGGCGCGCAGGCCCTGCGGCTCCAGCGGCCAGCTCATGCCCACCTTGTAGAGGCCGATCCCGATTTCCTGGGCCGCTTTTTCGTCGATGCCCATGTCGTGCAAGGCCTGGCGCACATCCAGATAGCTCTTGCCGGTGGTGACGATCCCGAACCGCCGCGTCGGGCCGCCGAAAATCACCCGGTCCAGCCGGTTGGCGCGGGCGAAGGCGCGCACAGCGTCCAGCTTGAAGTCGTGCAGCCTTGCTTCCTGGGCGAGGACCGCGTCGGGCCAGCGGATGTTCAGGCCGCCGGGGGGCATCTCGAAATCGGTGGGGGCCAGGATCTCGATCCGGTCCAGCCCGATATCGACCGACGCCGAGCTTTCGACCGTGTCCGATATGGCCTTGAACCCCACCCAGCAGCCCGAATAGCGCGACATCGCCCAGCCATAGAGGCCCAGATCGAGATAGTCCTGGACGCCGGCCGGGTTGAGGACCGGGATCGAGGCGTCCATGAAGGCGAATTCGCTTTGATGGGCGGCGGTCGAGGATTTGGCCGTATGGTCGTCGCCGGCCAGGACCAGGACCCCGCCATGCTTGGCGGTGCCGGCATTGTTGGCATGCTTGAAGGCGTCGCCCGACCTGTCGACGCCGGGCCCCTTGCCGTACCACATGGCGAAAACGCCGTCATATTTGGCGTCGCCGGCGAGACCGACCTGCTGGGTGCCCCAGATCGAGGTCGCGGCGAGGTCCTCGTTGACCCCCGGATTGAAGAAGACCCCGTTCTTCTCGACGAACTTTCGTGCCCGCCACAGCTCGAGATCGACGCCTCCCAAGGGCGATCCGCGATAGCCGGAAATGAAGCAGGCCGTGTTCAGGCCCGCCGCCCGGTCGCGCCAGCGCTGCATCATCGGCAGCCGTACCAGCGCCTGGGTGCCGGTCAGAAAGGCGCGCCCGGCGCGAAGTTCGTACTTATCGTCGATGCGGATGTCGGCGAGGGTCAAATCACCGTTTCCTTTGCGTGCCGGATAGGTGCGACAAGGTCATGGCCAACAGTTAAGCCCAATCTCCGCGCAAGGCAATCTGCCCGGGCGCGATTCGCGCGAGAAGGTGCCGTCCAGGGTCAATAGAGGGCAGCGATCCGGTCGCCATGGGCGGCGAGAATCTTGTAGCGACGCAATTTCAACGTCGCCGTCATCAGCCGGTTCTCGATCGAGAAAGGTTCGGCCAACAGATCGAATTTCCGTACCCGCTCGATGACGGCGAGCCGTCCATTGACCCGGTCGACCCCGTCACGGATGGCCTTGCGAAAGGCCGGGTCCTGAACGGTCTCCTCCATCGCGCCTTTCCGCCCCGTCTTACGGGCCCATTCATGGACGAATTCCGGGTCCGGGACGATCAGGGCGACGAGATGCGGCTTGCCGTCCCCGCATACCATCGCCTGGGCGATTTCCGGCTCCATCGTCAGCATGCCCTCGATGCGCTGAGGCGAGATCGAATCGCCGCCCGAATTGACGATGATGTCCTTCTTGCGGTCGGTGATCCGGATATATCCCTCCTCGTCCACCGAGCCGACATCGCCGGTGTGCAGCCACCCGTCGCGGATTGCCTCGCGGGTCGCGGCTTCGTCGTTCCAATATCCGTCCATGACCAATTCGCCGCGGACCAGGATTTCGCCATCCTCGGCGATTTTCACCTCCACCCCGGCGAGCGGCGGCCCGACGGTTTCCAGCTTGACCTTGTCGGGCGGATTGCAGCTGATGACCGGGGCGCTCTCGGTCTGGCCGTAGCCCTGATAGAGGTTGACGCCGAGGCTGGTGAAGAACAGCCCGATGTCCGGATTGAGCGCGGCGCCGCCCGACACGAACCCCTTCAAGCGTCCGCCGAAACGCGCGCGGATCTTTCGCCGGACCAAGAGGTCGAGCGCGCGGTCCTCGATCCGCTCGAGCGGCGAAAGGCGCTCTTCCCCCAGGACCTTTTTCCGGCCCAGTGCCAAGGTGGCATTGAACAGCTTCGCCTTGATCCCGCCGATGCGGTCGATCTCGCGGCGAATCCGCAGATGCGCCATTTCGTAGAGACGCGGTACGGCCGTCATCAGCGTCGGCCGCGCTTCCGCCATGTTGGGCATGAGCTGATCGATGCTTTCCGCGTAATAGATCTCGGCACCGATATAGATCGGAAAGAATTGGCCGGCCGTGTGTTCGTAGGAGTGGGACAGCGGCAGGAAGGAGAGGAACACCTCCTCGTCCAACCCGAGTTGAAGCAACAGATCGTAGGCGCCCGTGCAATTGCTCAGGATCGCGCCATGGCTGAGCATGACCCCTTTCGGCGCGCCGCCCGTTCCCGACGTATAGATGATGCAGGCGACGTCCCGGCGCTTCGCCTCGGCGACCGTGTCCGCGACATTGTCGGGGGCGCCGTCCCCCATCGCCAGGACCTCGTCCCAGCCATGCCGGTCGACCGTCGTCTGATTCGTCGACAACGCATCCACGGTCACCACGAACCTGGCCGCCGCCGCTTTCTGGGCGGCGGGGATCATTCGATCCGCGATCTGGCGGGACGAGGCGATGGCCGCCATCGCGCCGCTGTTGTTGAGGATATGCAGGTGATCGCCGACCGTGTTGGTCGTGTTCGCCGGGACCGTGATGGCGCCGGCGGCCATGATCGCGATATCGGCGATCAGCCATTCGGGCCGGTTTTCCGAGGCGAGGACGACCCGGTCGCCGGGACGGACTCCCAAGGCATGCAAGCCGCGCGCCAAGCGGTTCGCGGTATCGGCGGCCTCGCGCCAAGTCAGCGGCGCGAACTTGCCAGCCTGCTTCGCCCACAGGAACGGCTTGTCGCCATGACGGGCGGCCTGGTCGAAAAACATGGTCGTGAGCGTTTGCCAGTCCCGGTCCGCCAAGTGCCGCCTCCGATCGATCGCGTCGCCGGGTCGGCCAGAATTCCGAGTGCCGCCCCGGCCGATTTTGTGGCATATCGGGCGCCATGCTGCAAATCGGGCCCCCGGGCCGCGAACGAAGGAGTTGCGTGTGAGCGACGCGAGCAGGCGAGCCGCCTCGACGGGAGATGCCAACGAGGCGCGACCGCCGACCTGGGATTTGTCGGACCTGTACAACGGGCCGGATGACGCGGACATCGCCGCCGATCTGGACCGGGCGGACCGGGCCGCCCGTGCCTTCGCCAAGCGGTATGCGGGACAAGTCGCCAACTTGGACGGTGGCGGCCTGGCCACGGCGATCGAGGCGTACGAAACACTCGACGAGCTTCTGTCGCGGCTGATGAGCTTCGCCAGCCTCCATTATGCGGCGCGGGTCGGCGACCCAGCGGCCGGCCGCTTCTTTCAGGGCATGCGCGAGAAGGTCACGGACATTTCCGCGCATAGCCTGTTTTTCGTGCTCGAGCTCAATCGCATCGACGATGCGCGAATCGAGGCGTTGCTCGCCGATGCGGGCGTCGCCCGCTATGCGCCCTGGATTCGCGATCAACGGGTGTTTAGACCCCACCAGTTGGACGACGACTTGGAGCGGTTGCTGCATGACAAGGCGGTAACGGGTCGGGCGGCCTGGATGCGCTTGTTCGACGAAACCATGGCGGCGCTCCGCTTTCCCGTTGGCGGGCGCGACCTGACGAGCGCCGAGACCCTGCACCTGCTCGCCGATCCCGACAGGGAGAAGCGCCGCGCGGCGGCGACGGCGTTGGGCGGGGTGCTGGGCGAAAATGCGCCGCTTTTCGCCCAGATCACCAACACGATCGTCAAGGACAAGGCGATCGAGGACAAATGGCGGGACTATCCGGCGCCCATATCGGCCCGCAATCTGAGCAATCATGTCGAAGACGAGGTCGTTTCGGCGCTCGTCTCGGCGGTCAAGGCGGCCTACCCGCGGCTGTCGCATCGCTATTACGCGCTCAAGGCCGAATGGCTCGGCGGCGAGAAGCTGGATCATTGGGACCGGAACGCCCCGCTTCCCGACGCCGAAACGCGCGGCATTCCCTGGCCCGAGGCCCGCGACACGGTGCTCGCCGCCTATGACAAATTCTCGCCCGAACTGGCCGCGATCGGCCGGCGTTTCTTCGAATCGCCTTGGATCGACGCGGAAACGCGGCCCGGCAAGGATCCGGGCGCCTTCGCCCATCCCACCGTTCCCTCGGCGCATCCCTATCTGCTGATGAATTATCAGGGCCGTCCGCGCGACGTCATGACCCTGGCTCACGAACTCGGCCATGGCGTGCACCAGATCCTCGCCGGCGGGCAAGGGCATCTCATGGCCGACACGCCGCTGACCTTGGCCGAAACGGCGTCGGTGTTCGGCGAGATGCTCACCTTTCGAGCGCTTCTGGAGGCCGAAACCGACCCCGCCAAGCGCCGGATTCTGCTCGCCGAGAAGGTCGAGGACATGTTGAACACGGTCGTCCGTCAGATCGCCTTCTGCGATTTCGAGACCCGCGTCCATGCCGAACGTCGCAACGGCGAGCTATCCCTGGATTGGATCTGCGAGACCTGGCTGGACGTCCAGAGGGAAAGCCTGGGACCCGCCTTGCGGTTCGACGACGGTTATCGATTCTATTGGACCTACATTCCGCATTTCGTCCATTCACCGTTCTATGTCTATGCCTACGCGTTCGGCGATTGCCTCGTGAATTCCCTCTATTCGGTCTATCTCGACGCCGCCGAGGGGTTCCAGGACAGGTATCTGGACATGCTGCGGGCCGGCGGGACGCGGCGCCATCGCGAACTGCTCGCACCCTTCGGCCTCGATGCCGGCGATCCGGCGTTCTGGCAACGCGGGTTGGCGGTCGTCGCCGGCCTGATCGACGAAATCGAGTCGCTTTCTTGACCGGGTGCGCGGGGCGCGCATTGGTGAGTTTACCCGCCGCGGCAAATGCGGTAGGGATCAGGCGCCGCGTCGAAACCTCGCCATAGGAACGCCATTTCGCAGCGCCCATGCGAGCTGCAGACGGGGCGGCTTGTGACCAAAACCGGACCAAACTGATGAAAATCGCCATACCCAAGGAGCAGCGGCCGGACGAGCTGCGAGTCGCCGCGACGCCCGAATCGGTGAAGAAGCTGATCGGCCTCGGGTTCGACGTCGCGGTCGAACGGGGTGCCGGCGCCGGCGCCATGTTCGCCGACGAGGCCTATGCCGAAGCCGGGGCGGCTCTTGCGGAGGACGCGGCGACGCTGCTGGCGGACGCCGATATCGTTCTCAAGGTTCAGCGGCCCCTCGACGGGGCGGACGGCGGGGCCGACGAAATCGCCTTGATGAAGGAAGGCGCGATCCTGATCGGCAATCTCGCCGCCCTGTCCAATCCCGGGCAGGCCGCGGCCTATGCCGAACGGAAGATCGATGCCTTCGCGTTGGAATTGCTGCCGCGCATCACCCGCGCCCAGAGCATGGACGTACTGTCGTCGCAGAGCAACCTGGTCGGCTACCGGGCGGTGATCGACGCCGCGGCGGAATTCGGTCGCGCCTTTCCGATGATGATGACGGCGGCCGGCACCGTCGCGCCGGCGCGGGTTCTGATCCTCGGCGCCGGCGTCGCGGGCCTTCAGGCGATCGCGACGGCCAAGCGCCTGGGCGCGGTGGTTTCCGCCTTCGACGTGCGCCCGGTGGCCAAGGAACAGGTCGAGAGCCTGGGCGCCACCTTTATCGAGGTGGAATCGGAGGAATCGGAATCGGCGGAGACGACGGGCGGCTATGCTCGGGAGATGGGCGAGGATTACAAGCGCCGTCAAACCGAACTGGTCCACAATCAGATCAAGAAGGCCGATATCGCCATCTCTACCGCGCTCATCCCGGGCAAGCCGGCGCCTCTATTGATTACCGAGGCGATGGTCGAGGACATGAAGCCCGGCTCGGTGATCGTCGATCTGGCGGTGGAGCAGGGCGGGAATTGCGCGCTGTCGAGCCTGGGAGAGATCGTCGTCGCCCACGGCGTGACCATTGTCGGCCATGCTAATGTCGGCAGCCGCATCGCGACGGATACGAGCGCGCTCTATGCCCGAAATCTCGTCAATTTCCTGACCCCCCTGATCGATCCCGAGAGCAAGGCCATGAAGATCGATTGGGAGGACGAAATCATCCAAGGGACCCTGTTGACCCGCGACGGCGCCGTCGTCCATGCGGCGCTGAAGGGTGAAGGAGGCTGAACGTGGACTCTTCGCAGATGGCAGACAAGGCCGCGGCGCTCGCCGCTCAGGCCGGTCACGGAGGCGGCGTCGACCCGTTCGTGGTGGGGCTCACCGTCTTCGTCCTCGCGGCGGTCGTCGGCTATTACGTGGTTTGGAAGGTGACGCCGGCCTTGCATTCGCCGCTGATGGCGGTCACCAACGCGGTCTCGAGCGTCATCATCGTCGGGGCGTTGATCGCCGCCGGGCCGGCCGAGATGAGCTTTGCCAAGGTCATGGGCTTCCTGGCCGTCGTCCTGGCGTCGATCAATATTTTCGGCGGGTTCATCGTGACCCAGCGCATGCTCGCCATGTTCCGGAAAAAGAACTAGGCGGGAGGCGGGCAAGGTGACCGACGATATCGCGGCGCTGGCCTATCTGGTCGCGTCTGTCTGTTTCATCCTCGCATTGCGCGGCCTTTCCTCGCCGGAAACCGCGCGCGGCGGGAATCGGTTTGGGATCGCCGGCATGGTCATCGCGGTCGCGACGACCCTGGCCGGCCCGGAGGTCGTCAGCTATCCGCTGATCATCGTCGGTATTCTGGTCGGCGGCGCGATCGGAACGGTGATCGCGCTGCGCATCCAAATGACCGCGCTGCCGCAGCTCGTTGCCGCGTTCCACAGCCTGGTGGGTCTCGCCGCCGTGCTGGTGGCGGCGGCGGCGCTTTACGTGCCGTCGGCCTACGGGATCGGCGTCGCCGGCGATATCCATGCGAGCAGTTTGATCGAGATGTCCCTCGGCACGGCGATCGGGGCGATCACCTTTACCGGATCGGTCGTCGCCTTCGCCAAGCTGCAAGGGCTTGTCTCCGGCGCGCCGCTCGTCTTTCCCGGCCAGCATCCGCTGAACGCGCTTCTGGGGCTCGCCGTGGTCGCGGTCGGGGTCTGGCTGACCATGTCCGGCGGGTCGGCGCCGGCCTTTTGGCTGCTGGTCGTTCTGTCTTTGGCGCTCGGCTTTCTGCTCATCCTGCCCATTGGCGGCGCCGACATGCCGGTGGTGGTGTCGATGCTCAATTCCTATTCGGGCTGGGCCGCCTGCGGGATCGGCTTCACCTTGGGGAACAACCTCCTGATCATTACCGGCGCCCTGGTCGGCGCCAGCGGCGCGATCCTCAGCTACATCATGTGCAAGGGGATGAACCGCTCGATCGTCAATGTCATTCTCGGCGGGTTCGGGACCGAGGGGGGCGCGGCGGCGGTCGGCGGCGCGGAGGAGCGGCCGGTCAAGTCCGGCAGCGCCGACGACGCCGCCTTTATCATGAAGAACGCGCGCAAGGTCATCATCGTTCCGGGGTACGGCATGGCCGTCGCCCAGGCCCAGCACGCCCTGCGCGAGATGGCCGATCTTCTCAAGGAGGAGGATGTCGACGTGCGCTACGCCATCCACCCGGTGGCGGGGCGGATGCCCGGTCATATGAACGTGTTGCTGGCCGAGGCCAACGTACCCTATGACGAGGTCTTCGAGCTGGAAGACATCAACCGCGATTTCGCCACCGCCGACGTCGCCTTCGTCATCGGCGCCAACGACGTGACCAATCCGGCGGCCAAGACCGACCCGACGAGCGCCATCTACGGCATGCCGATCCTTGATGTCGAGCGCGCGGGCACCGTTCTGTTCATCAAGCGGTCGATGGCCACCGGCTATGCGGGCGTGCAGAACGAGCTTTTCTATCGCGACAACACCATGATGCTGTTCGGCGATGCCAAGAAGATGTGCGACGATATCGTCAAGGCCTTGGGGTAGGCGGTTCCGCGACCATCCGGCCCGGCGGTCATCCCGCCCGGCCCCACAAACGAAAACGGCGCCCTTCGGGGCGCCGCTTTTTTTATGCCCGCCTTTCGGGGGCGCGGAAGGCCGGTCTAGTAACCTTCGCGTTCCAGGCGCTTGCGCTCCAGCTTGCGGGTACGGCGAATCGCCTCCGCCTTTTCCCGCGCGCGGCGCTGCGACGGCTTCTCGTAGGACCGGCGCATCTTCATTTCCCGGAAAATACCCTCGCGCTGCATCTTCTTCTTCAGCGCGCGCAGGGCTTGGTCGACATTGTTGTCGCGAACCTGAACTTCCACCTTACTCCGAACCTTTCGAGGCTTTCCTGAATCCAGAACCCGTCCTTATAACACGCCCTGTCCGGCCTGTGAAGGACAGTGGGGCGGCGCTCAGGCAGGCACACCGTGTCCCGGCACAAGACATGGCGCCGGGGGCGACGGCGGCCTATATAGGGGAAATGAGCGACGAAGAAAAGATCAAGGACGCGCTGCTTCTGGGGATGCTGCCCCATGTCGCCTTCGACGGATGGGGGCGCAAGGCGATGGCGGCCGGTGCCCGCGACGCCGGTTACGCGGCAACGCGCCTGGATCTCGCTTTTCCCGGCGGCGCGCGCGACATGGCGCGTCATTTCTGCGA
>Ga0070729_10001383_pt1 | contig 37874 bp, 40 predicted proteins | sample tdDd472_FD_66725 | JGI IMG/M metagenome (GOLD analysis project Ga0070729, IMG submission 66725) | Marine sediment microbial communities from the Atlantic coast under amendment with organic carbon and nitrate - tdDd47.2 | ecosystem: Environmental > Aquatic > Marine > Coastal > Sediment | place...
GTCAGATGTATGGCCGAGCGAACATCGACCTGCTCAGAGCCCGCCTCGTTGCAGCCTCCTGATAGAAAGAAACCCCCAAGCTGCACCGAAATTGATTCAGAGCCAAAATTGCATGCCTGTCCACGCCGCGAAGCTGTTCGTCGCAGCGATGGGCGTGTCGAGCTACACCTACGCCGAAGCTGTCGCGTCGGAGGGGCTGGAAGACAGGATCGGCGCGCATAGCCGCATGTTCGCCTTTCTCGGCGGTGTGCCGAAGGCAGTTGTCCCGGATAACTTGAAGGCGGCGGTGATCAAGCCCGACCGGCATGATCCTGGACTGAACCGGGCCTATGCCGAGATGGCAGAACATTACGGCGCTGCGATCCTGCCCGCACGGCCGTACCGGCCAAAAGACAAAGCCAAGGTCGAGGTCGCCGTTCAGGTGTCGCAGCGCTGGATCCCGGCGCGGCTGCGGAACCGGCGGTTCGTCTCACTGGCCAAGCTGAACGCGGTGATCCGGCCCTTGCTCGATGATCTGAACACACGGATCATGCGCGATTCCGGGGCCAGCCAGACGGATCTCTTCGCCACGCTGGAGCGCCCGAACCTGCAACCGCAGCCAGCGGAACCATACATCTTCGCCCGCTGGAAGCGGGCCCGTGTTGCGCCGGATCATCATGTCGAGGCGGACGGGTGCGGTACTCGGTGCCCTTCGGCCTGATCCGGCAGAAGGTCGATCTCCGCCTCACGCGGGCCACGGTGGAAATCTTCCACTGCGGCAGGCGCGTGGCCAGCCACACCCGCAATCCCGGGCGGCGCAGCCATGTCACGGTGCCCGATCACATGCCGTCCTCGCACCGCCGCTATGTCGAATGGATCCCGGCCCGCATCCTGGCCAGCGCCGAAAAGCCGCGGCCATCCGTTGCCGCGTTCTGCCAGATCGTCATGGAGGACCGGCAGGGGCGCGGCTCAACCATCGTCACAAGCCAGTTGCCATACTCGATCGGCTGGTCCACAACGCTCACCGCCTCAATCTCACAGGAGACAGCATGCGACAAAAGATGAACACCGCAAAACTGCTTGACCCAACAGGTCAGGCCTGACTCAATGAGCACTGTCGACCAGCCTGCCCACGTCCGTGAAATGGCTGCCCGAAATGGCGTGAAACGCGTGCCCGACATCGCGTGAAATCACTGCCCATGTTCCGCGAATTACGCAGAAAGCAGGCACCGGGCGCACATGACCTTCGCGCCGACGACGCATTACGTTCAAGGGGACATCCCAGACAGCGGAAAACCGTCCCTGTTCGACGACTATTTCAGCACCCTGTTAAGTGTGACGGGTTCAAGGATGTAACTGGGTGAAAAAGTCCATAACAGAACAATATCACTGAATCTCAACCGCTGCCGTCACCCTTTGTTAGATCGGTTCTTGCGACCCGTTGTTTGGCCCGGATGGCCTCAAGTTCCAGCTTGTGATCAGTTGCCTTGCGCGGGGCACTCAGCCTGTGTCCAGCCTGTATTTCTGCCGGGTTGCCATCCAACAAAAGCACCCTATCCGCCAATTCTACCGCATCGTTCAGGTTGTGGGTGATCAGCAGGGTGCGAAACCCGAATTTCTCTAGAATGCGCCGGGTCAGGACGCGCATGCGCATCGCGGTTGCCTCGTCCAACGAGGCAAAAGCCTCGTCCAGAATTAGAGTGTCAGGCCGTGTTGCCAACGCGCGCGCCAGCGCGACCCGTCTTTGCTGACCCAGCGAAAGCTGGGTGGGAAAGACATCCGGGCGATCCCCCAGTTCGACATTATCCAAGGCCTCGCGGGCGGATCCTGCGTCGCACCCTGTGGCAATGCAAATGTTGTCGATGACACTGCGCCACGGCAGCAGGGTCGGTTCCTGAAACACCATTGCGATACGCCCGGCACCAGCGATTCTGCAGCCGACGCTGGGCTCCAGACCGGCAATCAGGCGTGCCAGCGTGGTTTTACCGATGCCCGATGGCCCGGTCAGGGCCACCACTTCGCCCTCGGCCAGGGTCAGCGATATCCGCCCCAGAACCGGTTTGTGGTCAATGGATTTCCCGGCGATGTCAATGCGCATGACGACGCCACCGTGATACCGAACGTTCCCATGGCTGCACCACAAGGAATTCAATCGCCAGCATAATGGCGATAAAGCCAAAGGCATACGCCAGAATGCCCGCCACGTCGAACAACTGAAAATAAAGGTGGATCTGAAACCCGACTCCGTTGGAGCGACCTAGAAATTCCACAACCAGTACAATTTTCCAGATCAGGGCAAACCCCGCCCGACCGGAGGCGGCAAAATGCGGCGCAAGCTGGGGCACGATGACATGACGCCACCGTGCCGCGCGCGGAATACGAAACGCCTGCGCCATGTCGTCCAGAGCCGGGTCCAGCGCGCGCGCGCCTTCCCGCATCATCACCGCGATCATCGGGATCTTGTTGATCGCCACGGCGGTGATCGCTGCCACCTCGGTTAGCCCGATCCACAGATAGCAAAGAACAATGATCACCAGTGCCGGCAGGTTGAGGAATATGATCAGCCAGGGGCTGACCCAGGCATCAACCCCCGGTTTGCGCCCTGCTATAATTCCCAACATGACCCCGATTGACATGGCCAGCACAAAGGCTGCAATCACCCGCGCCAGTGTGGCCTGCATGTGCAGGAGCATTTCGCCCGAAGTGGTTTCGGACCAAAGGACCCGCGCCACCGCGTCCGGCGGAGGCAGCAATTCCGGATCCGCCAGCCAGAGAGATGCGGCGCCCCAGAGGGTAAAAAACCCGAAAAGCGACACCAGCCCCCTGACAAAGTGTGCCCTGCAGCGTGTCCGGTCGCGAAAATTCCGTTCAGTCGTCTGATGCGTAAAAGATGCCATCCGGGAGCGACCTTGCCTTTCCCACAAGTTTTTCGCCACCAAGTTCTGCCATCAAGGCCAGAAAATCCGAAGCCGCATCACGGCTGATCGGTGTGGTCGCGGGAATTCCGGCGCGAAACCCGGCCTTCAAAGCGTCAAACGCCGGGTCACTGTCGGCTTTCATCCGTGGGCGCAGCCGATCCCATTGTGCATCATCCGTGGCCAGCAGTTGCTTGGCCCCGCGTGAAGCAGCGACAAATCCCGCCACCAGATCAGGATGCGCCGCCATGAATTCACCCTTCACCACATAACCCAAAAGTGGAATGTCCGGGTCCAGCCCCAGAGCCTGGGCAGCATCCGCAACAGACACCAGTTCACGAAAGCCCTTGGCCTTCATCTTGGCCAGAAAGTGCCAGAAATTGATGGCGCCCTGCAGTTCCCCCTGCAGGGCCTTCTTGAACACCAACGGCGGAGCGCCGAACGCCTGTTCTGTTTCGGCCTTCAGCTCAAAGCCTTCGGCCTGCTTGGCATAGGCCTGCAAAATCAGCCAGCTTTTGTCCAACGGTCCACCGGCAATCCCGATCTTCAACCCTCTCAGATCCGACAGGGATTGCACCGGACTGTCAGCAGCTACCATCAGCCCGCCAATCGATTTGGAATAAGGGATAAAGACATAATCCTTGCCTGCCGCCCGCTGACGCACGACCCAGATCCAGTCTGATACTATCATGTCGGCTTCGCCGCCCTGAAAGGCAATCATCGACGCCGGATTGCCGGCCACGCCCATTATTTCGAGCGTGAAACCATTGGCCTTGTCCAACCCGTTGTGCCGGATGGTGTCCAGCTCCCAGTTGACGGTGCCGTATTTCAGCACGGCCAGCCTCAGCACTTCACTTGCTCCGGCCGTTGAAGCAGCGGCGACCAACGCCAGAACGGTTAGTAGAAAGCGCATGTCGGGCTCTTGTCAGGTGATTTGGCACAGAGTAGCCGGACAAAGGGGCGTATGGAAATACGACTTTTGGTCAATTGGCGATACTTCGGGTTTCAAGCAGGTATTAATGCTTGCCCGGCGCGTGTTTTGTCATCACTGTTGCGTCAGCACGGGTTTGGCGGGAAACGGAAGCTTTGAAAATTGTTAAATATCAGCCGGTTGTAGAATCAGAACGGCTTGAATGCTCTTGGTCCGGATACAGGGTTGCGCGGCAATTCTCTGTCAATGGGATTGGTTGAGCGTGGCTGGAGCGTTCTCAGTTTCCGGACTCAGTCACAGCTATGGCGTGCGCCGTGCCCTTGATGATGTCAGTTTTGACGTGGAGCCGGGACAATTCTGTGCGTTGCTCGGGCCGAACGGGGCCGGAAAATCGACGCTGTTTTCCCGGCTGACTCGCCTGATAACTGGCACCCCGGCGCAGATTTCCATTGCCGGAGTCGATCTAGAAACCAACCCACGCACGGCGCTTGCGCGCATGGGGATCGTGTTTCAGCAGCCGACACTGGATCTGGACCTGACGGTGTTTCAGAACCTGACCTATTTCGCCGCCTTGCACGGGATTGCCGCCCGCGACGCGCGCCCCCGGATCGCTGCCGCGCTGGAGCGGTTGGATATGGCTGAAAGGGCGCATGAAAAAGCCCGCGCCCTGAACGGCGGCCACCGGCGTCGGACCGAGATTGCCCGCGCGCTGCTGCACCGACCACAGGTGCTGTTGCTGGACGAGGCAACGGTGGGGCTGGACGCTGCCACGCGTGAACAGATCACAGCGCATGTACACGCGTTGTGTACCGATGAGGGACTGACCGTGCTGTGGGCTACACATCTGACGGATGAAATCGCCCAGGACAATCAGGTGGTGATCCTGCATCAAGGTCGGGTTCTGGCCAATGCCACAGCCCGCGACATCGCTGGGGCACGTGATTTGAAAACGGCGTTTCTGGCCCTAACCGGGACCGAAACGGAAGCCGGGGTTGTTTCAGGGCCATCACCAGGGGCGGCATCATGAACGCCTATCTGACGGCCATGCAGGCCATCATCTGGCGCGAGGGGCTGCGTTTCGTGCATCAGCGTGAACGCTTTGTCGCGGCACTTGTGCGCCCGCTGGTCTGGCTGGTGGTGTTCGCCGCCGGGTTCCGGGCGGCGCTGGGCCTGTCGATCAATCCTCCCTATCAGACCTATATCACCTATGAGACCTATATCGTTCCGGGCCTGTGCGGCATGGTGATCCTGTTCAATGGCATGCAAAGTTCGCTGTCGCTGGTCTATGATCGGGAAATGGGGTCTATGCGGTTGTTGCTGACCAGCCCACTGCCACGCTGGTGGTTGCTGGTGTCCAAACTGCTGGGATCTTCGGTAATATCGGTGGTGCAGGTCTATGTGTTCCTGGTGCTGGCGGCGGGGTTTGGGGTGATGATGCCGCCTCTGGGCTATGTCGCGGTATTTCCGGCGCTGGTGCTGACCGGGCTGATGCTGGGTGGGCTGGGGTTGTTTCTTTCTAGTTGGATCCGGCAGCTTGAAAACTTTGCCGGGGTGATGAATTTCGTGATCTTCCCGATGTTCTTTCTGTCTTCCGCACTTTATCCGCTGTGGAAAATGGCCGAGAGTTCCTACGTTCTGTTTCTGATATGCAGCTATAATCCATTCACCCAGGCAGTCGAATTGATCCGATTTGCGCTGTATGGTGAATTCAATGCACCCGCCTCTGGCTGGACCGCACTTGCCACACTTGTGTTTGTCGGGCTGGCCATTTGGGGATATGATACCTCACGCGGCAAAAAACGGAGTCTTGCGTAAGCAGTTATGTCTGACAATACCCAAAATCAGGGTTTGCCCGGCACAAGGGCAAAGACTTTGGACTGGACGCTTATTGTCGATGATCACCCGCTGTTCTGCGATGCCTTGGAACTGACACTGAAGTCGGTAGCAGGCTGTACGAAAATCAGGACAGCAGACCGATTGGCAGTGGCACTGGAAACCATCGCCAGAAACCCTTTGCCTTCGCTGATCGTGCTTGACCTCAACCTGCCGGATGTCAGTGGTATGGATGGCCTTTTGCAGCTGAAATCAGCGGTCGGTCCCTGTCCGGTTCTCGTGGTGTCATCAATGGATGAAAACGTCATCATCCACGCGGCCATTGATGCAGGGGCGGCGGGGTTTGTACCCAAAAACAGTCCCCGGTCCGTATTCCGTGCGGCCCTTACGACCATATCACGGGGCGAAGTGTTCAAACCAGCCGGTTATGTCGAGATGCCCGAAGCGCTTGGGGCCCGGGCCACTTTGGATAAGCTTACCTCGCTGACAAACCAACAGACCCGCATTCTGGACTGCATTTGTAAGGGCCAACTGAATAAACAGATCGCCTTTGACCTGTCGATCTCCGAGGCCACGGTAAAGGCCCATGTCACGGCAATCATGCGCAAACTGGGCGTGCAGACCCGGACCCAGGCCGTTCTGGCCGCGCAGGAGGCGAAGTTTTCCAGTCTCTTCCAATCAGGTCAGTGACGCCGTATCGTGACGACAACACTGAGTGCGCCAGAGGTTTTGCCTGATGCTGCCGAGATCGTCCGGGGCTTCAAAGGCGAATGCGGGCAGCGAAGGGCCGAAATATGGATTTGATCAACAGGGCGGATTCCCCTCAGCGCCGGAACGAAAAGCTGCAAATAATAGTCAATGCGTTGATTCAGCGGGCCGAGCAAAGTAGCGACCAGTCGGGTATCGCCTACGCCCAGTTTGAACGTGCTGCCCTTCTTGAGGCGCAGGTGCGCGAACGCACCGGCGACCTTGAACATGCACTAAATTTGCTGCACGAATCGAACCGTGCGCTTGCTAGGGCAAATGAGGCCAGCGAAATCGCCTGGTCCAACCTCAGGCTGGCAACCGAAACCATTCCCGATGGCATCGCTCTGTTTGACAGCGATGACCGGCTGGCACTGTTCAATCGGCGGTTCTGCTGTGCGATACCCGATGTTTCCGGTGCACTTAGAACCGGGCTGACGTTCAGCGAGTATCTCCATATTGTCAGCCGCAGCAAATTTCTGGATATCTCGGAACACGGTAGCCCGGAAAATTGGGTGGACTGGCGGAAGACCCAGCACCGCAAAAGCCCCGTCCGGTTCAATGTCAATATCGTCGGCGGTTCCTTGTTGCAGCTTCAGTCGCAACGGACCCTCAGCGGAAGCACAGTCATCCTGCACACGGATGTTACGAATATTGTCCGGCTCGAACGCGATCGGGCAGTGGAACAGCAGGTACGGCTATTGCGCACGACACTGGATCACCTGGATCAAGGCGTTTGCATTTTCGACCGTACCGGCACATGCGTCGGCTGGAACAGCCGCTTTGACAGCCTGCTGTCGATATCGGACAGCCACAATCTTTCCGATCAGCGTCTACCGGCCTTGCTGGACAGCTTGCGGGGCCGGATCGAGCCGGTTGGGAGTTTTAGCTTTGACACTCTCAAAGATTGGGCGGCAACCCAAATCGGGCGGCCTCCGATGACCTTCGAAGTGACCACCAACGTGGGGACAATTCTAAGTGTTTTTGGTCAGGAAATGCCGGACCAGGGTTTTGTACTCAGTTTTTCCGATGTGACCGCCGACCGCGAGGCTGGCAAAATGTTGTCACAGATGAACGATCTGCTAGAGCAACGCGTAGCCGAACGCACCACCGAACTGAATCAGGCGCTGGCCTCGGCCAAACGCGCTAATGCCTCCAAGTCACGGTTTGTTGCTGCGGCCAGCCATGATTTGGCGCAGCCGCTGTCGGCGGCCAAGCTGTTCATCGCTTCTCTTGCCGACGGTGGTAACAGCCAGCAGGTCGCGGATGTCGCCCGAAAGGCGGAAACCGCACTTCACAGCGTAGAACATATCATCGAGGCGTTGCTGGACATGTCGAGGCTGGATTCCCACCACGCAAAGTTCGACCGTCGGCCGGTTCCGCTCAACGCGGTCCTGACCGACCTGAAAAACCAGCTGGGCCAGAAGGCCAGCCTGAAGGGTCTGGATTTCTCGGTTGTTAATTGCTCGCTGGTGGTGGACAGCGATCCGGGCTTTCTGCGCCGGATATTGCAAAATCTGATCACCAATGCGGTGCGCTATACTGACCGGGGCAAAGTTCTGGTTGGTGTTCGCCGCCGCGGTGGAATGGCAAGGGTCGAGGTTCACGATACCGGGCGAGGGATCAGCGCGGAGCTGCAGAAAATCGTTTTCGAGGAATTCAGGCAACTCGATCACGGGCACAACGAGTCTCGCGGGCTGGGGCTGGGACTGGCCATTGTCGAACGGGCCTGCACGGCTCTCGGACACCCGCTGGACTTGTGGTCGGAACCGGGCACGGGCAGTTGTTTTGCATTTGAAGTGCCTATTGCCAGTGAATTCATTGCCCCGCCCAAAGTCACGTCAGATGGTGCGCCTGCCACCGAGGCGATTTCCGGCCTCGTCGTCTTACAGGTTGTGACCGACCCTCATCTTTCTCGGGCCTTGTCGATGTTGATCGAAAGCTGGGGCGGTATTGTTCTGGATGTGACGGCAGTGGACGAGGCGATGGCGCTATTGAAAGATGTGGATTTGATACCGGATGCCCTTGTGCTGGATGGTCGTCTGAAGGACGGTCATACTGGGCTTGAAGTCTATGATTCCGTCCACCGGCTGCATGGGGCCCTGCCAACCCGGATCATCTCCGCCGACCGGTCCGAGGCGCTGCTAGAGCGGTGTGTGGAACGCAAGATAAAGATCATTTCCAAACCGATTGATCCGGCCAAACTGGTCGACTTCTTGACCGGCATCAAGACCGGGGCACCGACCGGCACCGCTGTTTGTGGCGGTTGAAAACCCAAAGACAACCATCCAAGGCCATCCTAATACTTTAGTCTTGAAAGCGGCCCATGCCGCTTTGCGAAAGTGGTTTTGTCGATATGTTGACGCAGCAGAGGAAAACAGTTCGATAATATTTCCTCGCGCCAATGGGAGGTATCAATGAAAAAACTCATCGTGAATGGGGTGGCGTCATCTGTCGATCTGGCGGATGATACTCCGCTTTTGTGGGCAATCCGCGAACAACTCAAACTGACCGGAACCAAGTTCGGTTGCGGCGAAGGGCTGTGCGGGGCCTGTACCGTTCATGTTAACGGCGAAGCTGTCCGGTCTTGCCAGACGCCGGTTGGCAATCTGGCGGACGGCGCCGAAATCACCACCATCGAAGGCCTGCACCCGACCAACGAACATCCGTTGCAGGTGGCCTGGATCGAAGAACAGGTGCCGCAATGCGGATATTGCCAGTCCGGCCAGATCATGCAAGCGGCCGACCTTCTGGCCAGAAATCCCAATCCCAGCGATAGCGAAATTGATGAGGCCATGTGGGGCAATCTGTGCCGCTGCATGACCTATGGGAAAATCAAAACCGCGATCAAACGCGCAGCACAAGCCTGAGGAGGTCATCATGAACGTGAGAAACACACCTAATGTCTCGCGCCGGGCCTTCCTTGCGGGTACCAGCACGGCGGCTGCGGCCCTGACCATGGGCTTTGCCATGCTGCCGGTCGGTATGACGGCTGCTGACGCTGCTGGTGCGAACATGTTCTCGCCCAGCATGTTCTTTGACATTCACCCCGACGGGCGCGTTGTCGTCCACATTTCCAAGTCTGAATTTGGTCAGCACGTGGGCACTGCACTGGCGCAGATCCTGTGCGACGAGCTGGAATGCGACTGGCAAAACGTCGAGGTCGAGTATGTCAGCTATGATGCGCGATTTGGCCTGATGATCACCGGCGGGTCATGGTCGGTCAACTGGTCGTTTGACGCCATGTCGCGCGCCGGAGCGGCGGGCCGCAAGGTTCTGATTGAGGCCGCAATGACGAAATTTGGCGGTGCCGCCGCTGATTACAGCGCCTCTAACGGCGTCATCACCGGCAATGGCCACACCATAAGTTACGGTGATCTGGTTGCGTCGGGGGTGGATGCACGCACCATGGGCGAAGCAGAGGTCGCCGCGCTGACGTTAAAAACACCGGATCAGCGCCGTTATGTCGGCAAGGACATTCAGGCACTGGATATCCCCGCCAAGACGCGCGGCGAGGCAGGCTACGGCATTGATGTCGAAATCGATGGCATGGTTTATGCCACACCAGCCACACCGCCGGTGCGCTATGGGGCCAAGGTTACGTCGGTTGACGACAGCGCCGCCAAGGAAATTGCCGGTTACATCAAACACGTGGTGATCGAAGACCCGATTGGCACGCAGACTGGTTGGGTTATGGCTGTCGCCGACAGTTACTGGACAGCTAAAAAAGCCGCCGAGGCGCTGAAGATCGACTATGATCTTGGGCCGAATACCGGTGTCAGCCTTGCAGGAATCCACGCGGAATCTGCCCGGCTGATCGAAAGCAAAGAGGCGGACCGCCTTGTGCTGGATGAAGGCGACGTGGATGCGGCCCTGAAGGCCAGTGATACAACGCACACGGCGACCTATACCACTGGTCTTAATATCCACATGCCGCTGGAACCGATGAACGCCACGGTCGACATCCGCGACGGTGTTTACAACATCTATGCCGGCAGCCAGTTTCAGACGCTGGTCATGGGCCTGGTGCCTGCGGCACTGGGGATCGAGGCCGACAAGGTGGCCTTTCACCAGCAGTATCTTGGGGGTGGCTTTGGCCGACGGCTGGATGCCGACTATGTCCTCATGGCGGTGCTGACAGCGCGCGAGCTCGACCAGCCGGTCAAGATGATCTATTCGCGCGAAGCCGATACCCAGTTCGACTTTACCCGCCCGGCAGCGACGATCAAACTGACTGCCGGGACTACGGGCAAGGCAATTGATGCTTGGGAATCGCGCAGTTCATCGGGCTGGGCAAACTCGCGCATGGCACCGGGGCTTCTGGCCACCGACCTGAGCGGCAAAGAGGACAACAAATTCGACCCCTTTGCTGTCAATGGTGCCGACCATTGGTACACCATGGCCAACCGGCGGGTCGTTAACGCAAACAACGCGATTGCCCAGGCTGCGATTCCATCGGGCAATGTGCGGGCGGTATCGCCAACCTGGCAGTTCTGGGCTGGCGAAAGCTTTCTTGACGAGATTGCCCACGCGACCGGTGCCGATCCTTTGGAATTGCGGTTGTCAATGCTGGACGGTGCCGGGCAAAATGCCGGGACCGGTGCCACAACAGATGGTGCCAACCGGCTGGCAAATACGCTGAAAACAGCCGCCGAAATGGGTCGCTACGGTACTGACATGCCTGCTGGAACGGCAGTGGGTTTGGCGTGTGTTTCCAGTCAGGAGCGCGCCTCGGCCACCTGGACCGCCTGCGCGGCACAGGTCACTGTCGACAAGGCCACGGGGGAATACACCGTGGACAAGCTGACCATCGTCACTGATGTCGGTACGGCGGTCAACCCCTCCGGTGTGGTTGCACAGGTCACGGGCGCTGCCATGTGGGGCTTTTCCCTTGCAACTATGGAAGAGGCCGACGTTCAGAACGGGGCGATCACCGCGACCAACTTTGACGGCTTTACCCCGGCCAGAATGTCGGACACGCCCGAGATCGTGGTCGAACTGATCGAGACCGGCCACTATCCGGTTGGCGCAGGAGAGCCTGCGACAACTGTGGTGGCTCCGGCCATCGCCAACGCGATCCAGATGGCGGTTGGCGCGCGGGTGCGCGATCTGCCGATCACTGCCGGCAGGGTCAAGGCGGCGCTATAGGCCTGATCAGGCCAGAGATGAACAAAGCGCCCCGTCCTGACAGACGGGGCGCTTTTTTGTGGCAACCTCAGGAGCCGGTTCAATCCGGCATCGGCCAGTCCTGTTCGCGGGGCATCCATCGTGGCGCGCGATCCTTTCCAACCGCTTCTTCCAGTTGTTGGATATACTCTTTCAAATCCTGCTTTTCGCCAAACAGACAGTCCATTTTGGCGCGTGCTGGTCCGGTGTCCGCTGCCCGGACTAGCCGGGCCGTTGCCGGCGTCTTCTCTGGCCCGGCAATCTCCATGATCAGCTTGCGGCCCAGGGTTTGACCGAACTCTTCCCACCGGACGACCGGCATCATGAACGCCCCCGGCCCGCCAATCACGCAATCCTCGAAATAGGTCGCCAGAAACGATTCTGGCCCGCTGTCCTTTCCCGCCATCAGCGGCAGGCCGTTGATGGTCACGCCATGATAGACCAGTGCATCGCGCAGCCGATCGACGCGCGGGCCGTTGTTATTGAACCCGTCGCTGGAAATATCGACGGCGTGGCGCTCCGCGACAAATGGGCTTTGGCGGAACAACCCCAGCGCAACGCTCAACGCCTGCGACAGGGATGTTCGTCCCTTGCGGTTGATCGTGGCGCGCTCCAGTGCATCGGCAAAGGCGGACGCACTGGCCTGATCATAAACCAGCGACCAGGGCACGACCTGTGCCTGGGACTCTTCGCCAGCCCATTCCAGATAGGTTACCGCAACTCTGCCGCGAAGACCTGATGTGATGGTGCGGATCACCTCGGGGTCGCGAAAGGCGGCGACATATCCGCGCCGCTGGATGTCCTGTTCGTCGGGCGAGATTGAAAACGAAATGTCGGCGGCCAGAACCAGTTGCAAATCTACTTCAATCAGACTGGTTTCGGCAATGACCCGGGAAGGCAGGGCGGACAGGAAAAGACAGGCACAGGCAAGAAGTCCGGCAATCGCTTTGATTTTGTCCACCTTTTTCCTCCTCTTGATCATACATTAATCGGGCTTGAATGCCGCGCCCCAGGGAAAGCGCCCGACCTTGATGGTTTTAATCGGTTTCAGTTTGTCGACGTCAATCACCGTCACATCGCCGGAAATTCCATTGGTAGAGAAAATGCGCTTTTCGCCCTCGGAAAATGCCAGATGCCAGACCCGGCGGCCGACCAGAACATAGTCAATCACCTCGAAACTTTTGGCATCTACCACGGCGACGTGGTTGGCAGGTCCCAGGGCAATGAACGCCTTGCTGCCGTCACTGGTCAGGCGGATGCCTACCGGCTGGATCAGATCATCGGAAATGCCGGGAATCTGCATGCTGATCGTGTGAATGATCTTTTGCGTGGCGGTGTCGATGATCGCCACGGTTCCGCCGATTTCAGAACTGACCCACAGCCGGTCGCCGGAGCTAGAAAACTCGCCATGGCGCGGGCGCTGGGCAACCAGCGTGTTGTTGAAAATTTCGGCCTTTTCAGTGTCGATCCAGTGGACCATATTGGTGGTTTCCGAGGTAACGATAGCGATTTTCCCGTCCGGCGACACGGCCATGCCTTCGGGTTCAATGCCCACATCGATTTCGGCCACGGCCTCTCCGGTTTCGATATCCAGAACTGTCGCCAACGCGTCTTCTTCGTTAGAGATATAGAGGTGCCTGTTATCCGGATGCAGCGCAAATTGCTCCGGGTCTTCGCCCGATTCCATGCTGCGCAGCACGATGCCGGTGGCAGGATCCAGAACGTTGATCGCATCGTCATCCGAAGCGCAGATGTAAAGTTCAGAATAATCCTTGGCGAATGTGATGCCGCGCGGGCGCAGGCCGACATTATAGGTCGCCTTGATTTCAAGCGTCGCGGTGTCGATCACGCTGACCGTGTGGTCCTTTTCGTTTGTGATCCACATTTCTCCAGCCTGGGTTGGCCGGGCGTTCAAGCCAAGTAACGCAAAGGCAACAATGACGGAAAGGAGGGATTTGAACATCGGATTTAGTTTCATCGTGTACCTATTCTTGAAAAAGTTGGCAGGCGCTTTCCGGCATATCCAATCCCAAAGTGTCCAGTTCGGTGCGTTGATGCAGGAACCCCGGCAGGGGGGCATTGGCGACAACTGCGCGGGGGTGTACCAGGTGGATGACCTGGCGCATCTGACCATTCCAGTCGCGATAGGACAGTTTGCGCCCCTTGAACCCGGCCAGTTCAAAGGCATCCGACAGAATATAACCCCGCAATGTGGCGGCGTCTGCGCTGTTGGTGCGGGTCACGGCCTCACCAAAGGTGCGGATGGCAGCCCAGGCGGCATAGTCTACCGGGCGCATGGGGCGCCCAGCACTCTCGGAAAATCGGGCTTGCAACTGTGCGGCCCCCCAGCTTTCGACCACCGGTGACCAGGCTACCGGGCGGATCCCCTCGCTGCCGGCAATGGGGCGGGCCAACCAAGTGTTGTACGGCAGGTAGCGGGCGAAATCATCCGTCTCATCGGCGACGATCAATATGTCATGCTTACCCAGGCCTTGCGTGAACAGCGGCAACTCGCTTGATGCCGTCCGGCGCAGGTCCGCGTCTGCAACCCAGTCTTTGGTCTGTTTGATCTTGAGGCCGAACTTGTCGACCGAACCGTGTATGGCTTCGGCAAAGGCCCGGTCTACCGGGTGGCGACCGCGGATCATCACCAGATCATCCCAGCCGCGCAGCAGCAGGAATTGCGTCAGCGCGTCCGCACGCATCGCATGGCTGGGGATGGTGTGCAGCAGATTGGCGCGGCACGCAGTGTCACGCAGCGCAATGTCCTGGCTGCGCACGTTGATGATCAGACGGGATTTGTTTTCCGGGCGGTCGGTAAAGGCCAGAATGGCCGCTTTGGGCGCGTCGATCACGATCAGGTCGCCGGGCGTATTCAGAGGGCCCGACACCGGCACCAGCGCTCCATCACCATCAAGGTCAAATACCGAAAGCGAATAGGTGTGACCAAGGAATTTTCCGGTGCCTGCATTGTCGTCAGTGCCAACCACCGCCCCCGCCAACCCTTCGTCGACAGGAATGGGATCAAGGTTGGACAGGACCGCAGGCCGTTCTGTCGGTTGACGGACGTAAGAAATAGCAGCTTCGACACCTTGTTGTGCGCTGGCCGTTCCTGAGGCCGCCACCAGAAAAACACCGACGACAAGCGCCAGCAAACATGTTCTTGGCAGCATCCGCACCCTGTCCTTCTGCTTGTGTCCTTGTCAGGATACTCCGGTTTCGAAGAAACCCAATCCGATATTACCGGCGAAACCAGAGCCGGGACTATACGACTAAAGTCAGGTAGCCGGGGTAGTTGGTTTTGACTAACAATTTGAGAAGGATCATTCCGCTCTGCGGAACGGCCCGTCGCTGTTTGTCCAGGGGGGAGGCTTGGTGGAAAACCGACAGGCCCATGGGCAAAAAATTTAAATTCGGGAGGAAATCAATGCAAATCACCCATTTGGCACAATCCGGACTTGCTTCGGTGTTGGCGCTGGGGTTGTTCGCGTCAGGTCCGGTCATGGCGCAAAGCGCGCAAGACCTGATCAACGATGCAAATGATCCGTCGACCCTTTTGACCTATGGCATGGGCTATGGCCAGACGCGCCACAGCCCGCTTGATGCGATTAATGCGGGCAACGTATCCAAACTACGCCCGGCCTGGAGCTATTCGCTGGCCGACACGCGTGGCCAGGAAAGCTTTCCGATGCTGTATGATGGCATGATGTATGTCACCACGCATAACGCCACAATCGCACTGGATCCGACAACCGGCAAGCAGCTTTGGAAAACCATGGTTGAATACCCGGCGGAAACGCCCAGGGTTGCCTGCTGTGGTATCGTCAACCGTGGTTTGGCGCTTTATGAAGGCAAGGTTTTCCGCACCACACTGGACGCGCATGTCACCGCGCTGGATGCAAAAACCGGCGAAGAGATCTGGAAAACCAAATCCATCGACTTCAAACTCGGCTACTCAATGACCGTGGCACCGATGATCGCCGATGGCGTACTGATCACCGGTATTTCGGGAGGGGAATATGGTATTCGTGGCTATATCGAAGGCTATGATCCGGACACCGGGGCACGCCTTTGGAGGACTTATACCGTTCCGGCACCGGGTGAGCCGGGTTCGGAAACTTGGAAAGACGGCGGTGATGCCTGGGAACGTGGCGGTGGCCCGACCTGGCTAACCGGGTCTTATGATCCTGAACTGAATACCGTCTTCTGGGGGGTTGGCAATCCCTCGTCCTGGAACGCCGGACTGCGACCGGGTGACAACCTTTATACCTCGTCGATCTTGGCGATTGACCCAAAAACCGGGTCGATCAAGTGGCACTATCAGACTTCGCCCAATGATCCCTTCGATCATGATGGCGTCAACGAACTGGTTCACGCCACCATTGATGGCCGCAAGGTCGTCATGCAGGCCAGCCGCAACGGGTTCTATTATGTGCTGGACCGTGCCACTGGTGAACTGGTCGCTGCCAACAAGTTTGTCGAAAAGGTGAACTGGGCTGACAGCATTGATCTGGCAACTGGACGCCCGAACGTGACCGACGTCTACACCGGGGGTGTTTCCGGCGAAGAGGTGGAATACTGGCCCGGCGCGCTGGGTGGCAAGAACTGGTCGCCGACATCTTATGACCCGAATACCCAGACCACCTTCATCAACACGCTCAATGGCGGGATGAAATACAAGGCGGTTGAACCTCAGTACCGTCCTGGCGTGTTCTATTTCGGAGCCGAGTTTTCCTTTACCTGGGGAGAAAACCGCGGTTCGCTGCGGGCGATTGACCCAATGACCGGCGCGGTTAAATGGGAAAATCCTGCGGCGATCCCACGCCTGGCGGGCGTACTTTCCACTGATGGCAACCTGGTGTTCACCGGGGCCACCACCGGCGAGTTCGAGGCGTTCAACGCCGAGAACGGTGACAAGCTGTGGGAGTACAACACCGGGTCCGGCGTTGTCGGCCAACCCGTGACATGGGAGGCCAATGGCAAGCAATATGTGACGGTCTTGTCGGGGGGTGGCGCGGTCTATGCGCTGTTTTCAGGCGACGAGCGTCTTGCCAATACCCCGTCCGGCGGTTCTGTCGTGACATTTGAATTGGTGGAGTAAGATACGCCAATGATCATGAGACTAGCACTGTTATTGTGCATGCTGGCACCCTTCGGGGCGCCAGTTTTCGCACAAGAGGACCTGTTGAAAAAGGAACAGGGCGTGTTCGATATGTTCTGCGCCCATTGCCACGGAAAGCATATGGTCAACCCGGGCACATCCTCGTTCGACCTCAGGAAATTCCCCAAGGATGACAAGGAAAGGTTTGTCAACTCCGTCACCAACGGGCGGGGTGACATGCCGTCCTGGGGCGATGTCCTGCTACCGGAAGAGATGGAACTGCTGTGGCACTATGTGATCACCCGCGCCGGCGAGGAGCCTGCTCCGTTTGGTGACGCGCAGACAATGGGGGGCAATAGCGACCCGGGGACGCAGGGTGCCGACGTCGTCATTTCAGAACAGAAGCTATCGCAGGCGCATGATGTCTTCGATACCTATTGCTCTCGTTGCCATGGCAAGGAAATGGTCACCGGTGGCAGCTCGTCCTATGACCTGAGGGAATTCCCAAAGGATGCAGAGGACAGGTTTTTCAACTCGGTCACGACCGGGCATGTCGACATGCCGGCATGGGGCGATCTTCTGACCCAGGAAGAGATCGACCTGCTGTGGCTTTATGTAAGTACCCGGGGCGGCAAGGAACAGGCATCGCTTGAACCTGTTGAAAAGGCCCCCTTACTGATCAAACCAGGCACGCTGACCGCGTGCCTGGCCAAAAACGGCGGTGTGATGTCGTCGCGGCGCGCCAAGGGCGGTGCTGGTATGGATTACGAAGTGATGGCGGCGCTGGCAGACCGAATGGATCTCGCGCTGGCTGTGGAATGGTTTGAAAGCGAACAGGAAGAGGAAAGCACCCCGGTACGCGAGGCCTATGCAATGCTGGCCTACGGCGTGTGCGATGTCTATCCGGGCTTTGCCCTGTACGAAACATCGCTCAGCGCATTTTTCGGGACCCGCGCCGCACTGCCGCGCTGGGACAACCGATCGCAATATCTGGGGCGTGAATTTCAGGTTGACCTGGAACCAATCAGCGTATCGGACCCCTATGCCCGCATGGAAATGGGTGTGGTCTATCGCACGGATGCGTTCGAGCGTGACATACAGGCGGTTGCCGACATGGAAGGCCTGCGGATCGGCGCCGAACAGGGCACGCTTGCCGGGGCTCTGACCCTGAGCCAGGGCAGCGATAAAATGGCGGCCGGGGTGCGTACCTTCAATCCCGGCGCGGATTTCCTGTGGCGCATGGAGCAGGGCGAATTTGACGCTGCACTGGTCACCGTTGGGGCCTTTGATTTTCATAAGAAACAGAACGCGGTCAGCACCCTGGTGCTGGACGAATACCGCCATCCGATCGGCTTTAACCTGAGCATCGCCTTGCTCAGGCGAAACCGTGATTTGCTGGACCGGATCGACCCGCTGATTCATTCGATGATAGGTGATGGAACGATGGCGGAGCTGGCCGGCAAAAGCAGTCTCAGCTACGCCGTACCGCGCCAGCCCTGGGTTCAGAAACGCCTGACCATGCAGGAAATAATATTCAAGCGATAATCGGCCCACCGAAACCGGAGAGGTCAATTCAATACGACTTTAGTCGCATCTCGCCCCATGTTTGGATGATGTGATTTGACTCGCGGTGCGGCGAATTTACGGTTTTGCCACATATGATGGCCGAGACAACTTTGCAACGAAACCGGAGCACCAGAATGTCAATTTTCAGATCCCACAGCTTTATCGTCGCATTTTCCGTCGCTTTTGCCTTGCCTGTGGCGGTCCACGCGGGCGGGTCATCCTCGTTCCTGCCGGATTATATGAAATCCGCCAATCCCATGCAGGACAGCGAAACCTGGGACGATTACCTGCGCGAGGAAACGGTTGGCGCAGCGATGGTGTTTGATGGCGAAGATCTGATGGCGCTGGACGCACCAGTCCAGGCCTTTGACGCGGCAACCGTGCCGTTCACCCTGCGCCAGCGTGATGACACCGGGGCGCGGATCACAAACCTCAAGGTCGTTGTGGACGAGAACCCGATGCCACTGGCTGCTGAATTCGAATTCGGCCCGGCGATGGGTACCGTGACGTTTGAATCCCGCGTACGCTATGACGTTTATTCCAACATCCGCGCCATCGCCACGGTTGATGACGGGCGCATCTTTATGGTGGGCCGGTTCGTGCAGGCGGCGGGGGGATGTTCGGCAGCAGTGTCGCGTGACCCGGTTGCCGCCCTTGCCAGCATGGGGCAGATGCGGCTCAAACAATTTGACACCTCGGGCGGCCAATCAAGAGAAGTGCCGGGCACCGAGCGTGAAGTACAACTGATGATCCGTCACCCGAACTTTACCGGCCTGCAGGTACGCACCGGCACGCTGGAACATATCGACGCGCGCTATATCGACTTTGTCGAGGTAAGGCTGGGCGAAGAGATGCTGTTCACCATGACCGGCGGCTTTTCGATCAGCGAAAACCCGTCGTTCCGGTTCAGCTATATCGACAATGGCGCGCCTCAGATGACTGTGCGGGCGGTGGATACCGAAGGCGGTGAATTCACTGAAACCTTTGCATTACGGTCCGGCACCTGAACACGCGTATGGTGAAATGGGCGGCCCTGCTGATTTGCGGGGGTTGGCTGGCGGCAGTCAATTCGGCGGTGGCACAGGATGTTCTGGCACCCGAAGGTTATCGTCAATCCAATTATGACGCCCCGGTGCCGGACGACGTGCCCGGCGCCCTTACGGTGGATGATGACGCGGCCTATGCGCTGTGGCGCAGCGGACGGGTGGCGTTTGTTGATGTCATGCCGAATCTGTCCCGCCCCGAGAGTCTGCCCGCTGATGCGGTCTGGCATGGACGGTCACGGCAATCAGTTCCGGGCGCGATCTGGCTGCCGGATGTTGGGTTCGGAACGCTGGATGCCGCCGCCGAGGCCCAGCTTGACGCGGGTCTGACCGCTGCCACCGGCGGTGACCGTAATGCGCCGGTTCTGTTCCTGTGCCGTTCAGATTGCTGGATGTCGTGGAATGCCTCCAAACGCGCTGTGGAGCTAGGCTATGGCCGGGTGTTTTGGTACCCTGATGGCAGTACCGGCTGGACCTTCTGGAACTGGCCGACCAGTCGCCTGAAAGTGTTTGAAATCCAATGACTCTGCTGTTTGAAATCGTCGCCTCTCTGTGCCTGGGAACCCTGTGCGCCGATCACGTTCTGCCTGTACCTGCGCCGATGACCCAAACCCAATGCGAGATGCGCGGACCGCTAGTAACTGACCGCTGGCTGGCGGCCCATCCGGGCTATTCCGTCGATGGTCGGACATGTGTGGCCACCGGGGCGCTTCAACACCGGGCCGCCAAGGTGACCGAAACCGCACCGGGACATTTCGTGCATTTCGGCCAGGTCGAAGAAGTCGGCCCCGGCACCATGGGGGATGCGGCCAATACCGGGTTCATCATCGGCAAGGACGCCGTGGCTGTGATTGATGCGGGTACCACCCGGTTCGTCGGCGAAGCTTTGTATCTGGCAGTTCGCCAGCAGACTGACCTACCGATTCGCTGGCTGATCCTGACCCATATGCATCCCGATCACATTCTGGGGGCTGAGGTGTTTCAAGAAGCCGGTGCCACGTTGATCGGCAGTGACAAACTGCCAGCGGCGATTGCGATGCGGGCCGAATCCTATGTTGCCAACATGCATCGCCTGCTGGGCGACGAGGTGGTGCATGGCACCAAAGTGATCTTACCGGATACGTCGGTCGATGGCACGGTCGATATCGACCTTGGGGGGAGGGTTCTGACACTTGCAACCTATCCTACGGCGCATACAAACAACGACCTGACTGTGTATGACCGCCAGTCAGACAGCCTTTGGGCGGGCGATCTGGTGTTTCTGCAACATGTCCCGGCGCTGGACGGATCGATCAATGGCTGGATTGCCGTGCTGCAAAGTCTCGCGCAGTCGCCCGTCGGGGGAATCGTCCCCGGCCACGGGCGTTTAGTGGCGCCGCATCCCGACGGGTTGCAGCCAACGCTCGGCTATCTCAGCGAATTGCGCGACGAGGTGCGGGTCGCGCTGGAGCAGGGAGAAAGCCTGCAAACCGCGATCCGCCATGTGGGGGCCGGTTTACAAGGCGACTGGCTGATGTTTGATGCCTTCAATGCGCGCAACGCCACCAACGCCTACGTCGAACTGGAGTGGGACTGACTCCAATCGGGTGTTTGCAGCGCATACTACTACCAAAGTCGCATACTATAACATTATCCATGCGCTTAATGTTACGACGACAACAACTCGGGAGAAGTAAAATGGCTTGGAATAAACCAACTGCCACAGAGATTGCCTGCGGCATGGAAATCAACATGTACGGTCCCTCAGAAGACGATGAGCGCGGCGGAGACCTTTTCTGATCTGATGAAGGTTTCAGTTCTGGGGGCCGGTGCCGGAGGGGGCTTACCGCAGTGGAATTGCGGATGCCGTAACTGCGTCGACGCCCGAAATGGAAAAATTCCACCGACGACCCAGTCGTCGGTGGCTGTGTCTGTTGATGGTGTCGAATGGGTTGTCCTGAACGCTTCTCCCGATATTCGCACTCAATTGCAAGCGGCGCCTGAGATGCACCCGCCGACAGTGCGGGGCACTCCGATCAGTTCGGTAGTGTTAACCAACGCGGATATCGACCATATTGCCGGGCTGCTTACCTTGCGCGAAAAGACCGCGTTCACGGTGTTCGCCACCCATGAAACCCACAACGTTCTGGCAGCCAATTCGGTGTTCGGCGTGCTGGACAGTGATCTGGTGACGCGCGCGGAAATCCGTCTGGACGAGGCGTTTGAACCCTTGCCGGGCCTGTCGGTCACACCCTTTGCGGTGCCCGGCAAGGTGGCGTTGTTCCTTGAAGGTGCGGATGTTGACCTTAAGGCGATGGGCGAACAGACCATCGGCCTGCGGATCAGCGACGGGGAGTCGGTTCTTTATTTCATACCGGGCTGCGCCGAAGTGCCCGATTGGCTTTTGACGCGCCTTGGCGACGCCGACATGCTGCTGTTTGACGGTACCGTCTGGGAAAACGACGAGATGCAGCAAACCGGTACTGGCGAAAAGACTGGTGCGCGTATGGGACATGTTGCAATGTCCGGCGAACAGGGCAGCCTTGCCCGGTTGTCCGGGCTAACTGACTGCCGCAAGATTTTCATCCACATCAACAACACCAATCCGGTGTGGCAACCAGACAGCCCCGAGCGCGCAGCGGTCGAACAGGCCCACTGGGCCATTGCACAAGACACGATGAGTTTTCAACCATGAGTGACCACGCCCAAAGCCCGGCTGAGTTCGAGGCCCGCCTGCGTCAGATCGGTGCCGACCTCTACCACGATAAACACCCGTTCCACCAAAAGCTGCATTCGGGCGGCTGCACGATGGATCAGGTGCGTGCCTGGGTGATCAACCGCTATTATTACCAAAGCCGTATACCGATGAAGGACGCAGCCTTTATGAGCCGCATCTCTGACCCCAAGCTGCGCCGCATCTGGCGCCGCCGGGTCGAGGACCACGATGGCACTGACGAAAACAGCGGCGGAATCGCGCGCTGGCTGAAGCTGGCCGAGGCAGTGGGGCTGGACCCGGATTATGTCAGCTCCGAGGTGGGGATCATGCCCGCCACGCGATTTGCCGGTGATGCCTATGTGCGTTATGTACGCGATGAACCTCTGTTGCCCGCAGTGGCGTCGTCGCTGACTGAAATGTTCGCGCCGCAGATCCACAAAGACCGGATTGCCGGATTGATGGAACACTATGATTTTTCCACTGTGGACAACACCGCCTATTTCCGCCAGCGCCTGAACGAGGCACCAAGGGACGTGGCCTTTGGCCTGCAATGGGTGCTGGATCACGCACTGACAAAGCGAGATCAGGATGCGGCAGCGGCCGCGCTGGTGTTCAAGACGCAAATGCTGTGGGCCCAGCTTGACGCGCTGTGGCTGGGCTATGTCGAGGGGCACCTCCCGCCGGGATCATGGCAGCCGGGTGACGGGATGTTGTCGTGACCACCGCCCGCATTCCGGTTTTGCCGTGCGGGGTGCGGTTGCATTTCGATAAGGTGCGGGGCAAGAACGTGTTGCTGGCGCCGGAACGCACGTTGTTTCTGGATGACACCGGGCATGCCATCCTGTCAGAAGTGGACGGCAAACGCGCGATTGTCGAAATCGCCCGACATCTGGCCGCGCTATACAACGCCCCCGAAGACGCAATTGCCCGTGATATCAATGAATTCGTCGACGATCTGGCAGAAAAGCGCGTACTGGAGTTTGCCGATGCGTGATGCCCCTGCCGTGCCCCCGCCCATCGCCATGCTGGCCGAACTGACCCATCGCTGCCCGCTGTCATGCCCCTATTGCTCTAACCCGGTTGAACTGATCGCACGGCAAAGGGAACTGGATACCGCGACCTGGATCGACGTGTTCCGTCAGGCGGCGGATATGGGCGTGTTGCAGGTGCATATTTCCGGTGGCGAGCCTGCCTCGCGCCGTGATTTGGTGGAACTGGTCAAAGGCGCGCGGGACGCCGGGCTTTATGTCAATCTGATTACCTCGGGCGTGGGCCTGACGGATGCGCGGCTGGTTGAACTGGACGCGGCGGGGGTGGATCATGTCCAGCTATCGCTTCAAGGCATCACTGCGACAACCGCCGACTGGATCGGTGATTATCGCGGCGCGTTCAATCGCAAGATGGCCGTGGCCGACAAGATCGCCGAAATCGGCTTTGCATTGACTTTAAATGCGGTGATGCACCGGCACAACCTTGATGATCTGCCCGAGATGATCGAGATGGCAAAAAGGCTGGGCGCGCGTCGGATCGAAGTGGCCTGTGTACAGTTTCAGGGTTGGGCGCTGAAGAACCGCGCCATGTTGCAGCCCACTCGCGAACAGGTGGACACGGCCAAACGGGTGGTGGCCCGCGCGCGCGAGGAAAATCGCGGTACGCTGGTATTCGATTTTGTGCCGCCGGATTATTACGCCGATTACCCCAAGGCCTGTATGGGGGGCTGGGGCAGCATCGGCCTGAATATCACCCCCGATGGGCGGGTATTGCCCTGTCACGCCGCCGAAACCATCCCCTCGCTGACATTTCAATCGGTGGCCGATGCCTCGTTGCGGGATATCTGGTATCACGGGGCTGCGTTTGCGGCGTATCGCGGAACCGACTGGATGCCCGACCTGTGCAAAAGTTGCGATCGGCGGGATGTTGATTTTGGGGGGTGTCGTTGTCAGGCAATGGCCGTGGCTGGCGATGCGGCAGCTGCCGACCCGGTATGCCGAAAGTCACCACACAGACATCTGGTCGACGCCACCCTTGCGACCGAGGTACAGCCCATTGGCGATGCCAGTTTCCGGTACCGCAAGCTTTAGCCGGCGTCTTCATTTAAGCGAGCCATGTCATCGCGCAGGCGAGAGAGACGATGGCGCGGAAGGACGAGAGAGTTTTATCATACCGCAAGGCGATCCGCCGGAAGCGTTTGATACGATTGAAGAAACACTCGACCAGATGGCGTTCCTTGTGTATGCGGTGTCTCCGCCCCACCGGGTATCAGGTTGACGGGTTGAAGTTCCAGGGCAGGAGATCGTCGATCTTGCTGGCAGGATGGCCGGCCGCGATGGCCTCCAACGTCGCCTTCAGGTAGGCGAAGGCCTCGACGCCGTTGATCTTTGCGGACGCGATCAGCGAGGCGATGCGGGCCCAGGTGCGACCGCCTTCGTCGTGCCCCGCAAACAAAGCGTTCTTTCGGGTGAGCGCGATCGGGCGGATGAGGTTTTCCACGGCGTTGGAGCCGATCTCGACGCGGCCGTCGGTGAGGAAGGTCTGCAGGCCGGCCCACTGGCGGTGGATATAGGCCAGCTTCTCACCGAGGCGCGATTTTGCAGCGACCCGCAGTCGCTGTGCCTGCAGCCTGTCCCCGAACGCGGCCACGAGGGGCGCGGTGCGGGTCTGGCGGGCGGACAGGCGCTGGCCGGGGTCCATACCTCGGATCTCCACCTCGATGCGGTAAAGCTCGGCGATCCGGCGCAGCAGGCCCTCGGCGGCGAGCTCGGATCCATCGCGATCGAAGACCTCTTTCAGCTTGCGGCGCGCATGTGCCCAGCAGTGGCCGACCGTGATCGGCGCGCCGCCTTTGAGGGAAGGGCGCGTCAGTCGATCATAGCCGGAATAGCCGTCCAGCTGCAGGGTGCCCGTCGAAGCCCTGCAGGATCTGCTCGGCGTGCGCGCCGGCGCGGCCGGGTTGGTAGGTGAAGAGCACACCAGGCGGCCTTCTGCCGGTTCTCGCGATAGACGGTCGAGCGATGTCTCCCGATCCCCGCTGCGACCTTGATCACGAGCATTCGCGTTCAGCATATCCTCGATCGCGCGCCGTTCGCGAAAATTCCATTCTGTATGGGCCATTTTCCTTGCATTCCGGCTAGATAGGGGATCTGTCGCAACGCAATTTACGTGTTTGATCCTACGGTTTGATGGTGTGGTCCTTTCGCAAGAATGAAAGGAAGCACTATTCGGACAAGTTTGTCACGGGAGCGTCACGTACTGTTAACCGACAGGTGATTTGCAACGTAAATCTGCCGAGAGGGCACTCAAGTCGTCAGCGCGGCAATACAGCGATCGCAGGCTTCGATCGCGGAGTTGAGCCGGCAGCAGGTCAGGCTTGGATGGACCACCAGACCGTCGAATTGATCATTCTGCAGCAACATCACCCGTTTCAAACGCCCCTTCGGATTGCCATCGTTGCGCGATTTCACCTAAGGATTCGAGCACTTGGCGCAGATCGTCACCTCGCTCAGTCAGACCATAGGTAACCGCGGGTGGGATCGTTTGAGTCTGATCGCGCCAGATCACTCCGGCCGCCTGCAACATTCGCAACCGCTCCGTCAGCACACGGGTTGAAATTCCCGGCACTGCCCGTTTCAGCGCCCCAAACCGCTGTGGCCCAACATCGTTTAGGACCCAAAGAATATAAGTTGTCCACGGCCCCATCAGCAGGCGCAGAATGGAGTCCATGGGACATACGGGCGGTATTTTCTGTTTCATTTTGAGGTTCTCCATGGGTAGTTACTTTTACGTGCCTACTTTCCTTTAAAAACTAAGGCGCATTATAATACTAGAGTGAAAAGCAAAACCTAGCAAGGGTAGCCCATTAGGACGAATGCCCGGGCAATTTGTACGAAATAAAGGACGTCTAGATGAGCGACAAATCTGCGAAAATTACGTACTGGGCTGCAACCGGGCTGGTTGCATTGGTCTATCTGGGCGGAGCGGCATTTTACATCACCGCGCATGACATGGTTGCGGGAATGTATGAGGGCCTGTTGAAATATCCAACCTACATAATATGGCCGTTGGCCATGCTGAAGATCGTGGCGGCCGTAGTCATCCTTTGGCGCCCGTCAACGTTTCTGTCCGATTTCGCCTATGCGGCGATGTTCTGGCACCTGTTGCTGGCCGCCTCGGCGCATATGGCTGCGGGCGATCCGGGCTGGCCGCCGGCGATTGTTGCCTTGATTGCGCTGATTGTGTCGTTCCTGACGCAAAACCGGGTGCGCGAAAAGAAATCGCCCTACGGTGATTTGCTGAAGCGCGCCGCGTAACCGGATTTTCCGACGGCCATATGCCGGGCGGGCCATCACGCTCTGCCCAAAAAACAAGCGAAAGGATGCAGTACATGGCCCGAATGCCCACGATGTTCCTTCCACACGGTGGAGGACCATGTTTTTTCATGGACTGGGACCCGCCAGAAACCTGGAACCGTCACCGCGAGTTTCTTGCTGATGTTCCGGCATCTTTGCCGGAAACCCCCAAAGCGTTGCTGGTGATCTCAGGGCACTGGGAAGAGCAGCAGTTCACGGTACAGAAAAACCCGGCCCCGCCGCTGTTGTTCGATTATGGCGGGTTTCCGCCCCACACCTACGAGCTGACCTGGCCCGCGCCCGGCAATCCGGTGCTGTCAGACAGGGTGCAGGAACTGATTGAGGCGGCCGGTTTTCCCTGCCTCATTGATGAGGCGCGCGGTTACGATCACGGCGTGTTCATTCCGCTAAAGGTGGCTTTTCCGCGAGCAGACATTCCTTGTGTACAGCTTAGCTTGCGTTCCGATCTTGACCCGGCTGCACATATTGCGGTCGGGCGGGCACTGGCGCCGTTGCGCGACGAAGGTATTCTGATTATCGGGTCAGGCAACACCTATCACAACATGCAAAAGATGATGCGCGCGATGCGGGGCGGCGCCACCGATGCCGTGAACGGGCAGGAATTTGACCGCTGGCTAAGCGATGCGGCCACCCGTACCGATCCGGCAGAGCGTGATCAAATGCTGGCACAATGGAACGCCGCCCCCGGTGCCCGCGATGCAAACCCGCGAGAGGAACATCTGATTCCGCTGCATGTGGTCGCTGGGGCAGCCCTTGCCGACAAAGGATTGAAAACGTTGGAGGATCACGTGCTCGGAGCAGTCGAAAGCGCGTTTACCTTCGGCTGAATCCCATCCGGCGCTTGAACATCCAGATCCAACCCCGAAAAATCGAGGAAAACCCAATGACAAACGTCCAAAACGGCCCTTTCATTGTAACCGGCGCATCCGGTCAGCTTGGCCGCCAGGTCATCGACAACCTGCTTGCCGCCGGTGCCGGCCCGATCATCGCCGTTTCCCGCTCGCCGGAAAAGCTGGCCGATCAGGCCGACAAGGGCGTCGAAGCCCGCAAGGGCGATTTCAATGATCCCGCTTCGCTGACTGCGGCTTTTGCCGGTGGCAAGCGTCTGCTGATCATCTCGACCGACGATCTGGAACCGGGCATGCGGCTGGCGGCGCACAGCAACGCCATCAAGGCGGCCAAGGCGGCGGGCATCAATCATATCGTCTATACCTCGCTGACCAACCCGGTCGAAGAAAGCCCGATCACTTTCAGCGGCGACCATCGTGACACAGAAACGATGATCAAGGACACCGGTGCAGGCTACACCATCTTGCGCAACAATCTTTATACCGATCTGATTCTGATGGGCGGCGGTCAAAGCATCGGCATGGGTCAGCATTTCGCCGCCGCCGCTGAGGGAAAGACCGGCTATGTCACCCGCGCCGATTGCGCCCGTGCCGCCGCCGCGGCGCTGATGCAGGAAACCGGGTCCAGCGTTCTGGACATCACCGGCCCCGAGGCGATCACACAGGCCGACGTTGCCGCCATCCTGTCGGAAGTAGCCGGTAAGGAAATACCCTATATCGCGATCCCGACCGAGGATCTGGTGCAGGCGATGATCGGTGCCGGCATGCCGGAATTCATGGCGCGGGTGTTTGCCTCATTCGACACGGCAATGGCCGAAGACTATCAGGATGTCGCCACGGGCGATCTGGAAAAGCTGACCGGTCAGGCCGGGCAGTCGGTGCACGATTTCTTGATTGCCAACAAGGCGGCCCTTCTGGCCCCGCCGCAGCAATAAGGAACCGATCATGAAGCTTTACAACGCCAATTTCTCGCCCAATGCCTTGCGGGTGCGCGCCGTGGCCCTTGAACTGGGCATCGACCTTGAGATCATCGAGGTCGATTTACGCGGCGGTGGCAACCGCACTGATGAATTCCTGTCAATGAACCCCAACGCCAAGATTCCGGTGTTGGTGGACGGGGATTTTGTGGTCTGGGAATCGCGCGCCATCAATTCCTATCTGGCCAGCAAGAAGCCCGAGCGCGGTCTTTACCCCGACGACCCCAAAGCCCGCGCAACGGTGGATCAATGGCTTTACTGGCAGACAATCCACCTTGGCCCGGCGATGCAGAAACTGTCGTTTGAGCGGTTTCTGAAGTCAAAATTCGGCATGGGGGACGCGGATCAAAACGTCATAGACGCCGAGTTGAAGAACGTCGATCAGTTTCTGGCTGTGCTGGAAATCGGCCTTGCGGGCAAGGACTGGATCGCAGGCGATCTTAGCGTTGCGGATTTCGCGCTGGCCTCGACATTCATGTACCGAGTGCAGTCCGACATCTCGCTTGACGATCTGCCGAATGTCGCATCCTGGATCGAACGGCTTGAGGCGCGCACGTCGTGGAAAGATGCGTTTGCCCCTGTTCTGGCCTTGTTCGGCGGCTAGGCTTCACAAAACTATTTGCGAGGGCGAACCATTCGCCCCCGCCCCCTGAAAAGAAGGCTATATCGTGCAAGTCGGAATATACACATTTGCGGAATCGGGCATAAAATCGGGGGCTGGCCGGGATGGCAACATCAGCCCGTCCCAAAGGTTGCGCAATCTGGTCGACGAAATCGTGCTGGCCGATCAGGTCGGGCTGGATTGGTTCGGCGTTGGCGAACACCACCGCCCCGACTATGCAGTTTCAAATCCTGCCGTGGCGCTGGCGGCGGCGGCAACACAAACCAAAAACATCCGCCTTTCTAGCGCTGTCACTGTGCTGAGTTCCGATGACCCTATCCGCGTCTTTCAACAGTTTTCCACGCTGGACAACCTGACCCAGGGGCGCGCCGAGATCATGGTCGGGCGCGGTGCCTTTGTTGAATCCTTTCCCCTGTTTGGTCACGCGCTGGATGACTACGACGACCTTTTCGCCGAAAAGCTCCAGCTATTGATGGCTGTGAACGATGCGGAGCACGTAAGTTGGCCCGGCACAAAGCATTTGCCAGCGGTCGATCATCAGGGCGTCTATCCCCGCCCCTATCAGGACAAGCTACCGATCTGGCTGGGTATCGGGGGAACCCCACAATCGGCGGTGCGCGGCGGAAAACTTGGCCTGCCGCTTGCGCTTGGCATAATTGGCGGGGAACCCGTGCGCTTTGCGCCTTTGTTCGATCTTTACCGCGCTGCCGCCACCAAGGCCGGGCACGACCCGGCCAGCCTGGAAACCTCACTGAATGTGCACGGGTTTGTGGCTGAAACCAGCCAGGCCGCCCGCGACATTTACGGCTGCCCGCATAACGAGGTCATGACCCGACTTGGCGCAGAACGCGGATGGCCCCCGGCAACCCGTGAACAGTTTGATACCATGAGCGGCCCCGGCGGCGCGTTGTTCGTTGGCGGCCCCGCAGAACTGACCGACAAGATCCTCGCCCATCATGAAATTTTCGGCTTTACACGGATTACCATTCAGATGGCGATCGGGCGGCTCGATCAGAAATTCCTGATGAACGCGATCGAGATCCTAGGAACCCGCGTTGCGCCAGATGTCCGCAAGGCTTTGAAGTCATAACCATATTTTCTAGAAAAGTTGAAAATGTTTGAACTGAAACACCGCATACGTTGGGTCGGATGCCATACCGCGCGGCCACCGCATTGACAGTGTTGCCCGACTCCAGCCTCTCCGATACCGCCTGCGCCTTGGCGGCATCGGTCCAGCGACGGTGCCCAGAGGCGTAGACCTCAACGCCCAGAGATCTGGGAACCGAATTTGTCGCGCACATTGCGAAACGCACTCTCCATCTTGAGATGGGTATCACCTCGCACCCGAAGCCACGGGCAGCAACGTGGGGTGGGACCGCCGCTTACTGTTCTCCCGGTTTGATGGACGATTACAGGCATAGAGATTCCTTTCCTTAAGCGGTGGTCCTTTAGCAGGGTGCTGAAATAGTCGCCGAACAGGGACGGTTTCCCTTTGTCTGGGATGTCCCCCTGAACGCAATGCGTCGTCGGCGCGAAGGTCATGTGCGCCTGATGCCTGCTTTCGGCTTCATGCGGCCAGCAACCGGAGCAGTCGGGCGAGATTGTTGGCGGCCATTGTCAGGAGAAGCGGGATCGCACCCGTTCGACGCCGCGATACATCGTCTGGGCCATACCGCCGACGGTCTTGGCCCAGACGAAGGCCTCTTCGATCCGCTTTCGGTGCTTCAGGGACAGGGCATAGCCCTTGTGCCGGGTGGTGCGCCCATCAATCGCCGAATACCGCGCTTTTTGCGCGACATGGGGTGTCACGCAGGCCTGTCGCAGATCAGTGACAGGCCCGGCGGCGTCATATCCCCTGTCTGCCCCGAGGGTCGGCTTGCGGGTCGATCCCGGGGAGTGGAGATGAACCATGCCGAGCGCAGCACACCGTTCGGCATGCTCGATGTCGAGCTCCGCGCAGAGACGGTCAAAATCATGATTCCCGGTCGCGGCGCGACGGCGCAGGCCGAAGAGGCGGTCAGTGACCTCCTTGCCGTAGCCCGTTGGGAAGAAGCGCCGCTGAGAGGTTATGGTCACGCGCGCAGCCCAAAAATAGCGCAGCGGGTGGCGCGGTCGATTGCCACGAAAAGATAGCGGCGGCGGTCTTCGTCCGCCATCTGCGGTAGGTATTTGACGTCGACATGCAGGTAACCGGGCTCGTAGGCCTTGAACGGCTTGTGGGCGGGCCGCGGCGCGGCCGGCTTCAGGTCGCGCAGATTGCCCACGCCATGCCGACGAAGGCATCGATCCAGCCCCGAGCGCGAGACGTTCGGATTGAGGACCTCGCGGACAACGGCCAGCAGGTCATCGAGTGGCAGGAGCAGCGTCTTGCGCAAGGAAACCGCCACAGCCTCCTGCGCCGGCGTCAGCGTCGTCTGCTTGTGATGAGAGATCAGCATGTCATGTCCCCGTCCCGAACCTCGCGCAGGATCGATCTTGCCACGAACAATGCAGACCGGCGAGGGTCTATGTGATCGACCGGGATGGGACAGCTAGGGAATGCGGGTTCGTTGTTAATTCGTGCCATTTCTATTGCGGACGAATACGGAAGAGGAGCGCATAGAGCACCGGCACGGCGACCAGCGTCAGCACCGAGGCAAATGCAAGACCGCCCATGATGGTCACCGCCATTGACGCGAAGAAGGCGTCCGGCAAGAGGGGGATCATCCCGAAGATCGTCGTGCCGGCCGCAAGCACCACAGGGCGAAGGCGGCTGACCGACCCATCGACAACCGCCTTGTAATCCGGAACCCCCTCCGCGCGTTGCAGGTCGATCTCTTCAACAAGAACAATGGCGTTCTTCATCAGCATGCCCGAGAGCGACAGGAAGCCGAGCAGGGCCGTGAAGGTGAACGGCAATCCCGTGAACAGCAGACCCAGGACCATGCCCGTCACGGACATCGGTACGACAAGCCACAGGATCAAAGGCTGGCGGACCTTGTTGAACATCAGGATCGAGATTGTCAGCATCACGAGAAAGCCCAGGGGAAGCTGTTTGCCGAGGCTCTCCTGGGCCATCTGAGCACTCTCATATTCGCCCCCCCATTCCATCGCGTACCCGTCGGGAAGCGGGATTGCCTCGATCTCAGCCCGGACACTTCGAAAGGCTTCGTCCGCAGTCAGGTCGCTGCGCGCACCGCCAAGGGCGCTGATTGTCCGCTCGCGGTCGCGCCGGTGGACAAGCGCCTCGACAATGCGTGTTTCGAAACTTTCCACGAGGTTGGCCATGGGCACGTAAGACCCCGCCCCATCGGACCACACGGACAGGTCCCGAAGGCGGTCAATCCCGTCGCGTTCGCTCTCGGGGAGGCGGAGATGGATCGGGATCACCTCGTCGTCCTCGCGCAGCTCACCAACCCGCAAACCGGACGATCCGTAGCGGATGGTGTCCGCGATCGCGCCGCGCGTCGCACCGGCCAGCCGCATACGCGATTCATCGACGACAGGTTCGACGAGAATCTCCCGCTGTCGCCAATCAGTGCGCGGATTGGTGATCGTGCCGGTATCCTCGTAGATTCGCATCGCGTCATCCGCGAGCTGACGCAGGATGACCGGATTGGGACCGGAGAACCGAACCGCCACATCGGCACCGGCCGGCGGTCCGAACACGATCTCTTCGACACGGATCAGAGCGTGGGGGAATTCGGCGGGCAAATCCCGGTTCAACCGGCGCGCGATGGCCGGGATCGCCTCGGCGTCGGCCACCCGGACGATAAGCTGACCGTAGCTGGGATCCGCCTGTTCGGGATTGTATGTCAGCATGAAGCGGCTCGCGCCGCGCCCCACAAGCGTTGTCACATCCGTCACATTGTCTTCCGTCAGGAGCATCTGTTCGAGCCGCTTCATCTCATCGTCGGTGACGTTGATGTCGGTCCCCTGCGGCATCTGAACCTCGACGTAAAAGATCGGGGTGTTCGAAGCGGGGAAAAAGGCCTGCTTGACCTGTCCGAAGGCCATGACAGACCAGACGGTAATTCCCACGATTATCAGGACGACCAGTACCCGGCTACGCAGAGCCAGCCAGAGAAACCCGCGGTACATCCCGTAAAACGGGCCCTTGTACGGATCGTCCGAGGCCTCTTTGGGCGCTCGAAGCAGCAGCTTGCCAAGATAGGGCGTGACGGTGACGGCGAGCGCCCAGCTCATCAGCAGCGAGATCGCGATCACCGCAAAGAGCGAGAACAGGAACTCGCCGGTCGCGTCGGGCGACAGCCCGATGCCGGAAAAGGCCATGATCCCGATAACTGTCGCGCCGAGCAGCGGGATCGACGTGGCGGTTTCCGTCTCGGCGGCGGCATTTTCAGCGGACTTGCCGCGCGCCACACCGATCACCATGCCCTCGGTGATGACGATGGCATTGTCGACCAGCATCCCCATGGCGATAATCAGGGCGCCGAGGCTGATCCGTTCCATCGCGATGCCAAAGACCGACATGAAGAAAAGCGTCGAAAAGACGGTCAGTCCGAGCGTCGCGCCCACCACAAGGCCCGCGCGCCAGCCCATGGTCAGCATCAGAGCGGCGACGACAATACCGACCGACTGTCCCAGACTGACGAGGAAGCTCGAAACCGCCTCGTCCACGACCGCGTGCTGTTCGTAGATCGGAATGACCTCGACCCCCTCCGGCAGCGCGGCCTTGAGCCGCTCCAGCCGGGCAGAGACCGCCTTGCCGACCTCAACCACGTTGCGGTCTGTCAGGGCCGAAACGCCGAGGGTAAAGGCCGAGGCTCCGTTCTGGCGAATGACCTGGCTGGGCTGTTCGGCCTCCTCGCGGGTCACATGGGCGATATCGTAAACCGCCACCTGTCCGACCTTTCCCGCCACGCCGAGCCGAAGCTCCCCGATCCCTTCGGGGCTGACATAGCCCGGTGGGACCGACAGGCTGACCCGGGCCGGGCCCTCGGTTATCTCGCCGTTGGAAAACACCTGGTTTTCGTCGGCGAGAATGCCCAGGATCTGGTTCGGCGGGAAACCCAGTTCCGTAAGACGCGACGACGGGATCGAGATGTTGATCACCTCTTCGGCAAGACCCTGAACCTCGACTTTGGCAACGCCATCGACTGTGACCAGCCCGAGCCGCAGTGTCGTTGCCAGATCGCGCTGGTCCGATGGGCTCAGGCCCTCGCTCGTCACCGCATAGAACATGCCGTAAACGTCACCGAAATCGTCGTTGATGATGGGCGGTTGCGCGCCTGCGGGAAGGTCCCCTTCCACGTCGCTGATGCGGCGGCGCATCTCGTCCCAGACCTGCGGGATCTCGTCCGGACCATAGGTCATTTCGATCTCGACGGTGATCTGGGCCATGCCCGGCATCGACTTCGATTCCACCCGGTCGAGCTGCTTCATCTGCTGAAGCGCGTTCTCGACGACGTCTGCGACCTCTTCTTCGACCTCTACGGCCGTGGCGCCGGGATAGGGCACAAAGACCAGCGCCGTCTTGAGGGTGAAGCTGGGGTCTTCGAGGCGACCCACCGTGTTCAGCCCCCAATAGCCGCCGACAAGGCAGAAGATGATGGCGAGCCAAACCGCCACAGGACGCTTGATGCTCGCGCGTGAGATACTGAGTGCCATGGGCCTATCCGGGTCCTGCCAAAAGAATACGGGGGATCAGTGACCCGAAACCGTCACTGTCTGATTGTCCCTGAGTCGCCACCAACCGCCGGAAACGACCAACTCGTCGCCCTTCAGGCCGTCCAGAACGACGATCTCGTCATTGATCGGAAGACCCAACCGGACCGTCCTTCGCGCGACCTGGCCGGACTGGTCTTCATAGATCCAGATGGACGGCTCGGTTCGACTTGTCGTATCCACTGCCGAAACCGGCACGATGACCGATTGCTGGTGATCTCCTTCGGCTGCAATGGAGATGCGCACTTCCGCCGTCATGCCGGGCAAGAGGCGGGGATCGATATCACCAGTGATTGCAAATTCCACATCATAGGTCTGCGCCGTCGGATCCGCATCGGTCGCAAACGAGCGAAGGACAAGCGGCGCGGTGTAACCCGGAACTGCGGGAAAACTCGAAACGATGTCGAAGCCGTCGGGCGCCGAACGCGCAATAGCTGCAAGTTCTTCAGGCAGTGAAATCATGATCCGCGTCTCGCTGACATCTTGCAGGCGCGCGACGGGCGCGGCCGAAGTGACGTTGACGTATTCTTCAACGAAGGTACGCGCTACGATCGCGTCGAATGGCGCTACGATCCGGGTCTGGGACAAGCGCCGCCTGGCCTCGCGAAGCGGAACGTCTGCCTGTGCGAACTGGGCCCGCGCCGTATCGAGGCGCGCATCGGCTGCGACCCCTCGCTCGGCGAGACTATTCGCGCGCTCAAACTCGGATTTCGCAAGGTCAAAGGAGGCCTGAGCCCGGTCTACGGCAAGGTCGAAATCGGCTTGATCGAGTTCCGCAATCACGTCGCCCTCGCCAATTCTGTCGCCCGGCTCGACGTAAAGCGAAATGATCTGCCCTGGCACCTGAAACGCAATGTCCACCGTGCGGGCAGGTTCGACACGGCCAGCAACCGCGCGGGATTGATTGATGACGCGGCTGAGTGCACGGGTCACTTCGACCGTGACCGGTCGATCATATTGCGGTGCTTCGGTCGCGTCGGGATCCGATTCGCCGCCATACATTTCCGTTTGGGCAAATACATCGGTCACGGCCACCGGAAGGAACGGCACAGCCAAGGCCGCCGTAGCCACCAGCACAATGACTGAAGCGATCCGCTTCCAATTTCGGTTCTTACTATTCGAGTTCATCGATTATTGTCCTTAGTCGTTCGATGACGCCTTCTCTAATATCCGCGCCGCCGTCCGGAAGGTTCAGAAGCATTTGGAACCGCAGCCCCTGGATCGCCAGGACCGCAATCATCGCATCCGGAGAGCCCTTCGCATCGGACAGGATACGCTCAAGGTCACAAGTCAGTTCAGTCCGGAGCGGATCGAGCAGCCGCGGATCCGATGCAGCAGCCGCGAGTATCGCCATGGACAGATCATCGTCCAGGTCTTGCGATTGCAGGACCGTTTCGAGATGTCCACGTAGAGTGCGTGCCGGCTGCCGCTCCGGGACTTTTGCCAATGACTCCCGGTGCGCCGCTAACATCTGATCCAACAGGCCGGAAAGCAGAGCCTTCTTCGTCGGAAAGTTGTAGAGCACTCCGCCCTTGCTGAGGCCCGCTTCTTTTGCGACCGCCTCGATAGTTATCTTTCCCGCTCCCTCACGCGCGGCGATCGCGCGCGCCGCCTCGAGAATTTTCAGAGACGCGTTTCTTGGTTCCGCCGAGTGCTTCCGCATCGTCATCTCTGTACCGTCCGGTCGGTTAAGTTCCGGCGACGGATAGACTGCATAGGCACCTGCGTCAAGCGTTCGGTCAGATCTGCTCTGAGCAGGGATACCGCAGCCTCCATGTTAGCATCTGCAAGCGGGTAGTTGGCTCCTTCACTCCAAGCTAATAACCGCCGAATATATCTCTGGAAACGCGTCAACCGCCCTCTTGGAATGCTCCACCGCATCGATCGGCTGGCCGACGGCTAACATTCGCGGCATGATGTCGCCGGAAACAGACAGATGGATAAACTGACTTGCGGCGCTTTAAGCGTCGTGAACTTTCAATGACCCCGCTTCATGGAGGCCTTGAAAGACTTACCCGACAATTCTGGTGGCCCGCTTGGGACCCGCGTCCATATATTTCGCCCGCCTCGGGCAGTGCCGCAACCGCGCCGATGCAGGTGCGCAAGAGACAAATCCAGCCATCATCCAAGACCAACTCGATCATGCGCCGTGAGAGCTCCTCCAGGACGGCTCGCGGTGCATTGTCGCCTGAAAGCGGTCGGGAAATCCCGGCCGAAGGCCTGTCACATCCAGCCTGCACAACGCTTAGAAAGAGCATGTTTTTGCCGGGAAAGTGGGCGTAAAGCGTCGCTTTAGACACCTTGGATTCCTCGGTAATCACATCGACGCTGGCTCCTTCGAAGCCACACCTCAGAAAGACCGCCTTGGCTCCGCTCAGCACATCGGCAACTTTACTTTGCCTCATGCCAATCACCTGATGCCAAATCGTGATATCGAACGCGCTGTGTCACATGTCTCGCCTTCCTCAAAGCTTGCACACTCGCGCATTTGCCGAGTTGGCGCATTCAAACAGCCCCCAATTCATCGTCTGCAAAGACACCCTCAGGCCCCAGGCGCGCGGGGCCGCACCCATCGTCGCAATCACCCGCACACCGAACAAGCTCGCCGCGTTGCTGGAACGGGGGGGGCGACGTCAGGGCCGGTGATTTCAATGACCCGGCCACGCTCGGCACGGCCTTTGAGGGCGGCGGTCGGCTGCTGATCATCTCGACCGACGATCTCGAGCCGGGCAACCGGCTCGCCGCGCATGGCAACGCCCTCTCCGCCGCCAGGGAGGCCGGTGTGTCGCACATCGTCTACACCTCCCTGACCAACCCGGACGAAAACAGCCCGATCGAATTTGCCGCAGATCACCGCGAGACCGAAACCTTGATCACCGAGACCGGCATCCCTCATACAATTCTGCGGAACTGCCTCTATGCCGATCTCTTGCTGATGAACGGGCAGCAGGCTCTCGGCGCGGGCGCGCTTTACGCTGCGGCGGGCGACGGCAAGGCGGGCTATGTGACACGCGCCGATTGCGCGCGGGCCGCCGCCGCCCTTCTGGACGAGTCCGGGTCGACAGTCCGCGATGTCACAGGGCCCGAAACCGTCGCGCAAACCGAGATCGCCGCGACCCTGTCCGAGATTGCGGGGAAAGAAATCCCTTATGTCCCGATCAGCCGTGACGCTCTGGTGTCCGCAACGGTCGGGATTGGCCTGCCCGAATTCATGGCGGATGTGTTTTCGTCCTTCGACGTGGCCATCGCCGAAGGGTACCTGGATGTCACGACCAGCGACGTTGAGGCGTCAACCGGGCAAAAACCGCAATCGGTCCGCGATTTTCTGCTGGCCAACACAGCTGCTGTGACCGGCCAAGGATAACCAGATTTTCGGAGACACTGTCATGCTGAAGATACCGCCACGCATTGGGCCAGGGC
>Ga0070729_10001390_pt1 | contig 37814 bp, 25 predicted proteins | sample tdDd472_FD_66725 | JGI IMG/M metagenome (GOLD analysis project Ga0070729, IMG submission 66725) | Marine sediment microbial communities from the Atlantic coast under amendment with organic carbon and nitrate - tdDd47.2 | ecosystem: Environmental > Aquatic > Marine > Coastal > Sediment | place...
TTTTATTCGTGAAACTCAATTTTCAAAAACAGCCTGTCCCGTCATTTATTCGGGAAAGTGTATTGAAAATTGTAAGTTGAACGAATCCCGATAGCGAAGCGTATCGGGATAAATGAGTTTAATACTCCGATGCTCTGCATCGCATTGAATCAAAATTCTAATTGATACCTCCTTAGTTCTGCTGCGAGGTAGTTCATTAAGTTATGGTGTGACTTCAAGTCACACCATGACTACCATTAAGAATTTATTCAATCACCAGTTTCCTGGTAATTACATTATCACGAGAGAATACTTTAATAAAGTAGATTCCAGACTCAAATTCTGAAACATTCAAATTCAGAGTATTTGAGATGGTGTTGGTTTCGTAAACAAGCTGGCCTGAATGATTGAACATTAATAGTCGTGAAATTTCATCATTAAATTGAATATTCACTTCACTGCTGGCTGGATTGGGCCAGATATTTATTTGTTGGTCGTTGGCATCATAAATACCGGTGATTATTTTCACAGGCTCAAGGTAAAAAGTCAGGTTGGTATTTTCGTCGGCAACAATTACCACGTCAGTTACAGTACTGGTTTCATAACCAGATGATGCGCAAGTGATGTTGTAAGTTCCAGCAGGTAGCATCATATGATAATGCGAACCAAAGGGTGTTTCAACCGTATATACTTCATTATCTGACCTAACAGCTGTTATCAATGCTCCATCAATGGATAGGTTGGTTTCGGCATCACGTACAAAACCCTGTATTTTTCCAAGGTCTTCAGTTTCATGAATAAAGTTTTGCGCATACATTTTAGAACCTTCAGATTTGTCCTCGATGAATACAGCAACAGACTGGTTGTTTACAGTCCTGGTTAAATGTGTACGGCTTTTATTGGCTTCGTAAGTTGCCATAGGCTTAACTTCTTCAGGCCAGGCAAAATCGCCATTGCTATCCAGCAATAACACATCTAAAGTGGTTGGTGTCACACCGTTGTCGGTTCCTGATTTTAACAAGAAGAAGGGCTGATCATCCACCAGGAATAAATCACTTGCATGTACCTTGTCATCGCTGCTGATGGCATATACCGCTTTAGCATTGTCGGTAAGTTGTCTTGCACCTGTTCCTTTATCAAATTTCTGAATATATTCCCCATGATCGGTTTGATTGGGGTCAGTATATGTACACATTGACCAAACATATTGTGATCCTGAAGAAAAGGCAATCCTGGTGTCCATTTCATAATCAGTTTCGTTCACATCAAAGTCCATCCCGTTTATTCCCCATGGTAAAGTACCATCAGGGTTAATACGTTGCAAGTATGAATCAAAGCGGTTTGAATGAGATCCTTTGTATCCAAAGTAAACTGTATCACCATCTTGTGTACCACTGTAATATGAAATATGTGTAGTTGTTTTATTCGACAATTGAGTTGGTGAAGCCCATTGAGCGATACCTTCACTATTATACTTTTGTGCATAAAGTGTAGAACTTATCCCCCAGTTGTAAGAGTGAAACACCATTAGATAATCATCATTTGACAATTCGAACATATTGCCGGGAGCAGTCTTGCTTGAACCACTGATCACTTCCTGGGGATCATCCCAAACCGCAGTTCCATTAACATCAAATTTCTGCATTTTTGCATTAACGCCTGTTACCCATGATACAAGAGCTTCACCGCTTGTCAATGGTAAAAGGGTTACATTAAATGCAATACCTGAAATGGTAACTCCATCGGCACCCCATAAATGGTTACCTTCAGTATCTAATTTAAATACGCGGCCTGTGTCATCGGCTGTTCCGGTAACACCAACAAGTAAATTGTCTTCAGAATCAACAGCAACAGACCAGGTAACCGTAAATGAACCCATTGGTATGGCATTGCTAATTAGCAAACCATCATCACCTAATAGCCTGTTACCTGTAACATCCAAGAGCTGTAATCTTAGTTCATAGTTAACAGGGGCCTCAACTGATTTCCAGAAGACAACATATGTCTCTCCTTCAGAGGTGCCAATGGCTTTCATGTCGCCACTCTCTGTTTCTGCAACAAGTGTATTTACGTCAGTGTCAGTTGTCCACTGAGCATAAATATTAACTGTCAGAAATAATGCAATTAGCAAAGTTAAGTTTCTCATAATTAAAATTTTTAAAGTTTAAGATTAAGTTTCTGTATTATTTATTGTATTTCTTTGGAACATTATCTTTCAGGTTTCGAATAATTTTTTCGAGTGCACTGTTTTGAAGTTCCTTTTTTTCAATCTCTTTTTTGATGATTGTTTTTGTGCGTTTTTTTTTCGGCGTTTGCATTGATTTAATGTTTCGGCAAATCAACAATGTTTACTTCACACGGAAAAATAATCCACTACCTTACCATTACTTCAAAAGGAAAACAGTACTACTGCATTACTACTGCATATTAAGGTAAGTGGTTGGTAGATAGACGAAAAAGAAATTGGAAAAGTTTTTTATATATGAAAATGTATAAGCCAAATCTCCAACTTGACGGATCAAGATGAATTTCTGGGGGAATTAGAATTTCGATTGATTTTATCCCAAATTAATCCTTCATTTTTCTCAAATGAGAAAAACGAAGCAAAAACCAGCCTTGCCGGCTAGGCAGTGAATTTTGAAAAAACGATGCATCCCTCGCACAAGCTTACTCTGCCAGCTCTGCCCTCCATAGTATTACGGCGGACGGGCCGTTTTTTCGGGCCTGGTCATAAACATATCAAATGCCTTCTTTCTTACCGGTAGCTGATTGTTTTATGGGAAACAGCATTTGAGGGTTTTGTTTATAACTCTTTCTGAAGCATTATGTGTGCTGGCCTTAGTAAGCAATCCAAAAGTTTCGTCCGGACTCTGTCGAAAATTTGGGAATTTAATAAACACGGAATGGATAGGATTGCGTGAGATGCAAAGAAATAGAGTTATTGCAAAAGCCTCAGGAGCGAGAGATTTTTTGTTTACTTTTTGATCTTTCAAAAAAGTAAGAGCACTAGAAAATTAGGCGAGAAATAAATTGCAATTCAAGAAATCAATAAAATATTGTAGAAGAAGATTTTTAAGAATTTATACTCCCCAAATTTTCGTCTTGATCCAACATGACCCATAAATCCACTGAAGGAAATTTTGGAATCTGGGCAATTTGTCTTGCACCCCTTCGGAAGGATTTATTAAAATTGAGATAAATACGTAACAAGATTAACATCAGGTGACAGTTGTAATTTTTTTCTGAACCGGTTACGGGCTGACTCAACACTGCGCACTTCGCGGAAGGTTATGGCAGAGATTTCTTTGGTGGTTAAATTTAAACGCAAAAACGCACAAAGCTTTTTCTCATTCGGCGAAAGATCTGGATATTTTTCTCCAAGCTTACTGTAAAAGTCACTATGTACATTTTCAAAATAGGCACGAAAATCATCCCATGAAGTATTACTCGATTTGATTCTTATATTATTAATAAGGGATTGGACCTTGTCCCTGGTTTCAGGAGTATTTGATTTTATGGATTCTTCGAACTGGGAAAGTTCCTGCGTAATATGATTGATAAATTCGTTTTCCTGCATGAGGTTCATTGCGCCTGAAGCAAGTTCCCGATTTCTGTGGTCGAGCTCTGCCTGCAATTTCGTTTCTTTTTCCAGCATAATGGTTTTCTCCTGGTTGTGGATCAACTCCTGCTGTTCTCGAAATTTTTTAGCTGTTTTTTTTGCAAAAGTATTCCTACGAATCAGCCCTATTACCAGGATGATTAAAAAAACTGTCGCTATAGCACTAAATATCAATAATGTACTTCTTCTTGAAACCTGGAGCTTTTTAAGTTCCAGGTCGGACTGAAGCATTTTGTTTATTTGTTCCTTTTTCTCAATTTTATATTTGGTATGTAATTCAGCAATTTTTCGCTCACTTTGGGCATTAAACAATGAATCGTTCAATCTAAAATAGAGCTTATGATAATAAAGTGCTTCAACATAGTTTTGAGCCAGTTCATATACTTCTGCTAAATTTTTAGCCGCTCGTGTTTCAATATTCAGAACTTTAATTTCGTGGGCCAGTTTCAATGATTTTTTTCCATAATCAACCGATTTAGCATACTCGCCCGTGTTTGAATAAAATCCTGACAACATTATATAAGCCTGGGTTAATCCTTTTTTAAAATTATTCTCTTTGTTAATATTAAGGGATTCGAGGTAGTATGCCAGGGCGAGGTCGTTCTTACCCATCAGTTGATATACAATTCCTATATTCTGAGAAACCATTGCAGTTTCGGATTTGGCATTAGATTCTTTACTTAAATCAAGTGCTTTCAAACAATATCTCAAGGACGATACGTAGTCTTTTTGGTATTGATAAATACCGGCAATGTTGTTATAACTATCGAATAACCTGCTTTTGTTGCCCAATTCAACATTTATCTCCATAGCCATCTTAAAGTATTCAAGTGCTCTATCGAAGTAACCTTTTGTATAGTTTATTTTTCCAAGGTTATTATATGTTCTTGTAAGTCCGCTACTATCATTAATATTTTCACTGAGGGCAAGGGATTTATAGTAAAAGTCAAAGGCCTTGTCAAAATCACCCATCTCGTCAAATGACATTCCAAGGGCATCATAAGTACGGGCAAGTTTCTTGTCGAAATCGGAAAGACTTGACTGATCGAGCTGGAAACTATTTAAGTAATTCAATAGTGAGTCGTAAACATTAAAAGCTTCCTGAAAATCCCCTGAATATGCATGCGCAATCCCAATATTATTTAAGGACTCAAAGATACCATCAGGGTATTCTGCTTCAATGGATAATCTTAAAGCTTCCCTTGCAACCAGCTTCATTACATAGGGATTGGAAGATAATTGAGTAGCCCTATGGTTTAATATTTTTACCTGGCTTGTATCGATAGATATTCCCGAGATGGTAACTTTTATAACAGAATCGACATTGGGTGTAGTCTGGCAAACGCTTGCCAAGGACAGCAAAACACTGAATAAGAAAAAGAAGAGCTTTTTTGTTTGCATTATTGCAAAAATACAATAATGCCAAAAACAAAAGCCCCGATTCGTTAATCAAAGAACCGGGGCAAGCCATGAATTAACCAACCTAATGTTTATTCAATCACAAGTTTTCTGGTAGTTACATTTTCTGAAGAGAATATTTTTACGAAATAAATTCCGGGTTCAAATTCAGTTGTGCTAAGCACAAACCGACAACACTATGTGATTGGCATTGTACTTCTTCAGGTTAAGTTGTGGGCCTTAATAAGTATCTTATGTTATCTTTGCTGGTAATTAGCTGGCTCAATAATTGTAATTCAAGATGTTTTATAAATTGTTATTATTTCCTGGGTGGAACCAGTTTTAGCTCTTTTGAACTTATGAAAATAAAATTAGGCATAGCAGTCACTTTAGTCTTTCTTTTTACTTCCAGTTTGTTTGGCCAGAAGAAGGTAAACCTGGAAGGAATTGAAGTTGGGGATTTTTCACCTGCAATTGAACTTCCAACTGATAGCGGCGAAGAATTTAACCTTTCGCAATTAAGAGGTAAACTGGTATTAATAAATTTCTGGGCATCATGGTGTGCACCATGCCGCAAGAAATCGCCTGAGCTGCTTGAAATTTATTCGAAGTATCAAGACAAGGATTTTAAAAATGGTGAAAAGGGATTTGAAATACTTAATGTATCACTCGATAGAAATGAACTTGCCTGGAAGAATAGCATTGAAAAGGACAATGTAGGTGACTTCGTGAATGTGGGTGACATGAAAGGATGGGAATCTGCCACAGCAAAAACATATAACGTCAGCAGGATTCCTTCGAGTGTGCTGTTGGATGGCGAAGGTAAAATTATCGCTACGAATTTAAGTACCCAGGATTTGAAAAAGAAACTAAAGCGAATGAAAAATGGCGGTTGGCTCTGGTTTTAATAACTTCCAACCCTTGCCCGTTCCTTCAGTGCAACCAGGTTTTTAATGATAAGTTCATGTTGTTCCTTGTAATCAGCTGAACCTTTGTATGTACAGCCCAAGGCATCCGCCAGGTCAGTAAGCCCCTCATTTGTGTCAGGATAATCCTGCCCATCGTATTTATATATGCAATCAGCATCTGTTGTACAGCACACTTCTACATTTTTTTCCGCACCACACTCAAGAATTTCGTTCATATCCTGCTGTTCGCAACTTTCACTTGCTGTATCTTCGCAAGCTGAAAATGGCAAGGAGATTAAGGCTATAATTGCAATGGCCACCAATGATTTTAATGATTTCATCTTTTTTGATTTTTTATAGTTTTGAATTGGTTAAGCAAAATTAGTTCTTTTTATCAAGGGCTGTGCTATAATGGATATTCTTTGGAAAGAAAATGAAATCCAGCATCTTCTGTTGGACTCTTATTTTATTCATCATCTCATCGCGGGCATCTTTTGTATCCCTCCCTACTTTTGATTCTCCTTCAGTGATAGCATACCTTACTTTGTGAGAACTTTTCTTTAACGATTCTTCGTCAATTTCTTCACCGCTTTTATCTTGTTTTTTATTTCTTTTTTTCGATTTCCCAAATAGGATGTTGCTCAGGTGCACTTCCATGTGATACTCGCAATCACCTGTCATGCTTTGCATTCCGAAGGCAGCTATATCCAGGGCGTTGCTAACAATATTGGTTCTTGGAACATAGAGTTTGTTCTTAAACATAAAAATATTGCTTCTGAGGGTTTTAAACTGGATATTATCCAACTCCTTGATTCGTGTGAATTCTGAAACCTCCTGTGCGGGTGGGTAATCGTAAACTCCACCCTTTTCGAGTACTATATCGCCACTAACCATCATTTTGTCTATCAAAAGGGAGTCATCAATCGGGACAAAAGTGTTTAAATCCGTTGAGAATAGTCCGCTGATATTTTCATAGGTGATGAGCGAGTCCATACCAAAATTATCCATATCCCTTAGCATCGTGCGGATGTTCATGTTTTGGATAACATTGTGTGTAGAGACTGATTGTGTGCCGTCTTCCCGTATTTTATAATGAAATGAGTTATTCATACTTCCTTCAAATGCTTTGAATTTAAATTGATCCACAATGTAAGTGCTGTCAGTAAACTTAAATAGTGTGGACATTTCATCGAGGTGGAGCCGGTTGATGGTGTATCCTTCAAGAACTGTGGTATCTATGATAATGCTATTCACCGAGGCAGATCCATGGATCAGGAAGGTCCAGTTTTGTGGCTCGGCAGTATGACTTGTATCGGTTGAGGAATCGGCGATGGCAGAATTTGTATCATCAGTAGCTGCTTGTTTTGCTTCTATAGCCATCAGGTGTTTAAAATCATTGAAAAAGATATTGCCAAACCTGATGTGAGATTTTACATACAGTTCCTCTTTTTGATTTAAAAGAACAGCTTTATAAATGTTTTGTACAATGCTTGAGTCCATTTCAAAACTTAATCCATTATATGTCGCAGAAAAATCATCAATCTTCAGAATATCATTTTCTAATTTGATTCGGGCTGACATACTATCAACATTCATCATAGAATCAGGAAATACGAGGGTAATATTATTGAGCGCCAGATCGAACCTGCTGTTTTCAAAAAGGAGGGGGTAGAGTTGAGTATCCAGTGAATCGGGGTTGATTTTTCCTTTTGTCCGAAAACCGGCTTTAACAGATCCTGTCATATTCTTTACCACCGAATCCGGTGCAAAGGCCATTAACTCTTCAAGATTAAGGAAGATGTTTGTGTTGATATCAAATTCAGGGGCCTCAAAATTGCTTATTTCTGCACTTCCGGTAACCAGGTTGCTCCCATTTTGAAATCTGAACGATTGTAATTCAGCGCCCATTTTTAATGGATCCGAAACTTTGCCTGAAAGAATAGCTGTTAGTGAGCTGTTTTGCAGATTAAGTTTTAAATCTTCAGATTTCAGGTTCAGATCTTTGACGTTAATATTTTTATCACCTGAATATTGTGGTGTATAATTAATAACGGTGCTCAGATTATCTATCTGCAGCGAATCGCTCAACAATGCAGAAACTTCATTAAAGTTTATGGATAGAGTGCTTTTGTTCAAAACATAATCTGTAAAATCGTCGGAAATTTTTTCTGGTAAAGTGCCACTTGTTTTGATTGAAGCAACAACGCTTCCTCCCAGGTTTTTGGCCAGACTGTCTGGAATTTGATTTTCAAACTCTGCCAGGTTTATATCTAAATCTGCTTTGATGTTGTATTGAGGTGTTTCTATCCCAAGAATGGTTCCATTGAGAAAAACTGAGCTTTTTGGTGTTTTGACCTCAAGTTCCTTGATGTTTACTTCTGCCCTGCTCATATCAACTTGTTCCCCATTCGAGATTTGGGCTGCAAGATTAAGCGTTTTGATTTCAGGATAATCTAAAGTTTGGAGCATGATGTTTTTTAGATTCACGTCTGCATCAACCACTGGCAAAAGTGTTGAGTCAGCATATTGGCCATTTATTTGGGTAGAAACTTCAGCAACCCCACCAAGATCTAATATCCCATATTTTTCGAGGTACTTGTTTGGGATAAATCTCTTTAAAATGTCAAAATCCAGGGTGTTTGCATCAAATTTGGCAGCTACTGTAATTGTATCGCTGAAACCAATATTTCCTTCTAAATTCAAATCAATGCCTTCGCTGTTGAAGGATAATTTTTTAATATTGGCATCATTGTCTTTATAATCAATTTCTAAATCTATAACAGATTCATCCATCCGCCCCAGTTTCATCTCCTCAAAAAGCTTTAGGTATTCATCGGGAAAGTATTTTTTTAAAATGTCAAAATCCAGGGTTCTGGCTTTCAGGGTGGCATCAACTGAAAGTGTATTGCTGTTCCGGAAGTTCCCTTCGATCGCCAGATTAATGCCTTCGCTGATTATAGACAGTTTTTTGATTGTGGCATCGATGCCTTCATATTCCAAATCGAAATTAATAGTGCAGGATTCCATCTGTTCAAGCTTTGCCCCTTCAACAAGGCAGTTACTTAACAAAAAGCTACCATTTGTTTTTGCCGTGTAAATGTCGTTTTTAGCTTTCGCTTTAATGTTGATTTCCGGAATATATACCTGTGAGGCTGTTAGGGTCAGGCTATCATAATAATTAACACGAATATTTTCAAATTTAATTTTTTCTGCCGTAAGGTCAAGTGGAGCTGCAACCTTAGTGGTTGGAGTTACGGAAATTGTATCAAAAACAGTTGTTGTATCAGCAAATGCATTAAGCAGAAATTCGATATTTGATTCCCCGTTTTTACCAATGATATAGTCAAAATTTAAGCCGGAGAATTCCACTTTATCTATGGTATAAATTCCCTTGAACAGATCCCACGAGTCAAGCCCTACTTTTAAACTGTTGATACAAAAAAGGGTGTCGTTATTTTTACTTTTGGGGTCACCAATCCATAAGTTGTTTATCTCGGCACTAATACGCGGAAAAGAGAAAAGTGGTATAAGCGAAACTTTACCAATCGACATGGGCGCATCTATCTCGCTTTCCAACTCTTCCATGGCAATGGAGGCCAGTTGATTTTCAAATATTTTAGCTCCCACCACCAGCAGAATCATGAAAAGAATAATGGATCCAATAACAATGCCTGTGATTTTCAGTATCTTCTTCAGGGTCTTCATAGTTCCCTCTTCATTTTTTTGTTTGGTATTCGAGTTATGTTTCAGTACGGGCAAATGTAGAATAAATTTTGGCTTCGTTTCTTGATTTTACCTTGTGAAAATGCAAATCCTAATATTTATTATCATTCTAGCGAAGGTGAGTCAATGCCCAAAACAAAAACCCCGAAGCATCGCGATGGCTATCGGGACTTTGGGGCTTTCTCATATACAAAGAGAGCGATTGCCTTCAGCAGCAATCTCCTTGTTTTACTTAATCATGTTCGTGTCCGCCATCTTCTCCATGCTCATGGCTACCTTCGCTATCATGCTCATTGCCTCCTTCATGGCTGTGCTCTCCACTGCCTGATTCGGCATGGGTGCTCCAGGTTTTAAAGTCCTGACCCTCGGCTGATAAAGTTACCATCTGCTTTTCGCCAGCAGCAAGGTTAACAGCCTTGGTCGGCCCCAATTCGACATTATTTGACAGGTGTACTTCCACACGTACTTTTTTGATCTTCTTCTCAGTTACGTTTTCAATGGTCCCTAAAAATGCGCTTCTTGCTTTGTCAAATGACAAAATCATATGCACCCCATTTCGAATACCATCATAGGTTTCATCAATTCCGTACTGGGTCCCTGATTCTTCACCATCTTCATCATCTCCATCGTGTGTTCCTTCAACCGCTTCATTGTGTGATCCCTCATTACCATGCTCATGGCCATGTTCATGGCTTGATTCGGAATGCTGTGATTGGCATGATGTTGACAGAGCAAATGAAGCAACCATTAATACAGAGAATACGTAATTCAATTTTTTCCTTAATATCATAATTATTGCTTTTTATATTATTTTTAAATACTAAAATATTGGTCAGAAGCTTAATCTGCAGATCCTGTTATAATGAAGGGGGCCCCCTCAATGAAACAGAGGTTAATAAGAAGTATGAGTATTTATGATCTGTTGAATGGCCAATTGAAATTTCTTTAACATCTGGTAATAATATTTCAAAATATTCATCTTCAATCAGTGCAAAATAAACAGGTGTTGATGGTTTGCTTTTGTGATAAAGAACATTTTCAGCCTGATGGCCATGGTAAAAATAAGCATCCAGTAAATAATTAAAAAAATGTCCAAAGTATTTGTTGAAAAGATGATGATGGCCCTCATGTTCATGATGCTCATGGCGGTTCTTTTCCTCATGGGCAAACGAGTGTACTGTTGGCTCACCTTCACATTTAGCATGATTGTGAGGAACTACATTGTTGCTTAGTACCAATAAAAATATTGCAAGCAAAAACCAGGTTACATATTTTTTCTTATCTGCCAATTATTGATATTCTGTTTCTGAACTACAATGATAAAAAAATTTCACATCTCCAACACGGAAAACATAAACTAAATTTTCAGCGAATAGAGAATTTTATTATATTTTTCACATCTTGTAATTTTATACTCTTTTTGAATACTAACGGAGTGAAATTAAATTGAAATAGATGTCCAATCACGAGCAGGCTGAATATATAAAACTCATACAGGAGCACAACGGCATTATTCATAAAGTCATTGGTCTGTACGTTGCTAACCCGGAGGACAAAAGAGACCTGCACCAGGAAGTATTGTTGCAGGCGTGGAAATCCTACAAAAACTTTAAGGGCAAATCTGTTTTTAGTACATGGTTGTATAAGGTGGCGCTCAATACAGTTTTGACCTTTAATAAAAAACGAAAAATAACAGAAGATTTTGATAAACCAGAGCAAATCGAATCGACATACGACAGCAAGGAAGATCATGAAGTGCTTTACCAGATAATCAGATCATTGGGCGAAATCGACAGGATGTTGATCTCGCTGCACCTTGATGGATATAAAAACAATGAAATTGCTGAGATTACCGGGATGACTCAAAATCACATCAATGTAAAACTTCATCGGATCAAAGGAAAGATTGTTGATCAATTTAAACTGATAAATAATGGCTAAGCAGGAATTTAACGATAAGGATATAGCCCGGGCCTGGCAAAAACTGGCCGATGAAAAGTTTTCGACTTCACAAATTAATAAACAGGAAATTATGAATGCTATTAAATTGGAATCACATTCGAGTATTACCGAACTGAAAAAAAGAGTGAAATACAAACTGTACTGGTCTGCGGGTTTTATCCTGTTATTTGCGACAACTTTAATGTTTCGCCTGGGGAATAATGATTTGGTTTTGCTTCTGGGAATCGGGACAGCAGCTTATATAGCCGGGTTTATACCCATGTATTTAAAGTATCGCCAAATTGATAATGATGCACCGGAATCAGGCGAAATTCTTGAGTCCATGAAGTACAATGTCAGGATGGTCAAATCTGTTTTGAAGCTGGAAAAGACCTGGGGGTTGATCATCTTTACTCCTGCAATACTGATGGGAATACTTGGAGGCAGAGTGATCGATGGATGGACACTGGCAGCATGTTTTCAGGACCCTAAAATTTTATTAACCGCTCTTATTGCCATAATAATATTTACACCATTGTTGATCTGGGTTTCAGATAAGATGAATAAATATGCATTTGGTGATTATTTAAAGAAGCTTGAAAATAATATTATCAAAATGGAGACTTTGCAATAGGCAAAATGAAAGATTAACTCAAAAACTCAGATTTGGCCTGTAAAGTTTGTAGTAGGCTGATTGTAAACGATAAAATAGAATTTTCAGTCGCTTGTGTTCTTGCGAAATGATAGGGTATAAGATAGTGGTATGGGCGTGAATGTGCGGTAGTTTTCTGTGGAACGGATCAGGGCACAATAAAATGATATCCCTTACCCTTAAGAGTAATAATTTCAATTCGTGGGTCACTGGCAAAATAGTTGCGAAGCTTCCGGATATATACATCTAGCGTTCGTGAATTGTAGTAAGAATCATCGCCCCAAATATCAATCAGGATGGTTTTTCTGTCGATTGTCTGATTTCGGTGTTGGGCAAATAATGTAAGCACCTCTGCTTCCCGGTGGGAAAGTTTTTTGACGTCACCGTTTAACTCCAATACATACTTATCAGGGATGAAGAAGAAATTTCCAAATTGAACTTTCTCCTTTTTTTTATTGTTCGGTTGAACAGTCGATTGTAGAATGCTCAGTTGGTTTTCGATGCGCACAATTAACTCCCTGGTGCTAAATGGTTTTTTTATATAATCAGTGCCTCCGCTATCGAATCCTTTGATAAGGTCATCGGTTTCAACCTTGGCAGTCACAAAAATAATGGGGAGTTTGGGGTATTTGCTGCGTATTTGATTTCCCAAAGTAAAACCGTCAACATGTGGAAGCATAACATCAAGGATACAAATATCAGGGGTGAAGTTATCAAAAGCATTCATAACCAATGCGCCATCGGCAATTAGCAGCACCTTAAAACCCTGGCTCTCCATAGTTTCCTTTACAATTCTTCCCAGAAAAGGCTCATCCTCTATGTATAAAATCCTTATATTCATTGTTCGCTTTCAGCCTTGAGGTTGTCGGGGTAGGATAAGCGTGAAACTACAGCCACCACTGTTATTACATTTAACTCCTATTTTCCCATGGTGATGCTCCATAACGAGTGCAGCGTAATTCAGGCCGAGTCCATATCCCTTTACATTGTGCTTGTCGCCTTTTGGTACCCTGAAAAATTTATCAAATATCCGATCGATATATTCATCGGGAACACCAATTCCATTGTCAGTTATTATTAATTGTGTTTCATTTTGATTCTGCCGGATGACCAGCGAAATTTCCGGCCTTTGTTTCGTATATTTTAAGCTGTTATCAAGAAGGTTAACAATCACTCCTTGAAGATGTAATTTATCGGCATCTACAATAATCTCCTCTTCTGAAGAATTAATTGTTACAATTGCGTTTTGATTATCAAATCGTGACTGCATGCTGGCAGTAACTTCCTTAACCAGCGAAACAAGGTCAATATTTTCTGTAGAAATAAAACTATTATTATCCTCAAGTACCGAATTGTTCAACACCTGATTTACCAATAAATCAAGCCTTTCCATTTCGCTATGAGCCATTTCAAGGTATTCCTTTGTAACCTCCGGGTCTTTCCTGAGGTTAAAATCCAACAGGGCCTCAATGGCAACTTTGACTGTTGAAACCGGGGTTTTCAACTCATGTGTGATATTGGATATAAAATCATTTTTTATAGTTAAAAGCTTGCGCTGATTCTTAAGATTGATGAATGCCATGCGAAAGGCAACTGCTGTTATCAGAAAAAGGATGAATGCAAATGCAATCTGTAAACTTATCGATTTAACCAGATACGGATTGAAATTTGTAAGGATCACACCATACGGGTTTTCAAACAGATAACTGGTAATCACCATATGGGAAAACTCAATTCCTTTCGTTTTTGATTGGTTAACAGGCTGCCAGTCTGCTGAAAATGTTCTGTAGTTCTTTTCGATGAAATCGCCGAATATTTTTATTAGGATAGTTGTATCAGGGTTTGATGAAAAGAAAGTGTAAATACTGTTCTGATCCGCTTCAAACTTCCCGACAGCATTGATTAAAAGCTTTACCCCCTGGAACAATAATTGGTTGCTCGAATCATGCTCTATACTCAGTGTGATTGTTGATAGTGTGTCATCATCTACAGATTGAGCAATCGAATCAATGCTTTCGATCATGCCGAAGATTCTGGGGTTTCGAATGGTTTCTCCCGGGTGTTTTTCCGAAATATGCATTCGCATTTGCGGAATTGTGTCGATACTCATCCCCACACCGATCATTTGGTGCAATGAGTCTACATCAGGGCTGTCAGCCATAAACACAGAGACATGACTGCTGTCATTAATAAAAGGATTAATTAAATTGGTTGCCAACATCGAATCGATGACTTGTTCCTCAGAACTCCTAAGCCCTCTTTCTATGTCAGCTCTTAATAAATTCTTCTTTTCTGCGAACTGCGAATAAACCCAATAAGCCAGGAATATTGACAGTAACAACTGGCTGGTGATCATCATCAGCCCCATTACCGGTATTTTTCGCTGTTTCATCATATGCAATGAGTTATTGGCAAAATTAATCGAAAGCTTTTTAACTAATAATCAATTAACCTTAATTAACCTTAATTGGCAAGGTATTAACCTAAAGTAACCCGCACTGATCATACTTTTGATGCAGTTTATTTTTATAATTCAAACCTAAAATTTAAAACAATGAAAAGTACTATTCTATCGGTTTTAAGTATGACACTGGCATTGGTTGCTCTTTCACAATCGGATATAACCCAGGGATCGGTAATTTATGAGGAGGTATTGAAAATTGACATCCAAATGGATAATATGACCTCCGAAATGCAGGCGATGTTGCCAAAAGAAAACCGAAACTCCACTATCTTATATTTTAATGAAGAGGCATCGAGATATGAAAATCTGGATCAAACGGATGATGCTGTCATCGACCAGGAATCGGAGGGTGGTGGTGTGATGGTTATGATCAGTCAGCCTGAAAATATTATGTATCGTGACCTGAAAAACGAAACAACCACCGAACAAACAGAATTTATGACCCGTGTGTTTCTGATTAAATCAGACTACCTGAAAGATGAGTGGAAACTCACCGGGAATCAGAAAATGATTTTGAATTACCCTTGCCAGGAAGCCTTTAAGCATGAGGGAGAAGACACGGTTTCGGTTTGGTTTACACCGGCAATACCTGTGCCGACCGGACCAGGAAAATATGCAAACCTTCCCGGATTGGTGTTGGCAGTAGAAGCCAATCATGGCGATATGACGATTATTGCAAAGTCTGTTGATTTTAAAGAAATTGATCCTGAAAAGATCAGGAAACCAAAAAAAGGGAAAAAAGTGACAATGGAAGAGTACATGGCTATTGTAGAAGAGAAAACCAAAGAAATGGGCGGTAATGGCGAAGCCCAGGGAACACATACTGTAATTATGAAAGTTTCTCAATAATATCCTGGTTTTCGATGCGAGTATTAGCGATATTTTGGCTATTGTTGTTGAGTGTTTTTGTCAGTGCTCAACACACAACTCTGAAGGGCAAGTTGTATGACAATGAAGGCACCCCTTTGATTTATGCCACTGCGGTGTTATTAAATCCGGAGGATTCAACCATGGCTTACTATGGCATTACGAACCCTCAGGGCCAGTTCGATATTAAGAATATTCAAAAAGGCAGTTACATTCTTCAGTTATCCTTTATGGGTTTTCAACCCCATGTTCGCCATATCGAAATTCCTTTAGCCAACGGAAGCTCACTTGGCGCAATTATTTTGGAACCTTCACTAATTGACCTGTCGGAAGTGGAGGTAAGTGCGATTCGCTCTCCGTTTATCATTAAAAAGGACACTATCGAATACAATGCCGGATCATACAAGGTTAAGCCAGATGCTGTGGCTGAGGAACTGTTGGAGAAACTTCCCGGTGTTCAGGTTGACAGGGCAGGAAATATTAAGGCACAGGGAGAGAACGTGCAGCGGGTTTTGGTTGACGGGAAAGAGTTTTTTGGAAGCGATCCACAGGTTGCCACTAAAAATCTTCCTGCCGATGCCATCGAGAAAGTGCAGGTGTATAATAAGAAATCGGACGAAACGGAATTAACAGGAATTGAGGACGGCACCTACTCCAAAACCATTAATATGATTCTTAAGGATGGAAAGAAAAGTGCCATATTTGGAGATGTTACTGCCGGTATTGGTACCGATGAAAGATACCAGGTTGGGGCAAAGGTTTATCGCTTTACACGGAAACATCAGTTTGCGGCCCTTGGTATGCTCAACAATGTAAATAAATATGGTTTTTCGTTTCGTGACTACCTGGATTTTAATGGTGGATTGCAGAGTATAATGAGCGGCGGCGGCAACCAGCTAAGTATTGGCAGTGACAGTAACCTTCCCATCGATTTCGGGCAAAGCATTGATGGGCTTGTAACTTCAGGTGCTGCCGGTGCAAATTTTACATACGAAGCCCGCAAGGACAACCGCTTTAATATTTCATACCTGGGAAGCGGTGCGAACAAGGATCTCAGGAAACTGACAACTACCAACAACTTTTTTGATGTCGGGTCATTCATTCAAGATGATAGCCTTAACCAGGAAACCACCAACAGGGCACATCGTTTGAACTTTGGGTGGAAAAACAAAATTGATTCAACACAAAACCTCATATTTAACGGAGGTATTAATTATACCTTCGGCACCTCCCAAGGATTACTAAATTCTACCAGCAGCGAAAGCAGTACGCTGGTAAATGAACTGCAAAATTTAACACTTGATGATGCAGATAACTATGGCGCTAATCTTTCGGCATCCTACCTTAAGAAATGGAAAAGCAACTGGAGATTGCTGAAAATTAAAGTCGGTTTTTCTTTTAATAACAATAATTCGGATAAACAATGGGCCAACCAAACCCGCTATTTCAATCCTCCTGACAGTAGTATATACCGTGGATATCAGAACAACCGGAACCAGCTGATCCAATATTCTGCATCAACATCGGTAACACGCAAGATCAGCAGGCATTGGTATGGTGTTCCTTTTGTGATTGGGGGCGGTATTGAGGAAACCATCGACAGGCTACAAGGTATCCCACCTCCGAATGAGAATATTATTGATTCGCTGAGCCCTGATTTTGATAAAAAATACTATTGGCTGCGTGGAGGTATTTCTGTAAAACGAAATACAAAAAAAAGTCAGTTAAGTTTTACTGCAGGGGTTGAGCATACCGAACTTAGTAGTACACTGGACAATGGCAACAGTGTAAACTCGAACAAGCTGTATTTTACGCCGCAGTTTTCATGGCATTACGAATACAGTACCGGTCGGCAACTGGGTGTTTCTTTCAACTCTTCTGTTAACTCGCCAACCGCATATCAATTGCTTCCGGTTGTTAACAATATAAACCCGCTGCATTTGTATATTGGCAACAACAACCTGATACCGGAATACAGGCATAACCTGCATTTGAACTGGATTTTCTTCGATCAGTTTTCGTTCACCTCAATTTTTGCCAGTTTAAGTTCGGGATTTACCCGGGATAAAATAAACTGGTCGCGTAATGTGCAGCCCGATCTGTCAGAGATTAACACATTGATAAATGTTTCGCACGACTACCGCATGGATGCCAATGTTGATTTTTCTACCCCGGTACGAAAGTTGGGATTGAATTTTAATGCGAAAATAAATGAAAGCTGGAACCAGGGCATTAGCCTTGTGAATGGCCAGGACAATGTGAATACTAACTTTACCCATTCTCTGACATTAAGTGTAAACAATCGGAAAAACGAAAAAATCGATATCAGTGTAGGCGGGAGCTTTCGGATTACAGATGCCAGGTATTCCCAGCAAAAATCCATCGACTTAAAGTATTACAACACAACAGCTTTTGCCGATATTAATTACACACCCAGTGAAAAGTGGTATTTTGGTTTAACAGCCGATCTGAGCCGCTACGATGAAGAATCGTTTGGAAACTCCATTACTGTTCCCTTGTTAAGGGCTGAAGTCACCCGCTACTTCCTGAAAAACAATCGAGGCGTACTCACTTTTCAGCTATTCGATATACTTGATGAAAACAAAGGTGTGGAGCGCATAAGTGAAATGAATTATTTGTTGGAAAAGCAATCAAATACCATAGGCAGGTATGCTATGATTATTTTTAAATACCGACTCAATAAGTTTGATAATAAGTCGGGTATTGAAATTGAAATGAATAAACGATAGACTATAAATTTCTTTTCCTGAAATCAAACTTGCTTTGATTCAGGGGGATGGCTAACCAGTAAAACTACATCTATGCCATCCTTTGAAAAGGTTCTTTTATGACCGAAGTGGCAGGAAGGATATACTCCCTGCTAAACTACTATACTTTTCAGAAGCAGATGCTAATATCTGATCCGAAAACATTGCTGAAAATCTTATGCATTTATAGTAACTTTGCTATTACTTAAAAGTTAATCAACTTCTGGTAATATGAAACGCACACTAAAAGTCCTGGCAATCATCATTGGTGCCCTGCTAATTCTATTTTTATTTATGCCACGTTATGTAAAAAAAGCTGTGTGGTATCTTGGGCCTTCTATTGATGATTATAAAATTTTCCACAACAGGGTGATCGAAGCCGGTGTGTATCAACCCTGGGAGTTGCACAAGGATTACAACTCTTATAGTGTGCCCGACAGCATACTGCAAATCATAGAAGAGTATGATCCGGTTGCCGGATTGGTAATCCAGGATGGGAAAATAAAATATGAGGAGTATTGGGAGGGTTATAGCGACAGTTCCTTCTCAAACTCTTTCAGCGCAGGAAAAGCTGTTGTTTCTTTGTTGGTTGGGATTGCTTTGGATGAAGGAAAAATACTTAGTCTGGACCAACGGGTGGGTGAGTTTGTTCCGGCTTATGATGAAGGGTCAAGAAAAGAATTGAAGATCAGGGACGTGTTGACCATGAGTTCAGGATTGAACTGGCAAGAAACCTATACGACGCCTTTTTCACCCACCGCCCGGGCCTATTACGATACCGACATCAACAGCCTGATGAACGATCTTGATATTATCGAGGAACCCGGTGTTACCTTTGAATACCTCAGCGGAAATACACAAATACTTGCCATGGTTGTTGAAGCAGCAACGGGACAGCGGATCAGCAATTATGCTTCCGATAAAATATGGAAACACATCGGTGCCAGACACGATGCCCTGTGGAACCTCGACAGTGAAAATGGTATGGAAAAAGCCTATTGTTGCTTCAATACAAATGTCAGGGATTTTGCCCGATTTGGTCAATTGGTTTTGAATAAGGGTATGTGGAAAGGTAAACGTATCGTGTCCGAAGAGTATATTAATGAAGCGACCACTCCCAAAACATACCTGAAGGATAAAGAGACAGGCGATGTGGTTGATTTTTATGGTTTCCAGTGGTGGATTGTTAGTTATAAAGGACATCAGATACCATACATGCGTGGTATTCTGGGGCAATATATTTTTTCGGTACCTGATAAGAATGCGGTAATTGTCCGGCTGGGCCACGACAGAAGTGGCGAGTATATTGGCCACCACCCTAAAGATGTTTACGATTACCTTGATGTGTCATTTCTGATTTTGGAATAGTACAGGAAATCTGTTGTGCGCAAAAGGATACTGTTACATTTACAAGGAATTAAACCCTGGACCTTCATCAATCAGACGGTCTGTATTGATCCATTCGAAAGAGGTATTTTTGTTTTAATACTTCAAAAGTTTATTTAAAGCTTGAGCTGAATTTTGACTTCTCGTATTTTCACATATCAGTTAATCATTTTGTTAAGTTTTTCAGCTTTGCATGCACCCACTTTAGCCAAATCCTTCGAAGCAATTCAAATTGAGATAGATGACATTAATCGGGGGATCAGTTCTCCCTCAGGGATAAAATCTGACTCACTGAGTATTCTGTATTACCGTCTGGGCGGACTTTATGCTGAAAAGATGCAATACGACTCTGCCTATAAATATTACGACCTCTCTCTGAATATTGCCAATGAAAATTCTGATAAGTACCAGTTGGCATTAATCAATAACACCATTGGTTCGTTTTATTACGGGTGCGAGAATTATGATGAGGCACATGAATATTATCAGCAAAGCTACCAATTGTATCAGGAAATTAGCAATTCCTCGGGGATCGCAAGCCTGGCAAATAATTTGGGTGAAATTGAGCGCCTGAATGGAGCATATAGGAAAGCCCTGGAATTTTATAACGCTGCACTCACAATCAATGAAAAATTACAACATCACACAAATTTGTCAATAAACCATAACAATATTGGCCTTACCTATGCGCATTTAAAAGAGTATGACTCCTCATTTTATCATTTGAAACGTGCAGAAACTATTGCTCTGCAACATGGCTCGTATAAAAGTTTAAACCTCATTCAAAACAGTTTGGGTACGTATTATATGCTCGTTAAAAAGTTTGACTCGAGTTATTACTATTTAACAAAAGCTTACGGGCAGTCTGTTAACCGAAATCACTTAATTCAAATCAAGGAGAACTCAAATGCCTTAAGCCAATTGTTCGAAGAAACTGGGAATACTGATTCATCTTTTCATTATCACAAGATTTTCAAGAGTTACAATGATTCCATCCTGAACAATAAAAACCTGATGAGAATGGGATTGTTAATTGTAAGAAATAAACATGAAAACGAAAGGCGAATCGAAAGGATGGAACAAAGCAGAAAAGAACTGATTTATATTATTGTATTCATTTCTATATTTCTGGTGCTGATCATTCTTATCCTTTTGTGGGTAAACCAGAGAAACAAAACGCGGCATTCGCAGCTGAGGATGGAACACCTTTCGCTGGAAAAAAAGTACCTGAACAACGAACTTACGGATTTTGCTTTACACATAAGCGAAAACAATCACTTGCTGGAAGAAATAAAAAACTCCTTAAAGCTTATAGAAATAAATCAGGGCAACGAAACCCATATCAACGAATTAAAATTGAAATTGAATACCGGTCTGTCGAATACACAAAACAAAAAGATACTTGAGCAGAAAGTGGATGAACAGAACCGGGAATTTATCCTGAAATTAAAAAACAAACATCCTTCACTAACAAAATCTGAACTGAAACTATGTTCCTTGCACAAACTTAATTTAACAACCAAGGATATTGCAGCAATCAACATGGTAAGCCCCCAGGCTATAAAAGTCGCCAGGTACCGTTTAAGAAAAAAACTTCAGGTTGATTCAGATGTTAGGATTGGCGATTATTTAAATAGCATTTAGTCGGGCTTTATGTCACGTTTTGTGGTCATTCTCAAGTAAGAATAAAGTTTCCGATAACCAGACTTTTTAGGTTTTTCTGAATGTGTATACCCTTTGTGTACCCCGATTTTTATTTTTTAATAGGTGAATGCCATAATTTAGCTGGTCGATATTTTTAATCAAACAATCAAAAAACCATGAAAAATTTTTACGTCCTTTTGCTGTCCTTGCTTATCTCAGTAAATCTTTCCTCCGAGGAATTACTGAACGAGGATTTTTCCACCTGGTTACCCGAGGGCTGGTCGCTAATTGAAGGCCCAGGAAGTTCCTCCTATTCCCATTGGTTCCATCGAGATAATGAATTTGCAACAGTTTATGTAACCAATGACGACCAGGATGAATGGCTGATTACTCCGGAACTCACTTTACCGTCTACCGGAGAGCTAAGGTTGTCTGCGGATATGATGGGATCGTTCTACAGGATGGTGACCATGGACTATGGGGACATTTTTGTAAACATCAGCACTGATAATGGAGTTACCTGGGAGACCATCTGGGTTGAAGATGACCAGGAGATAGTTGAAGCATCAGGAGTTCCCTGGCCCTGGCAGCACAACACATGGTTTTTCCCGTCTATAAGTTTAAATGCTTATGCGGGGCAAACCATAAAAATTGCCTTTCGCTATGTGTCACCTGATAGTGATGCCGACTGGTGGAACCTGGATAATGTTATTGTTAAAAGCCTGGTTGAGAATGAAGTGATTTTAGAGGAATTTCTATTTCCTGAGTATGGAATAATTGGCAATGAATTTTCATTTGAAGGAAGCTTCAGGAACCTCGGAGAAAATGATGTGACCTCTTTTGAAGTAACCTATTCGGTGAATGATGTTGAAAGTGAAACATACCTGGTTGATAATGTAGTTATTCCCTACAATACTACTTACGATTTTACACATGACATACCCTATATGTTTACTGAAGCTGAAATTTACGATCTGAATTTAAAAATTACTAAGGTAAATGGACTCGAAGATCCTTTTCCTGAAAATAATGTTATTTACCGAGATATCAGCATTGCATCGGAAGTGGTAGATAGAATACCCTTGTTTGAAATGTTTACCAGTTCCACCTGCGGGCCTTGTGCCAGTGCTAACGAGCACTTCGATGGAATATTGAATGCCATTGCCGATAGTACCTACAGTCTTGTAAAATACCAGGTCAACTGGCCGGGGGTCGGAGATCCGTATTATATCGAAGACAACGGAATCAGGGTGGATTTTTATGATATAGGAGCTGTTCCCAGGTTGGTCACCAATGGCCACCAAGCCTATTCTGCTTCAAATTTTACCCAGACAAACTACAATCAGGCAAGCGCTGAGGATGCATATATTACTATGGCTATGTATCATAATTTTGATGGGCTTAATGTGTCAGCGACCATTGATGTTGATCCCAGGATTAATATTGAAGATGCCAGTGTTCATTTTGTTGTTGTCGAAAAAACCACCTACAACAATACTGGCTCGAATGGTGAAACTGAATTTCACAACGTGGTAATGGCTATGATCCCGGATGGCTTTGGTACTTCGGTAGAACTTATTCATGGCGAAATTTCCACATACACCGTCAGCACCAACCTGATAACTACCTTTATTGAAGAGTTCGACGACTTGAAACTAGTAGCCTGGGTACAGGACAACCAAACAAAATCCATCCTGCAATCGACAAGTTACAACCTTGATATTACTACCGGGGTTAATTCTCCTGTTGAGAATTCAATCAGCATTTTCCCGAATCCAAGTAAGGGAATGTTTACACTCCAGGGTGTGCTAAACTCAAGCCTTGAAATAACTGATATATTTGGCAAACAGGTATTATTTGAGATAGGACTGGGGAATACCTATTCTGTTGATTTATCAGGGCTGGAAAAGGGAATTTACCTCGTAAAAATTACAAATATTGAGGGGAGAGTAAGCATGAAAAAACAGATCCTGAATTAATTAGAATTCACTCGAGGAATCAAATCCAAAAAATTACCTAAGTACAAGGGGAGATTATAATCTGGAAACACTGCCAAACGATCAAGCAATTGAAACGTTTAAACTTGCAAAACAATAGGGGAACACCTTATTTCATTGGCAGCTTCAAGAAAGGGAGCTGCCTTTTTTTTAGGGATAGTAATACTCGTGTACATCTATATTGAAACTGCTTGTGAAATTAGGTACGAGTAAAAACCCTGGTGGTTGAGGTTGTAGTTCTATTGAACTACTTATTGTGCGGTAATTTTGAGATTGGCTAATTTAAAACCGGTACCCAATGGCAATACCCAGATCAAAAATTATAATATTTTGGTCGGTGGTTTGGTCAGCATCCTCTTTGTATTCATGTTCTTTTCCATAGCCAACACCAATATTCACATCAAAATAAAGGTGCTTGCTGATGGTGCGTTGGATTCCCGTACTTAGCCTGGCTCCAAAAAATTCCTTGTTGTAATCGTTATTGTAAGGTCCAGCAACCAGAGTTTGGTATTCGCCCTGGTAAAGCCCGCCAAATGAAATGTAGTTTGCTGAAAGACCATTGCCCGACTTTCCATTGAGTATTCGTCGTTTCAGGTTATAATACCAGCGGCCTTCGACCAATAATTGTGGTGCTATGGTAAAGGCATAAAAAGCGTAGTTCCATGATGTGGAGAATGTGAGGCCACAGCTCAATTTCGAGTTAATTGAAAAGGGTGATTCCCCAAGTTTAACCTCTGCTGCAATATTTGGCCTAAGTGTGCCAATAAATGCTTTTCGAACATAAGCAAGGCTTATGATATCCACCAGGTTTGTTTTGAGGAGCAGCCTATCTGCTGCATGACATCTTAACACAGGACATAGTTTATCAAAATCAAGTTTTTGCTTGTCGCATGTAAAAGCCAGCCCGGCATCAACGTAGGTACTTAAAAAGAATGATGTTGATACCCAATCAACCTGTGAAATATTGGCCCCGGTTCTCACCCCAAAATCAACATAGCCCCGTTTCAAAAACCTTCGCTGTAAACCCCATTTGGCAAATACCGGGATTGAGCTATAATCGGAGTGAATCCCTGAACTGTCGGTGCTTGATTTTATTTTGTTATAGCTTGCACCAAATGCAAAGTAAGCTCCAGACATGTTCGTGGTTTGCTTTTGTCTGCTTTTAACTTTCTTCGTTTTATAATACCATCTCGATTCAAGTGAGAATTCACTTCCATAGTTGAAAAATTCAGCATTAGGGCCTGACCCATTGTATGATATGGCAGCATCCAACGAGAAAGCCTTTGCAATTTTCTTTTCGAAACTTAACTTAAACCTGACTGCTTCCCGGTTTTCAGTCTGAACAAGTAGATTGGCTTTCAGCAGCCAGTTTGTTTCTTCGTGTAACATAAACGCATATTCCATTGGGCTGAGGTAGGCGATGGCGCTATCCTGCTGCGCTTCTTGTGTATAACTCAGGCTATTGGTTTGTGCAATCACTGATGAGAAATCACCAATGGATAGCATGATAATCATGACCATTGGGCTGAGAAATATCAACTTTTTGATGTTTTGGTTTGGCATATTCTTCTACTTTATTTCCAGGGTTCCAATGTTTAAACTTACTTGCAGGAGTGGTGCTTCGGGCATTTCAGTAAAATTAACTTCCATGGTTTTACCTGGACTGCCGGTTATTGAAACCTGCATCCATTCAGGTTGATTAAATTCGATATTGTCAAGATCGAGCATCCAACGAAATTTGTTAACAGTATTGAAGACCACTTCCGATTTTTCAGCTTCAAGCCTGAAGGATGTGATTTTATTAAGCTGATCGAGTTCAATTTTGGCAAGGCTTGCATTAATGTTTTGGGTGCCAGAGATGTTGGTCATCGAAATATTTGATCGTTTTGATACAATGTCAAACCAGCCCGCTATCGAATCTGCGCTGATGTCGCCAAGGTTGGATTCAATTTTTGTCCTTCCTGAAATATTCTTCATGTTAATGCTTGCAAATTCGCTGCTTACATCAAGTTTTCCGGTGATTCTTTCAAGGCTGATTTTACCAAAATAGTTATTGATGATAAGGGGACAATCTTCCGGTATTTTGATTTGGTATATGGCTTTAAGGTTCGATTCGGGTCGGGAGTTGCTGTTTTCTACCTCTACATAGTTTCTTAAAAGCAACTTCTTGCCAATTTCTCCGGTGACCAGTTTCAACATTTCCAGATCGTCCTTTGCTATCGCTTTATCAGGGTGTTTTGCGATAAGTTGAACTTCCCAAACAATGGAGTATTCCTTATGACTTATGCAATATATCTCAGCATTTTCACCATTGATTTCAAGCTTCATGCCGTCTTCCCATGGCACCTCGCCATTGAGCGTTTGTGTAATTACCTGTACACTTACCTGGCCTGTCAGTTCAGAAACAAAACCCAGGTTCATAAGGATAAGAAGTAGTAATATGTAGGTGCATACTTTTTTCATGATTGCTACATAATGGTCGATATCATTTGTTTGATAATCTCATTTTTTTCGAGTTCGATTTTTGTAAGTATCAGTTGCAGGTCTTCATTTTCATCCCATGCATTCATTCTTTTTAAAATCTCCTGCTTTTGTTCATTCAGATAATTCAACTCTTTTTCTTTTTCAATAAATAAGGGTGAAGTGCAGGCTGTGGGATTTGTTTTGCATAACTCAATAAGTACATGTTCAACTTCAGCACCGTTATCCTGCCAAAGATTTGAACCTTTTATTTCGATTAATTCTTCGGAATAGCTAATATTCTTGTCATGGAAAACTGATGTGATGATGAAGTAGCCTAAGATCAGGATGGCTGCCGCGGTGCTAATAAGTCCTGCCAATCTGAATTTTTTGATCCTGATCCTTTTGTCTAAATCAGACTCAATGCCCTGCCAAATCGAATCCTCAGGCGTGAATTGACTCAACTGTTTGATTTTTTCTTGTTTTGATAATTCCAGCGAGATAGGATCCCAAACGCTTTCCGGTGGATTATAGTTGGGGAGTTGTTTGAGACTCTCGCTTAAGGGCTGATGCAACAATTGAACTTCGATATTTTTCCAAATCGCATCATTAGGAGAGAAACAGGGCAACTTGCCCAGGGCATTATCCAATATGTGCTTGTTTTTTTCCATCAGTTGCTGTACTCCTCCAGTTTTTCTTTGAGCAATCTTTTGGCCTTAAATAGCTGCGATTTGGAAGTGCTTTCAGTCACCCCGATCATTTCTGCAATTTCCTGGTGTTTGAAACCCTCAATTTCGTACAACGTAAAAATCGACCGGTAGCCATCTGGAAGTGAGCTTATGGCCTTTTCAAGGTATTCAGTATCGATGGTGGCTCCCCAGTCGATGATTGCAGAAGTATCAATTGCATCGATATCTTCAAAATATATACGGTCTTTAATTTTCCGAATGGCAGTTCTGGCAATGATTGCATGTATCCAGGTGCCCAATTGAGCCAGGCCTTTGTAGGTATGTAATTTATTAAAAACCTGGAGGAAACCTTCCTGTAAAACATCGTTGGCATCGTCGAAATTGTTGGTAATGCGGTAAGCAAGTGTGTACATCCTGGTCTTGTACTGATCGTATAGGGCTTTTTGTGCCCCCCTGTCGTTTTGCAGGCAACCCTTTACGATATTTGTTTCTGTGAGATCAGGCATTTACTTTTTTTCCTTTAACCCTTAGAGGCAGGGAAATTGAAAATAGTTGCCCGAAAGTAAAAATTTTGCTTTACAAATTGGAGGTAAGATTGTGCCGCATGGATTAAAAGCCACAGGAAGCATATAACTCCCTGTATTACTTTACCATTCCACTTTAACGATTTTCGTTGTAGTTTGCTGATCAGAAGATTGAATTCTTAAGAAATAGATGCCCGGCCTGTAATTGCTTAAGTTAAGGGAAGAGTTCGATTGTAATATTCCCTCCATCAAGGTTATTCCCTGGCAATCAAAAAGGTTGTATTCTAATTGTACCACATCACCAGAATTGATGGTAATGAGGCTTGTAAACGGACTTGGCCATACCCTGACACTTGTAGTTGGTATGTCATCAAAACCAATGTGAACATACTGTTTTTCGTAAGCCCCGATATCCGGCGCAGGGCCAACATATTCTTCAGGGGTATAATTTGCGACCGTCATCCCCTCCAACTCAAAAAATGCAGTGCCGGCATCCACAAGGGGTGAATCATCCATCAGGCTAAAATCACCATTGCCAACATCCTCAAACATTGGATCCGTATCGAGATTGCCTTCATGCCAGGTGATTTCTGCGGAAGCAGCATTAACAAAATTGGATTCTAATCCCCTAACATCAGAAAAGGCAAAATCCACATAAGTTGTATCGTCCGGGTTATCGAAACGGAAGAATATTTCTATGGGCGTATTCTCCCAAAGCGTACTGTTAACAAAAATGAAATTGTTGTCCAGGGTATAAATGCCTCCACCTGTTGCGGCTGAGTTGTCGCTGATGGTTGAAGAAATAATTTCAAATTCGCTACCCCACGAATAAATAGCCCCTCCTTTTTGTGCATGATGACCATGAATCAGGCTGTGCATCATCCTGATGCTGGAACTGGCACTATATATTGCCCCTCCCTCGTCAGCAATATTGTTCGAGATAACCACCGAATCCATCACCAGGTTGCTTTGACCTATATTGATGGCACCACCTCTGTTAAAGGAATTTGGAGGAGAACAAAAGTTATCTTTAAGCTCAACATTATGAAGGTAAACTGTGCATGTGTACAATGTCATGCCGGCTCCATCAGCGCCAATTCCTGTTGTCGCTTCATTGTGGTTGATCTCAGTATTGTAAATATTTATTTCAGAACCCGAACAATTGAACGCACCTCCACTCTGGCCACCAACATTGTTATTAAACTGGCAATCAAAAATATCAGCATTTGCATTGTAAAGTCTTATTCCACCAAGGCCGTTGGTGCTGTTGTTTTCATTTACGGTGGTAAAGGTCATCAGGAAACTGTGCTCACCTGCAAAATCCATGTAGTTTATAGCTCCGGTAGAACGGGCTAAATTATTATCGATGGTACATCCGTGTATTTCAGCATCCGAATCAACCATGTGCATAGCGCCTCCATCTACGCATTCATTGGTGGTAATGGAAGAATTCAAAATTTCAAGTGCAGAGTTTTTTGCATAGATGCCGCCACCTTCTCCATAGGCCACATAACTGCTGTTTCCGGTAATCTCACAGTTTGTAATCCTGGCTTCAGATTCGTAACAATAGAGCCCGGCACCTTCGCCAAAAAAGGACTCACCCCGAACCAGGTTATCTTTAACTTGTGAATTCCTGATCCACAGACTGCTGTTCTGGCAAAAAATCCCACCGGCGCTGCTATGCTCTACAGCAAGGTGGTTTTCTCTAATGAACATATATTCCAGCACAATTGGCCCCACATCCTTGATGTAGAAACCTCCACCATGAAGCAGGTCGAAACCTGTGCCCTGTGGGTCGCATAGAGTGCCATTACCATTGGTTATGGTGAGGCCAACAAACCTCACTGTATCATTTTGGATTCCTTCAGCAGTAAAAACACTTCCCATTTGATCACCATCAATAATAGTATTTTCAATGTCCATCGGATCACCTGAAAATATAAAATTCGATGTAATTGTTAAGGATTTATTAAGATGTGGATTTTCGATGTAGGTTCCGTTACTGATCAGAATAGTATCATTTTGTTGTGAAGCATCGATGGCATGCTGAATGCTTGAAAAATCTCCTGGAACATGTATGATTTGTGAGTGTGCAATAAGAGAGGTTAAAAAAAGGAAAGTTGTAAACGTATAAATCCATTTCATAATCTCATTTGTTTAGGTACAGATACTTAACATTTAAAAATAGATAAATGTTCATTCGATCCCCAAACAGAATCAATGAGTTGAACGATGGATTTTCTAATTAAAAATAATTCCTTAAAAATTAGAATCCTAACAAAGAAAAATGGCTGAAATAAACTATCAGATTAATTCGGTACCTGGCTGGTTTTATTTAGATTTTTTTGCCAGATATCATTTTTATCCTGGTTGGAAATTTGTCCATCCAGGTTGTAATCAGCTGAAAGATAACCAGACTTACCGGCAAACACTGACCAGAAATTGGTTTTGTCATCCATATTTATGGTTTTGTTGGCATCGCCATCAGCTCCTGCCATGCCCCAAAGTCCTGGGCCAAAAATAACAAGTTGTGTATTCCCCAACGCACCACCATAAATTTTATCGGCAGCATCAGAAAAATCATAGCTGTATGTGCCATCTTCCTCTGTTAACGGATAAGCTGCTATTGCATCCAGGTGGTTACGGTGCCTAACAACAACATATAGGTTTAAATTGATGTCAACATCAAAAGTGAGTTTGCTGCTTCCATCCATTCCAACAACTTCACCGTTATTCATTAGAAATGCCGCCTGCCTTCCTCTTGTTGAAAAACCAGTTGCATTAGCAGGAGAGGCGGCATCTCTCACTTCAACAAGACACCAATCAACCACATCCTCCGAAGGTATTTCACTTACACTTTCATCTCCGAAGTAATTCCATGGTGCTGCATTATACGGTTGTTCAAGTGGCAGCAGCTCAGGATTCAGGTCTGTCGCCATCGTTTTAGATCCTATAAAAGGACCTTCAAGAAAAACAGTGAGGTCGAGGGTTACAGGATTATATATTAATTCAATATCATCATAGTAAACTTCAGTACCTTCGGTGGCAATTGTACCAGCACTACTAATAACAAATAGAATATACTCGGGATTGGTATTGTTGAAGTATTCAAAAGGAGCCGAAACCCTTACCCAGCCATTGGTTTGATCGGGAACGTTTATCAGAGACAAACCAACCCAGTTGCTCTGTGTCGGGTCCGGAAATTGCGCCGCTCCGGTATGGAGCAATGCTTTCACCTGTGCTGTATCGCTACCCTGTGGTAAAAACTTTAACCATACTGCAACGCTATCCGGTCTCTTGGTTAGGGGCGTATTCCATCGGTCATCAGTAATGTCAGTGAACATATAACCATTTGCGGGGTCAAAATCTGCATGTACACGTCCGTTGGTAATGGCACCTGCTGCAACAAAGTTTAGAATCGGTACACTAAATAGCTTGACCGAATAATTACCACTATGTGCATCGGTACTTTGATCCCAAACATAAGGGGCAAATAAGTTCAAACCAGCATCGTCGCTTGTTTTTATCGAACTCCAGTCTACCGGTTCCTCCGTCAGAAGCCCTACATCTTCCCACTGTTCAAAGCCGGGGTTTTCGGGTTGAGTTTGCTGGCTATATGAAAATGATAAAAATACCAGGCTAAAAAATACAAAGAGTAGTTTAGATTTATGCATAATGATAAAATTTTAGTCGGACAATTAAATTGAAATTCAGTACCCCCAGGATTACGGTATTACTATTTTTCGGGTAATTTCCATCTCTGAATTTTTGATTTTGCAGATGTAAACCCCATGAGGAAGGTTTAATTTGAAATTGTTGGTGTAGCGTGGATAGAACTCCTTGTTTATCAATATTTGCCCGGAAATGTTAAGTATTTCAAGTGTAGATTTCTCTGTAAAATTGGAATTACTTAGCTTGACATATAGTTTTTCATTCGAGAAATAAATACTGTGTTCAACATTGGGTACATTTTCCACGGAAGTGGTATTTTTCGTTAGTTCAACATCATCAAGGTAAAGTATGCTCCCTAACTTCGCATCATATGTATCTCCGGCAAAAAATGCAAACAAAAGATATTCGGGCATTTCGCTATTGAGATATGTAAATGGGATTGAAAACCTGGTCCATTCACTCTGTTCCTCTGGTATTGTGATATTAGCATAGGCTATGTAATTTGTCATCAGCGGGTCGACTATTTTAGCTGTATCAGTATGCAAAACAGCAAACAACTGGGCTTTATCACCATCCTGAGGGAAATACTTAGCCCAAATCGTTAGGCTGTCAGGAGTATCCGTAAAGGGAGTATGCCACTGTGGGTCATCTTTTACAGTATAAAGATAAGCATCAGTAGGTGGAACCGCCGCATGCACGCGTCCATTTGAAAGTGTACCTGGTGCAACAAGACCCAGGATATCCTGGCTTTCAAGCTTAACTGAATACATGCCAGAATGTGCATCTGTGCTCTGGTACCAAACAACAGGAATTTGCTCGTTGATGAAATCACCGCCATCAGAAGTATTTAGTGAACTCCAGTTAACAGGTTCCAATGTGTCCGGACCAAATCCAATTTCTTCCCATTCTTCAAAGCCGGGGTTTTCAACTTGCTGCTGACTAAATGCATTGGTTGTTAATATCAGGCTTAAGATCAGTAAAAATGTAAGTTTCCTATAAATCATAATTAGTAAGTTTTATTGCTTATTTGGACGCAAATTTAAAAATTTATTGCAAAGTTACTTTCAATTTTTTTCACAAAATTTTTATTTTAGTCGGTCAAAATGATGCTGGCCAAAAGAAATATTAACTTTATCCCCAAATGTAAAAACATTCATCTATGAAATCTGACAAATTAAACAAACCAACTATTCTGATCCTTGCCATATTTTTTACAATCCTTTTTTTGACAATGATTAATGGTTTTCTAATGGCAATTTTTATGGCTGCGATTTTTGCCGGCCTCTTGCATCCTTTTTATAACTGGCTTACAAAAAAGTTGAGAAATAGCACAAGTATGGCGTCTTTAATAACCATACTCCTGTTTATCCTGATTGTACTTATTCCGGTTGCTGGGATATTATTTATTGTAGCTGAACAGGCCATTGATGCAAGTAAAACTGCAGGACCAATTTTAAAACAAATTGCTGACGACCCAAACTCCATTTACGATCAACTGAAAGCTGTGCCCATTGTACAGGAGATTTTCCCGGAAGAGCAGAAATTGATCGAGACCATCAACGATTTGGTTAATCGTGTTGGTCAATTTGTTGTACAGGGCTTGTCCAGTTTTACTGCCGGCACAGCCGACTTTGTGTTTAAAACATTTTTGTTTCTTTTCAGCCTGTACTATTTTTTGATTTATGGCCGCAATTATCTCAATACACTTTTGTACTACTTACCTTTAAAAAACGAGGAAGAAGAAATGCTGCTTGCCCGCTTTACCAAAGTTACGGTTGCAACCTTAAAAGGAACTTTTGTTATAGGTCTCATCCAGGGTGCCATGGGTGCGGCGACAATGGCAATACTCGGCATTCCCAATACTATCTTTTGGGGAATGATCATGGTGGTGCTGTCAATCATACCAGCGGTAGGGCCGGCTATAGTTTGGATACCCGCGGCAATTTACCTGATCATCCAGGGAAGCGTTGTTAAAGGTATTATTCTAATCCTGGTTGGCGCTCTTGTAATCGGTAACATTGATAACCTCCTCAGGCCGAGATTGGTTGGCAAAGGTGCACAGATGCCCGACCTCATGATTCTTTTTAGTACACTGGGAGGCCTTGCCATGTTTGGTGTTGCTGGTATTATAGTCGGTCCTATCATTGCTGCCCTTTTTATTACAGTATGGGATATTTACGGGAAAGCATTTAAAGATTACCTGTACCCTGTAACGATTGATATTGGTGAAGTTGTGGAGGAAAGTCTTGAGAGTATAGCCCCCCAACCTGAAAGTGCTGGAGGAGGGAAGAAGGGTAAAAAAAATAAAAAACTTAAAAAAGATTGATACACAAGTTTTTCAGTTCCATCAATTTTCAAAAACAGCCTGTCCCGTCATTTATTCGGGAAAGTGCATTGAACATTGTAAGTTGAACGAATCCCGATAGCGTAGCGTATCGGGATAAATGAGTTTAATACTCCGATGCTCTTCATCGTTTTGAATCAAACCTCTATTTTATTCCTCGATAGCTCAGCTGGGAGGTAGTTCATTGAATAATAATCTTATCCGTTTTCAATACTCCGGAGCCTTCTTCTATTGAATAGATGTACAGCCCATTTGGTAGATTGCCAAGGTTTAAAGTTACTGTATTATCGGATGCGCTGATTTCAGATTGAGAAACAAGTTCACCCATGCTGTTATATATCTTCACAATTACTATTTGCTGTGGAATGTTGTTGAATTCGATGTTGATGGTTTCGTCGGCAGGAATAGGAAAAATTACTGGTTCTGTGGAAAAACCGGAATTCTCTCCACCTACAGACAAAGGATTTCCTTCGGCATAAAGAGCAGCTACATCAGTATGATTCAATGGATGATCGAAGATCTTGATTTCATCAATGGCTCCGTCAAAAAACATATCCTCAGTATCCCAGTAACCCCTGCCAATCCATAGATTATCATGAGCCAGGCAATCTGAAAAAAACTCATGTGTTGAAGTATTGCCAAAATTGTATTTCCTGTCCATCATCATTTGCCCGTTAAGATACCCGGTATTAAAGTTTGTACCAACTACTGCTACATAATGATACCACTGGCCCTCAGTAATTGGATTCCATGAATCGTAACAAAACGAAGGCAGTGTGCACCCGTTGGTCCACATCGTAAAATACAACCTCCTCGATCCATTGTGTATCGGACTGTGCCCCACTTCGATGATCATCCCTTCATTGGCAGCATCAAAAAAATTGCATGGATTTTCTCTTCCATAATAAAAAATTGGCCTGATCCCAAAACCCATCGGAATATTATCTACCCTGAACCACACCGAAATACTCCCTACTGATAAGTTGGAAAGTGCTGAAGGTGGAGCCATATTATTTCCGGGAACCCTGGCATAATCATCTACTCCATCAAATTCGAGCGCATTATTAACCGGCCCAGGAACCAACTGTGGGCCATATACTGTTCCACCTGTTGTGTTTGAAACATGATCGAGGAACTTATTGTTGTTAATGCTATCAAAACTCCAGTGAACAACAAGGCCCTCCTGTGCGTTTAAAGAGATGAATGCTAAAAGAATAGTTGTTGTTAGTAAATAATTCATCCGTTTCATAGTGATAGAATTTAATTCGGTGACTTTAGTTGGATAAAGCTATTTTTTACCTTATAATCTATTAGTCGTGATTCACGGTGTTTCATTACATTTTTTTTGCCTATATTGTGAAGTAATTCAAAAACAACCTGGTAATTGGTAGTACACCCCAAACATATCAATTGGCTGAATGTACTGGCTCAATCTTGTGCCCTAAATAGAAAGATCAAGGAAACAATAAAGATATTGGTTCTTTTCTTTTCGATCCTGACATTTTCTTTTTTTGCCACCCAATCATTCGCCCAATTCACCTACGAACTCGACAAAACCACCCGCTTCGAAAAGATGGGTGTTGAAGATGGCCTCTCCACAAAATCTACTACTTGTATTCATCAGGATAAGTATGGGTTTATCTGGATTGGAACACAATTTGGATTAAACCTGTATGACGGTTATGAAGTTAAAGTATTCAATGTAGATCCAAAAAACCCACAAGCACTTTTCAATAGCTACATCTCGAGTATTTTTGAAGAAACTGACGGAACCATGTGGTTTTGTACGTATCTAGGGATCAGTAAATATAACCGGACAAACCATACCTTCACCAATTATATACCAGATACCTTAGAATTACAAAACGACCGCAATTTCACGCAGAAGATTGTACAGGATGGTGATTATTTATGGGTTGATGTTAGGGGTAATGTTCTATTTAGGTTTAATAAAAAAACAGGAAAGTTTCGTTCCTTCGCCAGAGATACTTTGAATGCGTCAAAAGGTATTTATGGTACCAACTCAAATTACATATTTATTGATGGTTCAGGAGTATTGTGGGTTGGATCAAGTGTTGTTGGAGGGAATTTTGTGCTCAATAGATTTAATAAGGAAACAGAAACATTTACTCATTTCCTGAATGACTCTTCTGATCCCGAAAGTTTTAATGGCAAATGGGTCTCTTCAATGATTGAAGATCGGGACGGAATCCTCTGGATTGCAACAGATGGAGGAGGTTTACTTGAAATCATTGATAAGGAAAATGGTAAGTTCAAACATTATCTCCATGACCAAAATGACCAACATTCATTATTAGATAACAATCTTTCAACAGTATTGGAGGATTCAAAAGGAAATATCTGGACAGGTGGAAAAGAAGGCTTTTCGCGTTTAAACAAAAATTCAGTTCAATTCACCAACTATAAAATCCCTCATTATTCAAATGATCTTTCCAGATCAAATTATATTCAAGACATCAATGAATGTGATAAAGGTGAACTGTGGCTGACTACTCGTGATGGTTTCTTCAGATTTGATCCTTCTACTCAGAATCTAAAGCATTATCTTAATGATCCTGAAAACCCAAGCAGTTTAGGTGGTGATTTGGTTCGTCAAATTATAGTTGATCGCAATGGCCAGACATGGGTAGTAACATGGGAAAATGGTGTTAACAGGATCAACCACTTTTCGAACGCATTCAGGAGAATACAAAAAAAGGCCAATGTCAGCAATTCCCTTTCCGGTAAATCTATAGGTAGGTTCTTGATTGACAGCCAGGGTAACTTTTGGGTTGGGTGTTATAGTCAAGGCGGATTGAGCAGAACGAAAATAAATAAGCAGAAAATTTATGAGAATTTCGAACATTTTGTTTTTGATGCTGATGATCCTGGTAGTATAAGTGCAAATGATATATGGGCCATTCATGAAGATAAGCACCAATTACTTTGGTTTGGTACAATTAATGCGTTGAACAGCTATGATTACAATACCGATAGTTTTACACGTTTTCAACATGATCCTGACGATAGTACAACGATAAGCTCAGATGTAGTTGAGTCCATTTTTGAGGATAGCCATGGCATGTTCTGGGTTGGGACCCGTAACGGCTTGAACATCATGGATAGAGGAACAGGTAAATTTATACGCTTTTTACCCGATGACAATGATACGTCCAGTATTTCGAATATAGATATTCGGGTAATTTTTGAAGATTCATATGGCGAACTTTGGCTTGGAGGAGGTGACTATCTTGAGAAATTGAATAGAAAGGATACCAGCTTTTTACGTTATTTTCCAGATACCCGTGATAAGAGTGATTTATACCGAACCCTCATTTTTGAGATTGAAGAGGATGATTCTACTAATCTTTGGTTATCTTCTCATGATGGAGGTTTGGCCAAAATGAACAGAAACAATATGACCTTTTCTGTATTAACAACTGATCATGGCTTACCAAGTAATGGCATTAAAGGAACTGAAATAGATGATAATGGTGATATCTGGGTATCGTCACATAATGGACTATCAAGGATTGGCTTACATGATTATAAATTAAGGAATTATGATGTTGCAGATGGATTGATCGATCTTGAGTTTAATGACAGAAGTACTTTCAAAGACGAAGATGGCTGGCTGTATTTTGGTAGTAAGGATGGTTTTATCGTTTTCCATCCTGATAGTATAAAAGAAAACAAATTTTTACCCCCGGTTTATATTACCTCCTTAACTGTAGCCGGCCAACAAAAATATTTTGATAAGCCACTTTATGAGATGTCAGCTATTGAGTTACAACACAACGAAAATGATTTTAGCTTTGATTTTGTAGCGCTGAATTACATCAATTCTTTGAAAAACCAATATGCCTATATGCTGGAAGGCTATGATGAAGATTGGAAATATGTGGGAAATAAACATGCAGCCAATTACACAAATATGAGTCCTGGAAAATATACATTCAGGGTAAAGGGCAGCAATAACGATGGTTACTGGAATGAAGAAGGGGCCAGTCTTGTAGTGGTTATTCATCCACCTATGTGGAAAACATGGTGGGCCTATTCTTTATATTTATTATTTATTATTTCAATATTGTACATCATATTCCGATTTTATCTCAGGCGCCAGCGCTTACTTCATCAACTGGACCTGGAGCAGGTAAATGCTGAAAAACTTGCGGAATTGGATATTGAAAAGAATAAATTCTTTTCTAATATTTCCCACGAATTCCGTACACCACTTACCTTGATCTTAGGACCATTAGAAAGGCTTATTATTGGGAAAAAGGATGGGCAGGAAAAAGACCAACTCAACCTGGTAAAGCGCAATGCCCGAAGACTTCAAACCCTGATCAATCAATTGTTAAGCCTTTCAAAGCTGGAATCAGGAAAGATGAAACTGAAAGCCCGTCCTGAAAACATTGTCAAATTAACCAGATTGTTCCTGCAATCCTTTCATTCAATGGCTGAGGACAAAGGCATCAAGCTTGAGTTTGAAAGCGATGCAAAAGAGTACATTGTTTACATTGATACCCTCAAATTCGAGAAGGTAGTCAACAACTTGCTTTCCAACGCTTTTAAATTTACTGAAAGAGGTGGTAAAATAAAAGTTTCGATCGCCATCACCCCCCTACCCCCCTTCAGGGGGGATAGTTCGGAGGCGGGATTATCCCCCCTCAAGGGGGGACTAAGGGGGGTGACGATAAAATTCTCCGACACTGGCATTGGTATCCCGGAAGAAGACTTACCCCATGTTTTCGACCGTTTTTACCAGGTGGACGAAAC
>Ga0070729_10001391_pt1 | contig 37802 bp, 35 predicted proteins | sample tdDd472_FD_66725 | JGI IMG/M metagenome (GOLD analysis project Ga0070729, IMG submission 66725) | Marine sediment microbial communities from the Atlantic coast under amendment with organic carbon and nitrate - tdDd47.2 | ecosystem: Environmental > Aquatic > Marine > Coastal > Sediment | place...
GCTGTCGGCGTGAAACCACTTTTTAGCGACAATCCGGCCCGCACCCGTGTGAGCGCCCAGATTGTTGACATCGATGCCCTGTGCCTCGGTTGTCACAACGAGGAAGAAGGCATCCTGCCAGTCAACATGCACACCACTCACCCGACCGGCGTCACACCCACCTACACCAAGGTGCCGCGCCAGTTGCTGAAAGACGGTATTTTCTCTTGCGTAAGTTGTCACAACCCGCACCCGTCCAACGCAAACTACAAGTACCTGATCCTGCCCACAGAAGAAGGCGGCAACATGGGTACCTTCTGCGCCAAGTGCCACCCCAACCAGTCCGATCCCGAATCTGTCGCCGCTGCTCAGGCTATCCAGCTGAACGTCGACGGCACCGGTGCTCCGATCGTCAAGGTCAAGGCTGCTCCGGAAGAGTAACAACTCGCCACTGGCTGAAAATGAAAAAGGGCGCGGTCTGATGACCGCGCCCTTTCTGTTTGTATTTAACTAGTGCTTCTGGAGCCGTTACTTCTCGTCTGTATCGCGAGTGTAACCACAGCCCTTTTTGGGACAGGCGAGATGCTCACCTTTGTCTTTAGTCGTCTTGCGGGTCAGGATCGGATGATCGCACTTGGGACAAGCCTCTTGAACGGGCCAGTTCCAGACGGCATAGTCACACTTGGGATAAGTGGAACAGGAGTAAAAGAGCTTACCTCTGCGGGAAGATTTCTCGACCAGCTCGCCTTCGCATCCCTCTTTGGGACAGGGGACGTCGGTGGAGAAAGGAGCCGCGTAGGTGCAGTCAGGATAGTTGGAACAGGCGATGAACCGAGAGCCGGTACGGGCTTTTTTGAGCAAAAGCTCTCCGCCGCAGTCGGGGCAAGTGCCCACAACCTTCGGCTTTTCCGTTTCCACAACCTTGATTTTGCCGTCCTCGTCGCGCTCGAAATTGACGATGCTCTTGCAGTCCGGATAACCGGTGCAACCGAGGAATTCACCGCGCTTGCTCTGCTTGATGGCCATGGGACGGCCACATTTCTCGCACTTGACGCCGGTCTCTTCCGGCTTCTCGCGCTCAACGATCTGGATAGCACCCTGCTCATCGCGGGTGAAGTTCTTGATGGTCCGACAGGTGGGGAACCCGGAACAGCCGAGGAACTCGCCGGTCTTGCCGAACTTGATGGCCATGGGCTTGCCGCAATTCTCGCACTCGATGTCTGTATCCTGCTGGGAGCGGGCCATCTCTGTACGGGCCTTGTCCAGCGTCGGGTAGAAATCATCGCCGAAATTCTTGAGCAGTGTAGCCCAGTCCTTCTTGCCGTCTGCCACATCATCGAGCAGACCTTCCATCTGGGCGGTGAAACCGACGTCCATGAGGGCCGTGAAATGCTCGGAAAGCTGGTCTGAAACGGTGAAACCCAATTCGGTGGGCACAAAACGCTTCTCTTCCTGACGGGCATACTCACGATCAAGCAGCGTGGAGATAATGGCCGCATATGTGGAAGGACGACCAATGCCGAGCTCTTCCAGGGTCTTGACCAGCGAGGCTTCCGAAAAACGGGCCGGGGGCTGGGTGAACTTCTGTTCTTTCTTCAACTCATTGAGTTTCAGCACTTCGCCTTCGGCCAGCTTGGGCAGCTCTGTGTCGTTCTCGCTGCTGCCCTTATCCATTGCAGCCAGGAAGCCGGGGAAGAGCATACGCTCGCCCTTTGCGCGCCAAATGGTCTTGGGTGCCTTGACCAGGACAGTGGTGTCCCAGAAGGTGGCAGCCGCCATCTGCGAGGCCACGAACCGCTGCCAGATAAGCCGGTAGAGTTTGTGCTGCTCGCCGGGCAGGTAGGATTTGACGTCATCGGGTGTGATGGAAACATCGACGGGGCGGATGGCTTCGTGAGCATCCTGTGCGCTGCCCTTGGTCTTGAAATTTCGGGTCTTGGCCGGATAATAGTCACCACCGAACTTGTCGAGGATCAACTTCTTGGCCGCGTCCTGTGCGTCCTTGGCGATACGGACGGAGTCAGTACGCATATAGGTGATAAGTGCCGTTGTGCCGCGAGCACCGAGCTCGACACCTTCGTAGAGACGCTGGGAGATGGACATGGTCCGCTTGGCGGAATAGCCCATACGGCGGTTGGCGTCCTGCTGAAGCGTGGAGGTGATGTAGGGCGGCAAAGGATTGCGCTTGCGCTGCTTTTCCTGAACAGAATCAACCTTGAACTCACCGGTCTCAAGGGCAGTCTGGAGAGCCTCGGCCTCGGACTGATTACCGATGTGATTGACGCCGGGCTTGACGGCCTTGGCGGAAAGCTTGTGCAGATCCAACCAGAACGGAGGCGGGGTCGCGCCTTCAAGCAACACCTTGAAAGGCCAGTATTCATCGGCCCGGAAGGCACGACGTTCTTTTTCACGCTCCACCACGATCTTGAGGGCAACCGACTGGACACGACCGGCGGAGATGCCGCGCTTGACGTTCTTCCAGAGGATCGGGGAAATTTTGTAACCAACCAGCCTATCGAGAATGCGGCGCGCCTGCTGGGAGTCGAACAGGTTCTCGTTGAGGTCCTGTGCATTCTCAAGCGCTTCCTTGACGGCACGCTTGGTAATTTCGTTGAACTGGATGCGCCTGATGTTGTCGTTGACCGGCTTGAGAAGCTCGGCAACGTGCCAGGCAATGGCCTCACCCTCGCGGTCGGGGTCAGGTGCCAGGTAGATAGTACGAGACTTCTTGGCTGCGGCTTTCAGACGCTTGACCACGTCTTCCTTACCTTGAATTACTTCATACTGCGGAGCGAAACTATTCTCTTCGTCCACGCCGAGTTCGCGCTTTGGAAGGTCTCGAACGTGACCCACAGAGGCATCGACAATATAGTCTTTGCCCAGAAATTTACTGATGGTCTTAACTTTGGCAGGGGACTCAACGATGATCAGATCTTTTGGCATAATCGGAGCTCATAGCCGTACTGTTGGGGGAAACACAACCTCCGCAACGGCTTGTTGATATTGGGCCACGCTCAAATCGAATTCGTGGCTCTTGTTTGAGGGGGGTCTATGCACGCTAAACGGGCAAGTCGTCAAGCCTCTATATATAGATAATGGGCGAAATATTGAATTAGTTGAGCACTAACCCTGCGAAATGCCTATCCAGACCTCGCCAAAAGAAACTCCCGTATAGCAAAATTCTGATTATATTTCAGGCGTTTTTACAAACAAATGCACCCTGACCGTTAACCTTTACAAAAAAGGCCAGATATTTATTGTGACGGGACTCCACAATTCTGCAAAAACTGATTCGAGGGCATAACCGGACAATCCTCAATGCTTCCCGAGACATGCCTTCATCATCTGTGGCACGACTCGCAAGGCGCGATGCAATCGTTTATAGAATAAATCTAGACATAAAAATGTGAAAAAATTGCAGTTTTTCTACTTTACATAATTTTGACGAAATTACGGGTGGTTACAGGGCAATAAGTCGTGCTATATGTGGACACATGAGCGAAGGTGAGTGATATTTTTCATTAATTCATTAAACTAAATATAAATCGGGCCGATAAAGACAAGTGAAGCCTAAGGCCCGGATTCATTGAGACTTATGAGCGACAGAAAGAGTGAACTGGCCGAGCGTGCGGCCAAGGCGAAAGAGGACCTGGCCGAAGCAGCCAGACGGGCTGGTCGAGCAGTGGAGGAAGTCACGCTGGTGGCGGTCTCCAAACTGCACCCGGGTTCGGATATCCGAGCCCTGGCCCAGTCCGGGCAGATGGATTTTGGTGAAAACTACGTGCAAGAGGCCGCAGGCAAGCAAGAGGAACTGGCCGACCTTGATGTAAACTGGCATTTCATCGGGGGGTTGCAATCCAACAAGGCCAAGTTCGTGAGCGGGAAATATGCGCTGGTACACAGTGTTGATTCACGTAAGTTGGCTCAGGCATTGCATAAAAAGGCTTCAGGACTCGGGGTGGTTCAGGACATACTTCTTCAGGTGAACATTGCCGGGGAAGTGCAAAAGTCTGGAATCACTATAGAAAATCTTTCCAGCTTGGCCGATGAGGTCATGCAAATGGATGGTGTTCGTCTTGTCGGTTTGATGACGATGCCCCCGTTTTTTGATGATCCGGAGCGGGCAAGACCTGTTTTTTCCCGACTCCGGCAGTTGAAAGATACGCTGGAAAAACAAATAGGTGCAAAGTTGCCGCACCTCTCCATGGGCATGACCGGAGATTTCATCCCGGCCGTGGAAGAAGGGGCAACGCTGGTTCGGATAGGAACACGGATTTTCGGGGCGAGGCCCCCCAGAGTGTAAGTTGGAAGACAAGGACTAGGTATGGATCTCGGAACTGTTATAGGTATCGTCCTCTCGTTCGGCTTGGTGCTGTCAGCTATTCTGACCGGCTCCAGCCTGATCATCTTTATTTCCGTGCCGTCCTTCCTCATCGTCATCGGTGGAACCATCGGAGCATCTCTGGTCAACTATCCGATGAGCTACATCATCGGCGTCATCGGCGTCATCAAAAACACATTTTTCTCCAGCCTGGACTCTCCGGCTGAAGTCATAGATCGTTTCAAGGATTACGCCAACCGCGCCCGCCGTGAAGGCATTCTGTCCCTGGAACCGCTGATCAAGGAAATCGACGACGACTACATGCGAAAAGGACTGCAGCTCACAGTCGATGGACTGGAACCACAGACCATTCAAGAGATTCTGGAAACCGAGGTTTCCTATCTGGAAGAGCGGCATGGTACCGGCGCGGAAGTCGTAGCAGTCCTGGGCACCCTGGCTCCGGCCATGGGCATGATCGGTACCGTCATCGGCCTGGTGCAGATGCTCCAGACCATGTCAGACCCTTCCTCCATCGGCCCGGCCATGGCTGTGGCACTGCTGACCACCCTCTACGGCGCGATTCTAGCCAACCTCGTCTTCAACCCCATGGCGGGCAAGCTCAGAACGCGAAGCAAGGAAGAAATCCTGCTTCGTGAAATGATCATGGAAGGCATCTTGTCCATCTCCAAAGGCGAAAACCCGCGTATCATCGAAGAAAAACTGAACAGCTTCCTGCCGCCCAAGGACAGGATCGTTTCGGACTAACGGCCTCAAAGTCATAAACCCTGAGTGGTTGCGTCATGGCCAAGAAAGAAAAAAAACTACATTGCGAAGAAATACCTCCGTGGATGATCACATTCGCGGATGTCATGACGCTGATGCTCACTTTCTTCATCCTGCTCGTCTCCATGTCCACAACCGATGCCCGCAGGAAACTCGTGGCCCTTGGTTCCATCATCGGTACCTTCGGCTTCCAGGACGCCAGTTATGAAGTCTATTCCAAGAAGGACACCAGACGGACCGTCGAACCCGGCCCCATCGACTCCGGAGACCTTGAACCTCTCCAGTCCCTCAAATGGGAAAACGTGGACGACGACATCAATTTCAGGTCCAACCAGTTCGTTCAGATTCTGACCATCAACGCCAACCTGCTTTTCGGGCCGGATGGGTCGACCCTGACCGCGGAAGGCATCACTACTCTGGACTCGTTCCTTCCCCTGCTGTTGCAGGTGCAGTACCCGCTGCTCCTGGCCGGACATACTTCCGAACTCCGTGACGAACTGGGCATCAATTACCAGCCTGGTGACGACGAAGAAAACCCGGATATCTCATGGAAAATATCGCTGAACAGGGCTCTCGCCATCTACCAGTATCTGCTGGATAACGGCATGAACCCGGATATGCTAAAAATAGAGGCGTTTGGCAAATACAAGCCCCATTACTCGCAAAAGACGGCGGAAAGCCGCCGCATGAATCGGCGCGTGGACATAGTGCTCGACAAACGCTCCATCCAGTTGAGTGAACAGATCATGGATGTGCTCCCAACTGAAGAAGATCGCAAGGACACCATGCGAGTGGACGGCTTCGAGTTCGACGTCAGTACCCCGGCGGAACTGGAGTAGGCATGGCCAAAAAGAAGAAAAAAGAAAAATGCGCGCCGCTGGCACTCTGGCTTGTCACGTTCTCCGACCTGATGACACTGCTGCTGACGTTCTTCGTGCTACTGCTGACCATGGCCTCCATGGACAACGCCATCCTGACCACCGTGACCCTGACTACCGCAGACCTCGGCCTGCTCGAAAAGCGCGGCTCAGGCCGGGTCAATGTCAAGGAGCGCATGGTCATCCAGTTGATGAACAAGCCCTGGGAAGTACTCAACAAGAAAAATCGCATCAAGGACTTGTTGTACCCGGACGATATCCTGCCCGATGAAATCAAGAAGTCGGACCTGGACAAGAATCTCGACGTCCTGGCAAAACCGGACGGAGTAGCCCTTGTCTTTACCGACGAGTTGCTGTTCATCCCCGGTGGCAGTGAACTGTCCGAGAGAGGAAAATTCATCATCGACAGGCTGGTCCCGATGATGACTCAGAGCAACGCCCCCATCAACGTGGCCGGATATACCGACGAAACCGACAACACCGAGAACCCATATGAGCTGTCGGGCGACCGTGCCCTCGCAGTGCTCTCGTTCCTGGTCGATGCAGGCGTACCCAATAAACGTTTTTCCCTGTCCGCCTACGGAGACAATTTTCCAGTGGTGGATGAAAGGGGGCGACCGGTGGACTCGGCCAAGAATAGACGCGTGGAAATACTACTGAAAACGGCACGCCCCATAGGCGGCTATCAATAGTCTCAACTTTGTCTGGAAAATCGTCTTAAATGACGGTATGACCAATTTATAAGTTGTTCGAAAAGAGACAGATGCCAAGGGCAAAAGGGACTCATAATCTGCGCGCATTGTTAATCGCGAAAGTTTGAATTTCTTTAGGCAACGAAGTATATGCTGTTTTCTCAACAGCTTGGTAACAGAATAAAGCAAAAGGTGGCCGCTATGGCTGACGAAGAAGTATTACAAGGCGAAGAAGCGAGCGGTGGCGGAATGATGAAATGGATCATCATCGCCGTGGTTGTTGTCGCTCTCGGTGTCGGCGGCTACTTTGGATATACGATGTTCATGGGCGGCGATTCGACCGAGGATGCTGCCAGCGAAGAGATGGCCGAAGGTGGTGAAGAAGGCGAAACCATGGAAAACCTTGAAGGCCAGCTCGTTCCGCTGCCGGTATTCCTGGTGAACCTGGCCGATCCGCTTGGGCGCAGATATCTCAAGCTCGGCATCGAAGTCGAAGTCCGCGACCCCGAAGCACAGGCGGCCCTGACCAAATACGAGGCCAAGATCAAGGACACCCTGCTCCTGCTCCTCTCCAGCAAGACAATGGAAGGGCTTTCCTCCATGAAAGCCAAGGTTGAACTCAAGCAGGAAATCGCGGACAGGCTCAACCAGATTATCGGGAAAGGCACTGTGCTGCGAGTCTATATTACTGAGATGGTCATCCAGTAGCACGCATTTTGCAATGCTCGATTCGAGCTGTCATTTTTTTTGACGGCATCGCTGGTGAAAACATTTTTTAGAGGTGAGCGACATGGCTGACGAAGATCAAGATAAACTAGCACAGGAATGGGCGGATGCCCTTATTGACGGCGACGGCGACGACGGCGGCGATGCTGCTGCCACCGATCCCGAAGATCCGCTTGGCGCGCTTGAAACTGTTACCGACCCTTCGGATGCAGGTAGTGCCGATGTTGGACAGGACGACGAAGCCCTTGCCGATGAATGGGCTGCGGCCCTTGCCGACACCGAGCAGGAAGAGGTCAAGCACGAGAAGGAACAGGCGTTCCTCTCCACTCAAACCCACGACTACGACTTCAAGGACATGGGCCCGGATGCCAAGGCTGGCAGCTCGAGCGGCAAGCGTGACCTGGATTTCATCCTGGATATCCCGCTGGAAGTGTCTGCCGAACTGGGACGCACCAAGCTCCTGATCAACGAGCTTCTGCAGCTCGGCCAGGGCTCGGTTGTCGAGCTGAACAAGCTGGCTGGCGAACCCCTTGAAATCTACGTCAACGGCAAGCTCGTTGCTCGCGGCGAAGCGGTTGTCATCAACGAAAAATTCGGTATCCGCCTGACGGATATCATCAGCCCCATCGAGCGAGTGAAACAGCTTGGATAGCACGACCGCCGCAGTCAACGCGACTACTGCTCCCATGCAACTCCCAGTGGTGGACTCCGGGATGACCATCCTGACCACCGCAGGTTATCTTTGCCTCTTGCTCGGCGTCATCTATTTGGCGTATTACCTGATGAGACGGTTCGGTATACAGGGCATGATGGGCCAGGCTGGCGCCAACGGCCCCCACCTGGTCAGCCGCCTGATGCTGGGCAACCGACAGTCCGTAGCCGTGGTTCGCTACAAGGACAAGGAACTCATACTCGGGGTGACCGAGGATAGAATCAACCTCCTGGCTGAGGACGAAGCGGACGATTCAGAGGAAACGCCCGTTCAAACTAAAAATTTTGCATCATTCTTGAAGAGGAGCACGGACGATGAGGCTTAGCGGAAATCGCTCAACAACGGTTTTCCTGCTCGTCCTTGCCGGCGTTCTTCTTCCCGCTCTGGCCTTTGCCCAGAACCCCGTCATCCCCAAGCTGACCATGGAACTGGCAGCCGGTCAGGCAGAACCACAGGAGGTCTCCACCCTTCTGGAAATTCTGTTCCTGCTCACAGTGCTCAGCATGGCTCCGGCCATAATGCTGACCATGACTTCGTTCACCCGCATCATCATCGTTTTCCACTTTCTCAGACAGGCCATGGGCACCCAGCAGATGCCGCCCAACCAGATCCTGGCAGCTCTCGCCATCTTCATGACGATGGTCATCATGTACCCGGTGGGCAAGGCGACGAACGACACCGCCATCCAACCGTATATGGCCGAAGAGATCGGTTTCGAGGAAGCCCTCGACCGAGCACAGGTCCCCATTCGCAAATTCATGTTCAAACATACCCGCGAAAGGGATCTTTCCATTTTCTACGCCATCACCAAAGAAGATCGCCCCACGAACAAGGAAGAAGTTCCGACGATCATGCTGATAGCCGCGTATACCATTTCCGAACTCAAAACCGGCTTCACCATCGGCTTTTTGATCTATATTCCGTTCCTCATCCTGGACATGGTAGTCGCCTCCATCCTGCTCGCCATGGGCATGATGATGCTGCCGCCGGTCATGATATCATTGCCGTTCAAAATTTTGCTCTTTATTCTGATAGACGGATGGAACCTTCTCATCGGCTCGCTGGTGAATACTTTCCAGTGACCACACGGTAAGGTTGCCCGGGGAGTAGTGCGTCATATGACGCCACAGTGTTATGATTACCAGTTTAGAACTTTTAACGAGGCTAACACGCCATGACGCCTGAATTCGTTGTTGGATTTGCCCGCCAGGCCATTGAAATGACCCTGGTTATCTCCCTGCCCATGCTCGGTATCGGCATGGCGGTGGGTATTTTCATTTCCATCCTTCAGGCCGCCACCCAGATTCAGGAAATGACCCTGACCATGGTCCCAAAGATTGTTGCCATTTTTCTTGCCCTACTAATCGCCTTCCCATGGATTATGGACAAGATGACTTCGTATACGACCAATCTTTTTCTCAATCTTCCCAACTACATACGATAAACACTGCTGCACTGACACATGTCATGCATCGTTCTTTCCTGCGTTATCCTTGGTGACAACGAGAGGGAAACACCGTATCTTCGTTTACGATGCCACATTGCATTGAAAACAAACACACGAGCGCTCAATGAAAAAGACGAATACTCCCCATGCAAAAGGGCTCAAGGCCAACAGGCTGCGGGCCTCTCTCGACCCGGCCAAAATTCCGTACAATACCAGCTCGGACATACCAGAGCGCAACGTATACCCCCGCTTCCAGCCCCGGGCCATCCAGGCACTGTCGCTGGCTCTTGAGATCAAGGGCAACGAGCATAATATATATGTCTCAGGCGAACCGAACATGGGACGCACATATTTCGTCAAGAGCTTCCTGACACCTGCCGCAGCCAAGGGCAGCGCACCGTGCGACTGGGTTTTCCTCTACAACTTTGAAGACAATGACAAGCCCATCTCTGTGTCCATGCCCGCAGGCCAGGGGCGCAAGCTCAAGCAGGCCCAGCACAAGGCCATGACTCACATCAAGCAGGAGATCCCTGCCCGCTTCGAAAAAGATGCGTTCCAGAAAAAACACGAGCGGATGGTCAAGAAATACAACACTAAGCGCGAGACTCTGTTCAGCCAGATGGATGTCACCGCTGAGAAGGAAAATTTTAGTCTGAGCCTGGACGACGAGGGCGTGCTCACACTTTCCCCCATCGTCAAGGGTGAGATCGTCTCTGATAAGGACTTCGATTCGCTCAAGCCCGCCCTTCGCAAGCAGCTCAAAGCCAAGGGCGAGGAACTGCTGGCCGGAGTCAGCTCCATACTGCGCCAGATCAACCAGAATGAAATGGACATGCGCGAATCCGAGACCGACCTGCATCGCGAGACCGCCAAGAAAGTCATGGCCGACTGCTTCACCAAGGTCAGCGACAAGTTCAAATCCATCAAGCCGCTCGCAGAATATTTTGAGGCCCTAACCGCCGAGGTCGTGGAAAATGTGGACCAATTCCTACCCCGCGACAACTCTCTGGCCGGATTGCTGCCCGAGGGTATGGCTATGCCCGGCGGCGAGGATTTCTTCACCCGCTTCGAGGTCAACCTGTTCGTGGACAACGGCAAGACCAAAGGCGCACCCGTAATCGGTGAAGACCACCCGACGGCCTTCAATCTGCTAGGCTCCATCGAGCGCGAGGCCGAAATGGGCGCGCTCTACACCGACTTCACCCTGATCAAGGCCGGCGCCCTTCACAAGGCCAACGGCGGTTTCCTGATCCTGAACATGGAGGACCTGCTCTCCAACCCGAACTCCTGGGAAGGCTTGCTCCGTGCCCTGCGCTCCGGCCAGTCACGCATCGAGGACCCGGTGGACCCGGAACAGGTTCGCGCCCGCACCATTCAGCCCGCGCCCATTGATCTGGACATCAAGATCGTGCTCATTGGCTCGGACGAGCATTACGAGATGCTGCTCTACAATGACGACAGGTTCGCTAAGTATTTCAAGCTCAAGGCCCATCTGCAGCACGCGGCCACCCGCAACGCGGCCAACATCAAAAACTATATCCACGTCATCGGCCAGACCGCCCGTGAAACCGGCGTCCTGCCGCTGACCCGAGAGGCCATAGCCGGTCTTGTCGATTTTTCCTCCCGGCTGGTGGAAGACCAAAAAAGGATATCCCTCTACATCCCGCTCATTCGCGAGCGCATTGTCGAGGCTTCCGCCCTGGCACGGATGGCTGGCAAGAAAAAGATCGGCCTGGAAGCCTTGAACGAGGCTGTGGCTGCCAAGGATTACCGCGTCAACCTCTACGAAGAGGAATTCATGGCCGACTATGACCGCCAGGTCATCAAGGTCGCCACTGAAGGCCAGGCCGTGGGCCGCGCCAACGGGTTGTCGGTCACTCTGTTCGGCAATTACGAATTCGGCCTGCCACACCAGATTTCCTGCACCGCAGGCGTCGGACACGGCGGCATTCTCGACCTGGAACGCGAAGCCCAGATGGGCGGCCCCATCCACACCAAGGGCATGATGATCATCAAGTCCTATCTGGTACGGCTCTTTGCCCAGGACAAACCCATCGTGCTCACCGGCTCCCTCTGTTTCGAACAGTCCTACGCAGGCATCGAAGGCGATTCCGCATCCGGGGCCGAGCTTGCAGCCCTGCTCTCCGCCCTGTCTGGCGCGCCGATCAATCTTTCATACGCCTTCACCGGCGCGGTCTCACAAAGTGGCGCAGTCATGGCCGTGGGCGGAGTAAACCGCAAGATCGAAGGATTCTTCGAGGTCTGTCGCCGCCGCAAGCTGACCGGCAAACAGGGCGTCATCCTGCCCGCCGACAATGTGGTCAACCTGATGCTCAAGGACGAAGTGGTCCAGGCCGTCGAGGATGGCCAGTTCCATATCTTCCCGGTCAAGACCATCGAGGAAGCCATGCTCATCCTGACCGACATGCGCTGCGGCACACGAGGCAAGAACGGCAAGTATCCCGCCAATACACTCTACCGCATGGTCGATGAACGGTTGGCCGTACTCGCCAAACTGGCCGTGCCGGGTGACAGCAAGAAGTAGTTGAAGCGATGTACTGGATTGCGTTTGGCGACATACACGAGAGCACAAGTGTCCTCGGTTCCATTCCCGGCCTGAGTCAGGCCGAGGGTGTCATCGTTACCGGGGACATCACCAACCGGGGCACCCGTGAATCCATAGACCGGGTCGTTAAATCCGTAACCGAAATCAATTCGAAGATACTGGCCGTACCGGGAAACATGGACACGAACGTGGTCCAGAATTATCTCCGCGAACGAGACATGGATATCCACCTCCGGGTGCGTGAACTGACTCCCGGGGTAGGCCTGATGGGCGTTGGATTCTCAGCGCCGACACCCTTCGGAACACCTAGCGAAGTCCCTGATGCGACCATCGGCACATGGCTGGACGAGACATTCGCCACGACCGGTAAATTTGACAAGCTCGTCGTGGTCGTGCACGAACCGCCTTACGGCACCGCAGTCGACATGCTCGGCGACGGCACCCACGTGGGCAGCCCGGCTGTCCTAGCGTTCATAGAGCGCGTTCAGCCCGACATCGTGTTGACCGGGCATATCCACGAATCCCGTGCCATGGACATGATCGGCCAGACCCCGGTCTTCAATTCCGGCATGCTGGCGGGCGGCGGATTTGTTCGCATGGAATTTCAAGGCGGAGAACTGACCGCCGAACTGATGAGTGTATAATGAGTAAAATTGGATTCATCTGGGTTGGTAAGCTCAAGGAACCTTTTTCCAAGGACGGGTGCGCCCACTACTGGAAGAAACTGGGCCGTTTTTTCAAGCTCGACGAATCCATGGTCAAGGACGCTCCCGGAAAGCTGCCGCCTGCGGACAAGAATAAAAAAGAAGGCGAGGGCATCCTTGCCAAAGTGAAACCGGGCGACGTCCTGATCATCATGGACGAACACGGCGAGCGGTTGACCTCCCGCAAGCTGGCAAAGCAGGTCCAGAAGTGGACGGATGCCCCCAACCAGCGCCCTGTATTCGTCATTGGCGGCCCGTTCGGCCTGTCTGACGAGGTCAAGGCCGCCGCACGCGTCAAAATCCGCTTAAGCGACATGACGCTGCCCCATGAACTGGCTCGACTCCTGCTGCTGGAACAGTTATACCGAGCCGGAACGATCCTGAAGAACATGCCATACCATCACGATTAAGAGGCTATATTATGTTGGACATTGACTATCTCAAAAGAGTTGAAGAATATTTCAAGAACGGCGACTGCAAGTTCGAATTCGAACACGGCGAAGAAGAACGCCGCCTTGAGATCATCGACTTCCTTGAACATCTCATGGAACTGGGTGAGCAGGCCGACGAATTGGCCACCAAGCTGATCTTCAAAGATGCCTATGCTTCCATGATCACCGAAGATGGCGTGGAGCAAGCCAAGACTGAAGAAGAAAAAGAAAAGAAACAATAGAATTATATTTGCGACACCAAGCAAAAGAAAAGGCCGCCCATTGAGGCGGCCTTTTTGCGTTCAATCAATCTTGCAAATTTATACTTCAATACCCTGCTTCTTGTATTCGTTGAGTTTGTTCCGAAGAGTTCGGACAGAAATACCCAGCAGATCGGCAGCTTTTGTCCTGTTACCTGTGGTCTCTTCCAGACTCCTGAGGATGAGCCTCTTTTCCATCTCGTGGATAGGCATGACCGACATGGCCTCGCTTGCTGTCGAGGGCGGGCCGGCTTCGCTGATGGCCTGCTGGTCGGCATCGAGGTCGGACATGTCATCAGGGACCCACTGCTCGTCGTCCATAAGAAAATGTCTGGGCTGAATCGGCCCCGCTCCTGCCAGAAGAACGGCGCGCTCCATGAGATTCTGCAACTCACGCACGTTACCCGGCCACTCGTAGTTCATGAGCCATTTCTTGGCATCTTCCGTGAATGCGAGTTGACCCAGTCCATAGACGGCAGCAAATTTACCCGTAAAATATTCGGCCAGCAGCGTGACGTCGTCGCCACGCTCGTTGAGTGCGGGCAGCTTTAGCGGAATGACGTTGAGACGATAGAACAGATCCTGCCGGAACTTACCTTCCTCCACCGTACCTTCGATGTCGCGGTTGGTGGTCGCCAGCACGCGCACGTCGATGTTGACGGTCTCCACGCCGCCCACCCGATCGAATTCCGATTCCTGAAGCACGCGCAACAGTTTGGCCTGGAGCCCCAGGTCCATCTCTGTGATTTCGTCAAGGAGGATAGTGCCGCCATCGGCCAACTCGAATTTACCGAGCTTGCGGTTGATGGCACCGGTGAACGCACCCTTTTCATGACCGAAGAGTTCGGACTCAAGGAGATGCTCAGGCAAAGCGGCGCAGTTGATGGCCACAAAAGCTTTGTCGCCGCGGTCGGAATTATGGTGCAGGTACCGGGCGAACATTTCCTTACCGGTGCCGGACTCACCGGAGATAAGCACCGTAGCCCGTGATTTCGCCACCTGCCTGGAAAGAGCGAGAACCCTCAACACAGCCTCGTGGCGCCCTATGATCTGAAATTTTCCGGGTGCGTTGGAAGCTGAGGCTCCCTCTGGTTCGACGGGCTTGGCAACGGGCTCCGGTTCTGGCTCCGGCTCAAGTTCTTCTTCCGGGAGCACAAGCTTGATCTTGTCCCAAACCAACGGCTCGATCCAATAGTCACGTGCTCCCAGATCGAGATATTCGGTAGCCTGCTCGGCATTACCGGTGGCGGAAAAGATCACCACGGGCGGGAAATCATCGATGTCCTGCGCCTGCTCAAGCAATGCCTTGGCATCGAACCCCTGAAGGGTCGGGCGACAAAAAACGAGACATGGTTTGGATTTCTTGATGAAGCCGAGGGCACCCATAAGATTGTCAGCCAACCCTGCCTGGAGACCGGCCTCCTGAAGGGTGGGAAAGATTGCTGTGACGGACTGAGGTTCCGCGATAAAGAGTACAGTTCTGGCCGACATGATCCTCTCTATTAACGGTAAGTTGAATTGTTTACAAGGGGTTCGCTCAATCATGCCACTTCTTGTCTATTTCAAAATTCTGTCAAGTCGTTAAGTTGCCCCTTTTGGGGTCTTTCTTATGCCAAAGTTGTCCGATCTCGGCGGCGGCCCAAAAACACGCACTCAATCTAATCCCGAGCGGTTCGCAAAACACACTCCATTTCTTGCCCTGTCTCTCCCCATCTGATACTTCTCGATTGCCTTATACAATACGAGAAAAAAATGATTCGAACATCCATACCTGTACTTTGCTACCATGACGTCAGCGACGCGGACGCCCTTACGCCGCAGCGTTTCCGGGAACACCTGGACGCCATCACTGACGCTGGTTTCAAAACCATATCCTCCCGCGAGCTTATGTCCGTCGTACGCGGCGAGATGAAGGCCCCGCGCAAATCCGTGGTCCTGACCTTTGACGACGCACACATAAGTAACTGGCTGACCGTTGTCCCGGAGCTGGAAAAGCGTGACATGACCGGCACTTTCTTCGCACTCACGGACTTCACGGTTTCCGGCACGGCCCGAACTCTCGACAATGCCCCGGACATGCAAACCATGCCGGAGAGCTTCAAGGCCGCCCATAGGGATAACGATTTTTCTCAGTTCATCAACGAAAGTGAAATCAAAGCCATGCTGAACAAGGGCATGGAGATTTTTTCCCACGGCTGCCGCCATCAGGGCACGTTCCGCGCATTCAAGGCATTGAAGAGAATGGACGCCCCGACAGCCCATTGGGCCGCATGGTCCATATACCAAGGTTTCAAGGCTGACTGGCCCACCTTTGATGCGTCCAGCGCATACGCGTATGACGGTTTCTGGCCAAAACTAAACGGTACCGGCGAACCCCGTTTTGCCATGCGCTCCGCCGAGGAGCGGCTTGAATTCTGCCGAAAGGATTTCAAAAAGAGCTATGACCGTATCCGGGAACTTAATGGTTATGACGAGCAGCTCTTCTGCTGGCCATGGGGCCAGTTCTGCGAAGACGCCCAGGCCGAACTCAAAAAGGCGGGATATGTTGGCGCATTCACCCTTGAACGGTGGGTAAACGCCAAGGGGACGGACCCATTCCGCCTGAATCGCATCGGCGTAGGCAAACCCAAGACCGGCAAGTGGCTCCAGTCTCGCCTGAAGATGTACGGCTCCGATCCTGCGGCGCGAGTGTTCTTCAAACTCCACACGAAAAAACCGGAAATCAAGAGCGTGCTCTACGCCACGGACTCGGTGAAACTGTCCGGCGGCAGCAGGCAGATGATCAACAACGTCTCGGCCATGTCCGACATGGGCATCAAGACCTACGCCCTGCTCTCCAAGGGCTCCCCGATCATCCAGGCCTTGGACGGCCAGAACGTCGAGATCATCGAATTCGACCGGTTCAGTGACTATTTTCACGCAGGTTCGTTCCTCAAGAAACTGATCCGCGACAAGAACATCGACGTGGTCCATTCGTTCCACAACAGAGCGTACAAGATGGGTGTACTGGCCCGGCTCATGGGCGCGAAATTCAAGTTGTTCATCAACCGCGGTGTCATATCCCGGCCCAACGACATTTTCTTCCTGTGGACAGCCCTCTCAAACGGCGTCATCACCAACTCCTTGCAGTGTGCCGAGGTGCTGAAAAATCACCGCGTCATGAAAAGCCGCCTGAATGTCGTCTACAATGCTTACTGCGGCCCCGACTTTGGCCCGCCAAAGCCACAAAAGAAACGCGGAGCGCGCTTTGTCTATGTGGGCAACTCAGCCGACATCAAAGGTTTCGATGTTTTCTTGCAGGCTGCCGCCCGCTTTTGCGAGTCAGGCGATTTCAGAAACATGGAGTTTGTGGGCGTGGGAATCTCGGAAAGCGACATGAAGAAATTCGAAGCAGACCTGACACCGGCTGTTCGCGAACGGTTGCGCGTCACCGGCAACATCCCGCATGAACAGGTACTTGAAGAATTACAATTTTCAGACATTATGGTCATCCCGTCCCGCAAGGAAAGCCTGCCCAACGCGCTGCTGGAGGGCTTTGATTTCGGTCTGCCCGCCGTCTGCACAAGCGTGGGCGGAATCCCCGAAGTGGTCAAGGATGGGCTGAACGGGTATCTGTGCGAAAACGAAGACGCCCAGTGTCTGGCCGAAAAGATGCGGATTCTGGCCGAAGATCCAACCACGAGGTTCAACATGGGATGCGTTGGCCGGACGGTCGTGCGCACATTGATGACCCAGGATGCCAAGGGCAGGAACCTCATGCGCGTCTACATGGGTGAAATTCTCTGCGAAGAACTTCCGGTGGAAACCACAGCCAAGGCAATGGAACTTGAGGAACAGCCGTATGGGCAATGCCAACATTAATCCGCTGACCGACTTCTGGCTCAACCTGCCTGAAGAACTCAAGGCCAAACTGCGCCTGGGATTCACGGGCAAGCTCCACCTGCTCGATATCGCGGGCTGGTGTCTGCGCTCCGGCGATCCCAGCCTGAACACCATAGCAGCCGATGCCATCCAGACCGCCCTTGGCGAGAATCCGCTGGATGGCGGAATGGCAACCGAGTTGATTTCCATTGATGCCATCCGTGCCATCCTCCATCAGGACACGCTGACTGCACTGACCGCACTGGCCGACAACTGGCACAGGCCGGATAATACCGGATATTTCGAACGCATTCTCGCCAAACGGGATTTCCCCAAGATCAAACATTTCATCGAGCAATCCGCTGCCAAGGAACCGGGCAACCTGTTCTGGCGCGAGCAGGCCGTTGCCATGGGGCTGATCGACAACGACCCGGATTGGGCCTCATCCTTGATGAATTTCGACGCACCTGTCGGCACCGAACCGCTCATGGTCAATGTCGAGGCACGAATCGGATTGTTCCGTCACCAGTGTTCTGATGCGGCCCGCCTCACCCAGGATGTGGGCCAGACCTTCGGTCCTTCCTTCTCTGCCCTACGTGCGGGGTTATGCATGCTCGAAGAAGGCGACGTGGACACTGCAAACCTGCTGCTGCTTGACAGTCTGTCCCAGACTCCCTGGAACACCAGCCTGCTCATGCGCACGCACGACCTGCTCTCCGGCTGGGACAAGGAACAAAGCCCCCTATCCGGCTCCACGGCCATACTCCTTTATTCATGGAACAAGGAGATTGAACTGGATGCGACCCTGCGTTCGCTCATGGCATCCGACCTCTCCGACGCCTCAATTTTCGTCCTCGACAACGGCTCCACGGATCGAACTTCCGAGATGCTCGCCTCCTGGCAGACACGTTTCGAATCGACGCTGGGCAAGGGAAAGTTCACGACCATCTCCCTGCCCGTGAATGTCGGCGCGCCCGCCGCCCGGAACTGGCTGATGCATCTGGATGGTGTCCGGGAACACGATTTCATCTGCTACCTCGACGACGATGTGGAACTGCCCGCCGACTGGCTGCTCAAGCTCGGCACCGCCGTGAACCAATACCCGGACGCAGGCGTCTGGGGCTGCAAAGTCGTGGATCATGCAAACGGTGCCCTCATCCAGAGTGCAGACAGTCACCTGCACGTCGATCCGAATGCGCCACCGCTGGACCTGACCCGGACCGCACCCAATCCGTTCAAGCTCACGGACCTGCACATCCAGAACCTCGACACCGGGTTGTTCGACATCCTGCGCCCCTGCGCATCAGTCACCGGTTGTTGTCACCTTTTCCGCACCGAGGTCCTTCTCGAATCCGGCGACTTCGCCATTCACCTGTCGCCGACGCAGTATGATGACATGGAGCATGACCTGCGACTGTGCGAGGCCGGGTTGTTCGCCGTTTATCAGGGACATCTCTCCGTAAGACACAAGAAGCGCACTGGCGCGGCATCGCGTGTATCCATGCAGGAGGAAGGCAATGCGCTCGGAAACAAGTACAAGATGCAGACCATGCATAACCATGAAGAGCTTGTTGCGGCCATGACGGCAGAACAGGAGCTTTTGGAGAAGGATTTGCTGATGAAAATCCAAGTAGTCGAGAGAGTTCTGGTCGGATAACAAATCGAATTTTTCTATACCAACCATAGCCACCTGACGCTTTCCACTTGACGAAAAAGTCAAATAGGGGCAAAGCACGCGCATGAACGAAACATTATGGATTATTTTCGCATTGGTTGATTTGTGCATGGTTCTGGTCGTGTACCGATTGTTTGGCCGTGTCGGGCTGTTTGGCCTGATGGTCTTCAACCTTCTGTTGTGTAATATTCAGGTACTCAAGACTGTTGAGCTTTTTGGATTGACCACCACCCTTGGCAACGTGCTGTATGCCAGCGTTTTTCTAGCCACTGACCTCTTAAGTGAATTCTACGGCAAACAGGAAGCGCGCAAGGGCGTGCTGCTTGGCTTTGTCGCACTGGTCATGATGGTCGCATACATGCAGATCGCGCTCTATTTCCAGCCTGCTGCCGACGACTTCGCCCAGCCGCATCTGTCTGCGCTGTTCGGCTTCTTGCCGCGCATCGCCCTGGCGAGCATGGTAGCCTATCTGGTATCGCAGATGCATGATGTGTGGGCATTCCACGCCATCAAACAACGCACCGGCGGCAAGCTCCTGTGGCTCCGCAACAACGCCTCGACCATGGTCAGCCAGCTTCTGGATTCCGCCATATTCTGTATCATCGCTTTCTGGGGCATGTTCCCCGTTGAAGTGTTCATGGAAATCATGCTGTCCACCTACATCATCAAGGTTGCAGTGGCCGCACTGGATACTCCGTTCATCTACCTCGCCAAGCGCATTTTTCCGAAAAATGACGTTGTCGCCGAGACTGCATAGCAGGCGGGAACCGAACGATTCTATTTGAATAATATGCCCCTGCTTCGGCGGGGGCTTTTTTGGAGATTGATTTGTACAAGGGAAACAGCATGAACCCGGACGCCGCAGCCGTCCCCGCCATGGAACGCAACGACAGCGAAACCCTGCACCAGTTCCTCAGGTCGCTGGGTAATGCCATCGATGCCAAGGACTCCGGTACTGGTTCGCATTCCGAGCAGGTGGCGCGAGTGGCCGAGGCCATCGGCTGGGCCATGGGACTGTCGGGCCAGGAAGTTCGCTGGCTGCACATTGCCGGACAACTGCATGACATCGGCAAGATCGGCATCCCGGATTCACTGTTGAGCAAGGCTGCACCTCTCGATGACGAAGAATGGGAGCTTATCATCGCCCACCCTGCCAAGGGCGCGGCCATAATCAGACCCGTGGCCGAATTCGCCACTCCCGGAGGCGTGGCAGACATGGTCCTGTGTCACCATGAGCGGCATGACGGCCAGGGATATCCCGCCGAACTCAAGGGAGACGAAATCCCACTTGGCGCACGTATCATCAGCGTTGCCGACACCCTCTCCACCATGATGCAGAACCGCCCCTACCGCCCCGGCCGCTCCTTTACCGATGCGGCAGACGAGATAGCCAAATGCGCAGGTACAGCCTATGACCCCGATGTGGTCGAGGTCTTCCTGACTGTCAGGGACGACATCGAACACATGATGGCAGAAAATGGCGACTAGATTTCTGGATTAGAAGATATGAAAAAGGCGGACCATCTGGTCCGCCTTTTTTGTTTTTACTGAGAAGCTGTTTTCTTTCGAAGTAGTGGCTTTCCGATCCCGTTCTTCGTCAGCACCGCTTTCATCTCTCCAGTTGATGCCGGGGTGCCGTGGTGCAGCACCTGCACACGATGCCAGGTTGAGCCCTTGGCCTCGCCTGCCTCGATGGCGGTGCGAAGGCCAGACGCAACCAGCTTGGCGCTCAGGGCTTCGGCCATCTCGGGCTGCTTGAAGGACGCGACCTGATAGACATAGTCGTAGACCGGCTCACCGGGCTTGGCCGGAGTCGGTTCGAAAACTTCGGGCTTTTCCGGACCGGTATCGGCGGGCTTGGCGACTTCTGCCTTGGGTTTGGCCTTGGGTTCGGGCTTGGCCTTTTTCACTTCATCGGCAGGCTGCTCATCCATTCTGGTATCTGCGGAACCTTTCAACCGCTCCGGGTACTCAAGCTCTTCGGCCCTGAGTACTTCGGGCTTGATCTGCACCTCTGCGATCTGGCCGTGCACTTTGGCTGGCATCATATTGTCCAGTGGCGGCACGTCGGACTCGGGGCGGTAACCGCGCCCGATGAGAATTCCCATGACAAAGAAGAACGTCAGCGCCAGCACGCCCGCGCCTACAGCACTGATCATGCCCGGCAGGCTCAGGGAGAAGTCGTAGCTCTTGTTGCCCACATTGAACTTGGGAACCTTGACCTTGAATTTGGATGCGTTCTTGTCAGCCATAAATTCCTCTTACATGGATTCGGGCGCACTCACTCCGAGCAAACCCAGTCCGTTTTTGACGACACCGGCCACGCAGTTGAGCAGCATGAGCCGGGCCGAAGCCACGTCGCCCTCGGCGGAGAGGACATGACAGTTGCTATAATATCTGTGCAGGGTTGATGCAAGCTCCTGCAAGAACATGGAGATCAGGTGAGGGCTCTGGGTGCGGGCAGCCGCCTCCACATAGTCCGGGTACTGATCGAGCAGCTTGAGCATTTGCATGTCGTATTCGGTGTTGAGCTGAGCGAGAGAATCGGGACCGACAGCCGCAGCTTTGATGCCTTTATCCGCTGCCTTCACGTTCAGCGAACAGATGCGAGCGTGTGCGTACTGCACGTAGTAAACCGGGTTGTCCATGGACTGCTGCTTGACCAGCTCCAGGTCGAAATCGAGCTTGGAATCTGACTTGCGGGACAGGAACATGAAGCGTGATGCGTCTGCTCCGACCTCGTCCACAACGTCCTTCAGGGTCTCGAACTGACCGGCGCGGGTGGACATGGCAATGGGTTCACCGTCGCGAAGCAGGTTGACCAGATTGACCAGAATAACGTGCAATCCGCCCTTCTTGTCCAGAGCCTCGCAGGCAGCCATCATGCGCGGGATGTAACCGTGATGGTCCGCACCCCAGATGTCCACAACGAGGTCGAAACCGCGCTTGAACTTGTTGTCATGATAGGCGATGTCGGATGCGAAATAAGTAGTGTCGCCATTGCTCTTGCGCAAGACACGGTCCTTGTCGTCACCGAACTCGGTGGACTTGAACCAGAACGCTCCATCTTCCTCAAAGCCCATGCCGGACTTGGTCAGATCGGCGAAGGTCTCGTCCACCTTGCCGTCGGTGACAAGGCTCTTCTCGGAGAACCAGACGTCATGACGAACGCCAAAGGCCTCAAGGTCTTCCTTGATGCCTTCGAGAATGATGTCCTTACCGTAGACCTTGCAGAGCTCGAGAGCTTCAGCCTCGTCCATATCCAGCAAACCGGGGGTGGCCTTCATGAAATCGGCTGCGATATCCTTGATGTATTCGCCCTTGTAAAGATCCTCAGGTTCGGCAACATCCTGCCCGGCCAACTGCTTAGCGCGGTAGAGAATGGAACCACCCAGAATGAGCATCTGGCGACCGGCGTCGTTGACGTAGTACTCGGCTTCGACTTCGTAGCCGGCCTTTTCCATGATGCGGACCAGGGAATCGCCCAGAGCCGCGCCACGGCCATGACCGATATGCAGCGGACCGGTGGGGTTGGCGGAAACGTACTCCACCTGAACCTTGGTGCCGTTACCCATATCCGAGGTGCCGAAGCTCTCGCCAGCGTCGAGGATGACGCCAACGGTCTCGTGCCAGAATGACGGCGCGAATGTGAAATTCAAAAATCCGGGACCGGCGATATCGATCTTCTCAATCAGTACATCGCCTTCCATGGCGGCCATGATGTCTTCGGCAATGGCACGCGGGGCCTTCTTGGCCTGCTTGGCCAACATCATGGCAACGTTAACGGACATATCGCCGAATTTCTTGTCTTTCGGCGGTTCGATGACGGCCTTCTCCGGCCATTCCCAGCCCTTGTCAGCCAACACGGCTTTCAAAGCGCCTTCCAAATGTATTTTAGCTCTCATCTCTTATATTCTCCTTAAACAAAGCTCGTGGGGGTCGCTCTAGCATTTTTGCGAATGCAATCCAAGCACAGAAAACCCACCTTCCCTGCTGGAAAACGGTGATTTGCTTTTTCCCGTACACTTGGCATGATGGCTTCATGGCGCACGCAACACAGAAAGAATCAGCTTCCCTCTCGACCCTCCCGTTCCTGGGCGGGGTGGATATGTTGCGCGCCCGGTTCGTGACCCAGTCTTTCTCGAAGCATTTCCATGAAGGATTTGCAGTGGGTTGTATCGAGCATGGAGCCATGCGATTCCGCTACCTTGGCGAGACCGTTGTCGCGCCTAAGGGGCAGATCAATCTCGTGGTTCCCGGCGAGGTCCACGACGGCCACAGCGCCACGGACGAAGGATGGGCATACCGCATGTTCTACCTCAAGCCCGAGGCTATCATGGAAGCGGCAAAGTCGCTCATGGTACGCCCCAGCCTCCCGAATTTCCGCATGGGCGTCATCGACGACCCCGCACTGGCCCAGTGCATCAGTCGCACGCACCGGCTGCTCGAAAGCCCGGACACCCCGGCCATCGAAAAGGAAACACGGCTGCTCTGGCTGCTGACCAACTGGATATCCCGTCACGCCGACGAGCGCGGTTCCTGGCCCGATACCGGCTCTGAGCATCAAGCCGTCACTCGCGCCCGCGACATAATTCAGGACCGCTTCGATGAAGATATTTCCCTGACCGAACTGGCACAAATGGCCGGTCTTTCACCCTTCCATCTGGTGCGTGTTTTCGAGAAACAGTTCGGGGTCAGCCCACACGCCTACCTCACTCAGACTCGCGTGGAACGAGCCAGGCGTAGCCTTATCGGAACCACACGCATCGCAGATATCGCAGCGGACTGCGGATTCTCTGACCAGGCGCATCTGACCAGGCTGTTCAAGAAGCAGCTCGGTGTCACGCCCGCCAAATATCGCAAGATTATTCAAAACAATTAATCTCTCCTTGGATATGGTTCGCTCTCAAGGAGAAATCATGTCTACAAAAACTAAAGCATATATCAATCTCACCCTTGCGATGATTATCGTGGGCAGCTCGGTGGTGGCCGGAAAGATCATGGTCGAAGAACTGCCGGTCTTCCTGGGCTCGACCATGCGCTTCGTCCTGGCTCTGGCAATACTGATTCCGATTCTCTATCTCCGTGAAGGCGGATTTCCGCGTATCTCGCGCCGCTCATGGATGATGCTCGGCGTCCAGTCCATGTGCGGTTCATTCCTGTTCACCGTCTTCCTGCTCTACGGGCTGACCATGACCGGCCCCGCATCTGCGGGCATCATCACATCCACCACGCCCGCTTGCATGGGCATAATCGCCTGGCTGTTTCTCAAGGACAGACCCAGCAGGAAAACGGCTACGGGCATTGTCCTGTCGGTTCTGGGAGTGCTCGTCATCAACGGTGTGCAGGATTCAGGTGGCGTGTCCGGCGCCAATCCCCTTTTCGGCAATCTGCTCGTGCTGGGCGCGGTGGTGTTCGAATCTCTCTTCCTGCTCATTCGCAAGACGGTGCCGGAGCCGCTCTCTCCTCTGGCCGTATCCACTATCATCTCAGTCTTCGGCTTGCTCTGGTTCCTGCCGGTTGGCGCGTACGAAGCATTCACCGTTGACCTCACGGCCATATCCCTGACCGGCTGGCTGACCGTGGCCTACTACGGTGCGTTCATCACGGTCCTTGCCTACCTGTTCTGGTTCGCGGGTATTACCAAAGTACCGGCATCTACTGCAGGAATTTTCACCGCAGTCATGCCGGTTGCTGCACTTGTCCTATCAGCCCTGGTGCTGGCCGAACCCATAGGCTGGCCGCAACTGTCAGGCTGCGGTTTTGTACTCTGCGGAATCGTATTAATTTCGAAGAACTAACCTGAGAACGTGGTTAGAATTCCAAGTTGGTGAGGAATTTGGACGACTTCTTTTTCTTCTTCTTTTTTTTCTTTGGGGGCTCGGACAAGGCATCCATGTCAAAGGATGCAGAGACATCTTTACCTTCGGACATTGATGAACTGCTCTTGCGCGAAGAAGAGGCGGCAACATTAGAGGAATCGTCGACATTGAACGATGCAGAGACATCTTTACCGCCGGACCGTGATGAACCGCTCTTGCGCGAAGAAGAAGCGTCAACATTGAACGATGTAGAGCCGGAAGCATCGACGTCATAGGATGCGGACTGTTTCTTTTCCCGACGCTGACTCTTTACATGCTTGGGTGGCACACGATTCTGGGCATCACTCAACCGCTTCTTAGCTGTCCGATTTTCCGGATCAATATCAAGGACATGCTCAAAGAATATCTCAGAGTCTTCATACTGTCTCAGGTCAAGATAGAGTGAGCCAATATTCAGGGCCGCGCCCACGCTGCCCACATAGAATTGCGGGTCCAGCTCAAGGGCTTTTTCGAAACAACCCAGCGCGGTCATGCGTTCATTGCCTTCCCAGTAAGCCAGCCCCATATTGTAGTGAACAACCGGATCATCCTGAACGATGATCAAAGCCTTTTCGTAAACCTTGACCGCTTCTTCCCACTTGCCCTCGCCGCGCAGAATGATGCCCAGTCGGTTGAAGTGAACGAGATCGTCACGTCCCAGTACACGCTTGGTGTCGATGACCCGGTTCAGATACTTCACGGCCAGATTGGGAGCCACGGTAGAAACCGCGTCAACTATACGCTCGGTCAGGTCGCCAACCATGCTGCTGGCCTCCCGCTCGGCAACTTCCACACCCTTGTCCAGATAAATCTCGGCCTGCTCAGGCTCGTTGCGACGCAGATGCTGCTCGGCTATCTCGATCTTGCGCTCCGGGTTGAGGGGACTGATTTCGTCCAGCTCTTTCATGTATGCCAAGGCGCGTTCGTCATCCATTTCCTTGAATGCCTCGGCCAGCTTGATGAGCGGAGCCATGAAAATGGGCTTGCTCTCGTGGGCGGCCATGTATGACTGGGCCGCCTTGTCCGATTCGCCGATTCCCATAAGGGCATCGCCGCGCATGGACAGGCCGAGTGCGCTGTCCGGTTTCAGGATCAGAATACGATCGGTCACTTCAAGAGCCTCATCAAAATCGCCACTTGCCAGAAATTCCGCGCAACGACTGATCTGTTTCTTGAGTTCTGTCGGCGGGTCGATGCATGAGGCCAACTCTTCGATGACTTTATTTGCCGAAGCAGGCTTGACCAGGACACGGCTCACGCCAAGCTCAAAGAAATACGCCACGGTCTCCTGGGTCGCTTCCCAGGTGAGCACGATCATTTTTACGTCAGGGAATTCACGCTTGAGATTGATAATGAAATCCGTTGAAGGCCGCTCATTGAGCATCCTTTCGATGAAGACCACACAGGGTGTATTATCATCGCGTAAAGCCAGGCACTTGGCCATGGCATTGCTCGTCGAAGTGAAGGGGAGAAGAACCTCTCCCTTGAGGCCGATGATACGAGAGACTATGTTACGCAACGCACGCGTGAAGACGGCATCGTCGGACAGATAGACTATGACACCCTCTTCTTCTTCGATGAAGTCGCGGACGATTTTATCAAAACGTTCACCCGCCATAATTCCCCCCGTTCGTACACAGCATCTCAAGTAGGAAACGGTTATTCCTGACTATGACAATACGTGAATTTTGGGAAAACGGTCAAGCAGGCATGAAAAAGCCGCCGAGGGTTACCCCGGCGGCTCACTTACTCATATACAAGCGATAGTTAGCGACCAGATTTCTTGATAGCGTCCAGCTTACGCTTGGCGGTGGTATTGTTCGGATTAATAGCCAGAGCGCTTTCAAAGCACGCCACGGCATGCCCATATTCACGAAGCTCATTAAAAATTGAGCCGACATTCATGGAAACAACTTCGCTCTGTTTGTAGAAGTCCGGATTCTCAGTAAGGGCGTTCTCAAAACACTTGGCGGCCATGCGCTTGTCATCACCATCGAAGTAAGCCATGCCCATATTATAGTGCAAGCCTTCATCATTGGGAGATATTCGAAGCGCATTGGTATAATTTTCAATGGCTTCTTGCCATTTCCCCTGTCCCCTGAGTGCAATACCCAGCTTGTTGAACAGCGAGATATCATCAACACTTAGGTGACGGCCCTTGGCCTCGATAACCTTGCTGAGATATTTCTCGGACATACGGGGAGATTCCTTGCTAACAGCTGCTGAAATCTGCTCGGCCACGGAACCAACCATGGTCATGGCTTCCTTGGTCGCCGTATCAATGGCCTGATCGAAATATTTTTCAGCCTGGTCAATTTCCTTGCGCTTGAAGTGAACCGTACCGATTTCGGTTTTGCGATCGGTATTAAGCGGACTCAAGCGGTCAAGCTTCTTCATGTACTCAAGGTGCTTTTCCTCATCCACGCCCCTGTATGCATTGGCCAGCTTCTTGAGCGGCTCAAGGTAGAGGCGGGAGCTATCGTGTGCACGATAATAGCAATGAATAGCCTGATCGCTATCGCCTTGCTCAAGAAACACATCACCCCGGAGCATCAGTCCGGCGGGGCTGTCAGGCTTGATTTCAAGGATCTTGTCGCTGACCTCAAGGGCTTCCTTGAGTCTGCCGGCAGCCAGGAAGCGTTTGCCAAGCCCCATGTACTCGCTCAGTTTGCCCTGAGGCTTGATGGTAAACGCCATCTTCTCGATGATGTTGTTCATGGATGCGGGCTTGGAGATGACGTTATTAACGCCGATCTCATAAAAATATGCGATGTTTTCGCGCTTGGTTTCACCCACCAGGACGATGATCCGCAAATCAGGCAGGAGTTGCTTGAGGGTAATGATCGCATCTGTGCTCGGCCGTCCGCCCACAATGCGCTCGATGAATACGAGGCACTCGGTCTTTTTCTTATGAAGGGCCTGGATTTGTTTCAATGCCGGCTGGAAATTCTCAAAACTGTAGAAGCACTCACGCCGGGTGCCGATGATCTTGAAAATGGTCGAAGAGACCATCTTCTTGAACAACGGATCCTCGCTAAGAAGAACAGCCGCTCCATGTCGACTTTCGAAGTAGTCGTAGACTATTGAGTCATATCTATTTTCCGCCATATATCCCTCAAAATGAACTATTCATCGCTTAAAATGCTTTCACTTTCTCGATAGAAACACAGCCGTCCCCCAGACCGTATACTGCACTGTGGCACGGATAAGCACAGAGTGGAAGTACATTATATTCCGAATTTTAAAGACATAAACAGACCATAATATACACTCTGGAAGGAGAAAAAGTCACAGAAAATCTACACTTCTCGTTCATCGCCCGGTTCCGGCAAAAAGACGCTAAAATCGGAAACCTCCCCAGCCTTGGCAAGGATGTCCTTTTTCATAAAACGCCTGACCTTCCGCTGCACGTGGACCAGCGCCAGAGATTTTGCTCCGGCCTGACGCGCGAACTCGATGGAGGAATCGATGGTTCCATGCCCCGGCGTATCCGGTTCCATGGAAAACGACTCATGCGCGATAAGGTCGCACCCCTTGGCCAGGGCGCGAGTGGCCTCGGTGGGCCTGCCGTCTCCGGAGTAGAAAATGGACTTATCTCCGCAGTCCAGCCGGACAGACAGACACGGCATGGGGTGGTCATTCATGGCAAACCGGAATCGAAAACCGGCATGCTTGAAATCCTGACCGGGATCACATTCGATATAAAATATATCAAACTCGGCCCGAGCCATGACATTGGAATATGCCATCTCCATCAGCCGCAGGACACGATCTTCGATGCCAGGCTGTCCGTGGATGGTCAGCCGTTTGGTACGCCCTTCCTCGACAAAGCGTACAAGCAGGGCCGGGATTCCAAAATAGTGGTCGCCATGGAAGTGGGTAATGTAGAGCGCGTCCAGTTCAAGGGGTTTCTCAGCCACACTCCAGAACGCGGAGGCAGCCGTAAACCCGCAGTCGAGCAAAATGGTAGAGGTGCCGGAATCGACCAGCAGGGTCGTATTGGACAGGGTCTCGTCAAAGGCTTCGCCCACACCGGCAAACATCACGCGCATGAGAATCTCCGTCTGGCTGACAGTTCAGTTAACAGAGAAAGTATCGTCTCAAAAGCGAGTTAGTGCAAGCGAGGGGGGTTATTATTTGTCATCGTCGCGATTTCTGACATCTTCGCGCCATGAGTTCCGCGGTGCATAGCACCCCTGACCCGCGTGCTGCGACTTCTTGACCTGCTCACCAATTTCGGGGTCAAGCATCATTGCACACATATAGCGGCTCTTATCCTCATCCCAGAACAGGTCGGGACAACGGCGCATGTAGCCGTATTTTCTGTGGGAATCCATGCAGGGATCTGTCAGACAACACCATCCGCAGCCGACGCAATCCTGGGTCAGGCTCGGAATTCCATCGGCCTTCAGGTCCAGAGGTTCCAGAAAAAGATCACCCTTGAAAGTCAGTTCGGCGGCACCTTGCAGGAAGATATTACCGTCTTCGAGGAAGATGGTCAGCACCTCGTTACCGGTGGTAGTGAGATCTGCGTAGTCATCGGTCAGACCAAGCTTGTTGGCAATCAGTTGAGCCGCGGCGGCACCGGTCCCGCAGGCGTAGGTTTCAGCCTCGACGCCGCGCTCGTAAGTACGCAGCAGCATGGTGTTTTCATCCTTGACCTGGGCGAAGTTTACGTTGGTCCCGGCGGGCGCAAAGTGATCGTGGTAACGAATCTTCGGACCAAGATCCATTATGTCGAGGGCCTCGATATCATCCACGAAAACAACCACATGGGGAACGCCGGTGTCGGCGAAATGAATGGTCATCGGCTGGTTATCGATGTCAATCTTGATGTTGGTTTCGGTTCCTACAGGCGGAGTGAGCTGAACCTTGACGCGCCCTCTGTTCGGACCTTCAAGTAACACCTGCGCCTTGATCGGACCGGCATCCGTACCAAAGGTATGTTCTGCCGGAGCCAGCTCGATGGCGTGGGCAAGCTTTCCAGCACAACGGGAGGCATTGCCGCACATCTCTGCACGGGAGCCGTCGGAATTATAAAAATGCCAACGATAATCCAGAGCCGGATCATCGCTGTTCTCAAGAAAGAAAAGCCCATCCGCATAAACGCCAAAGGCTCGCGAACAAATCTTCTGCGCCCACATGTCCATGACAGACTCGGGCACGCCGATCTCACGATTGTCGATAACAACGAAATCATTGCCGCAACCCTGCATCTTATAAAACGGAACCGACTTGCCAAATATATTCATCTCGATCTCTCCATCATTTTCTTCTTGATAAAACCCGCCAAAAGATATCGTCCAATTCTTTTTACATATCAATCCAGGCAGGCGCTCAAATCCTCAGTTGAAACCGTAACATTGTCAAGCGTCCGGCGGCCATTCTTCCGCCGTTCAAATCCCAACAAAAAAGCCGCCCTCTTCGGCGGCCATCCCAATCTCTTCTCCAAAAAACGAAGCTCGATCATCACTTCATCTCACACGGCACCCCATGCTCAATAAATATCTCTCCAAGCTCCCGAACCAACTTCTTATTATCAAAAACCTCATGCACCTTGGCCCGCGCAGCAGGAATAACCCTACCCCGCAGTTCCTGATCCTCAAGCATACGCCGCAAAATTCCGGCCAACGCATCAGCATCATTTGACGGACAAAGCAACCCGCTCCCCTCGTGCTCGACAAGCTCCGGCACCCCGGACACATCGGTGGCGACCACGGGCACACCGGTCGCCATGGACTCGGCAACCACATTGGGGATTCCGTCCCGGTCGCCATCCTCTGCCTCGCGGCAACCGAGGGTAAAACAATCAGCCTTGTTCAGCAGCTCGATGACCTCGTCGTGGGTGACGGTCCCGGTCAGGTTGGTGACGTCGGCAAGGCCCAACTCTTCAATAAGAGCCAGAAGCTTGCGATTCTCTTTCGCCTTACCAGTACCGACCAGAGTGTAGCGAAAATCAACACCCTCGGCACGGAGCTTGGCAAGGGCATTGAGAATGGTATCCAGCCCCTTCTTGGGCACGAACCGGGCCACGGTCAGGATAGAGTATGGAGTAGTAGCTTCGGTGGACCGGCCATTGGGTGAAAAAAGATCGAGATTGATACCGTGGTAGACACAGTGAATGGGCTTGCCGTTGGCGACAGTCTTTGACAGATGCTGCTCATTGTACTTGGTGCAGGTGACCACGAACTTTGCCCGGTCAACCTTGTCCTCGATACGACGCGGGTCCTGGGTGTAAATATCCTTGGCGTGACCCGTGAAGCTGAACGGGATATCGGCCAGATGCGCGGCATACATGGCCACGGTAGTCGGCGTGTGCGCGAAATGCCCGTGCAGGTGCGCCAGTTCCACGCCTTCGTCGATGACGGATTTCTGCACGATGTATCCGGCCTGGAGCATGTGCTTGACCCAGGTGTATTTCTTGGGCGCGAGCGCAAAGCGGGTCTTCATGAGTTTGAGACAGGACAGATACCTTCCTGGCATACGGCAGAAAAGACGCAGATTATACCACAGGAAAGCGGGCAGCCCGAAAAACATGGATGACGGCAGGTAGGTAACCTTGGCCTTGATCGCCTTGACCGAGTCGTGGGAAAAGCTCTCGCGCGGCGCACGCATGGAGTAGATGTGGACATGAAATCCCATCTCTTCGAGCAGCCGGATTTCGTTGGAAATGAAAGTCTCGGAAATACGCGGATACCCCTTGAGCACCATGCCCAGGGTCTTGCCTTTGGGAACGGCTTTGATCACTGACAGTTCTCTCTGAAATACTTGAGGCGTTCGCGCATGACGTCAAGGCCGGTCATGGCAAAGGTTTCGAGATCGGCGGTGCAGCTGCTGGAATCATCGAGAAGAGTGTCGACTTTTTCGCGCATGGTCTCGGGCGAAACGTCGTCCCACTTGATATAGTCGCACAGGCCACGGCCCTTGAAGACCTTGGCGCGAATAAGCTGCTCCTGGCGCGGATTGTCGCGCGGGATGACCAATGCGGGCTTCTTGAGGGACAAAATTTCGCACATGGTATTATAGCCGCCCATGGAAACGATGAGATCGGCGGAGACCATCTGTTTCTCGATGTTGCGAACAAACGGCTTGATCTGAACCTTGAGGGCGCGGGCGCGGTCGGCCAGCTCGTCCAGCCGGTCGCGGGAAAGGAACGGGCCGGTGATCATCAGGGTCTTGAAGTCAACGGTTCCGTTGGATTCAAGCATCTTCAGGTAGTTGTCGAGAACAGTGTATCCATCTCCGCCACCACCGATGGTGACCAACACCTGCTTGTCCTTGCGCTTGACCTTGCGGACCTTGGGCACCTTACGCGGAATGTAACCGGTAAACACGGTCTTGGCTGCGATATCTTCCGGGAAGGCGTATTCCGTAATCGGATTGTAGAGGGCTTCCTCACCGTAGACCCATATCTCGGAATAGAGATCGCGCAGGACCTCGGGAAATTTCTTTTTCTTCCAATCGGCCTGGGTGGATTCTGCATCATCAAGGATGTCTCGCAAGCCGAGCACCACACGGGTACAGGGCAGCTTCTTCTTGATCCACTTCAGGGTAGGCAGGACTTCATTCTTCAGGCCGGTGGGGACTTTGTCCACGATGAACAGGTCGGGCTTGAAGGTCTTGGCCGTGGCCGAGATTATCTCCTTGCGAATGGAGATGGCCATCTTGGGATCGACCTTGATGGAGTGGGGTACATAGAGAGAATTGGATTTCTTGATCATGCCGGGCATACGCACGAAATCGATACCCTTGGGCATGGAATAGCGGCCAACGATGGGGGAACCGGTGACGATGAGGATGTTCACTTCCGGCCGGACCAGATTCCTGGCGATGGCCATGGTGCGGCGAATGTGTCCCAGACCGTAAGTGTCATGGGAGTACATCAATATGTTATATGCTTTCGGTTCCATAGATTTATACTTTTTTAGCAAAAAAGTCGCCGTACACACCCCTTCACAAGGGGGCAGATGGCGGCAACGAAGTCACGTTACCGGCTTGAGGCAGTTCTGTCCAGAAAAGCTAACCAAAGAGTCAGACCAGAATTTCAAGATAGGTATAACCCTATTTTTGCAGAATTGGATTCACGTCCAGGCAGATTTCAGGATCGAAATTCGAGGTGTCACCCTGCGCGCCATCAGCGTTGCCGGCATAAACCGTACGCTCCGGATTTGCGGCCATTGCAGCCTGGAAATGACGGACGGCCTCAGCCTTGTCTCCGCGTCGCCAGGCGAGGACACCCAGGTTGTTCTCGGCGCAAGGATGATCGGGAAAATGAGTCATGGCCTGCTCGAAGGCGGCCTTGGACAAAACGTTTTCAGCAACCACGGCGTATTGCACGCCTTCCACCAGGCTCTTCTGGGCAACCGTCAATTGAACGTGATCGAGACCGCGGCAAGGACACCGTTTTTTAGTACACAGTTCAGGTCCGTCATAAATATCCACTTCGTCCATAACATTGCCGAGGATGGTCTTGTCGCCGGGGCAACGGAAGATCGTGCCGTCCGGTTCCATACGCAACAAAGTCATGCCTGCGGTGCAGGGAACACCGAAGAAATTAAAAGCGACTTTCTTACCCTGCTCCGGATTATCGGCAAATATGGCTGCGGCCCTGTCGCCGTATGCTTCAGGATATCGCCTGCCTTCGAACTCACCCCTAAACGGGCGCGGCGTGATTGCGATGCCGTGGGAAGCGAAAAACGCGCGATCCTCCAGAAATCTGTGTTCCAGCGTGGGGTGAACCACGTAGTTGACGATGACGGTAAATCCTTTGTCGAGCAGCAACCGGGCATTCTCGATGAACGCTGGTACGCCCTTGATCCGCTCGCGCTCCTGAATGTGCAGGGCAACATAGAGATCGTCCACGCGAGCCGGATCGATGCGCTCGGCGAACTCCTTCACCTTGGAGGAAACAGATAGATTGGTATCCACGCCGAGGTTGTGGGTCTCGGTCAGGGTTTGGCAAACATCCACGAATCCCGGATAGATGAACGGCTCGCCGCCGGTCATGCCCACAGTCCACTTGCGGCCTGTACCATCGAGAAATTTCTTAATTTTCTCCACGGGCAGGGTCTCAGTGACCGGGGTATTGTCATGCGGAAAATAGCAATATTCACAGCGGAAATTGCACTTCCTGGTCATGTTCCAGATTATGTTGTTTATCGGAGCTGTCATTGGTCTTGATTCCTCTGGAAACGTCCTGCCATGTATCCGGGTAAAACGCTAGCCACAGATTGGCATTTCATGCGCTCCTCTGCTATAAAGACCCGCTATGACAACAGATGCACTGAATAATCTTTTTACCGAGCTGGACGCCTGGAAGCGCGCCGGGATGACCGCTGCCCTCTGGTGGCGCGATGACGATGCCGCTGAACCATGCATTGAGCTGGACCGGTTGATCCGGCTGAGCAACGAGTATGGCATTCCCTGCGGCCTGGCTGCCGTGCCCACGCGTGCAGGAGAACCCCTCAGAAAGACCATATCCGACGCACCTCACATCTGGATTCTCCAGCACGGATACGCCCACAAGAATCACGCTCCGTCCGGCAATGGCGCCTGGGAACTGGGACTGCACCGGCCCAAATCCGCCGTGCTTGAAGACCTTCGAAACGGCATGCTCAAATTTACCCAGCTATTCAAGAATCGCTTCGTTCCCGTGGTGGTTCCGCCCTGGAACAAGATCGACTCCGAGCTTCTAGCCTACCTGCCGGTCATGGGCTTTCGCGGCATTTCCACAAGCTACAAAAAACAACGTCCCGTCCCGCCAGGCGACCTCCGCGTGGCCGACGCCCATTGCGACGTACTCAAGTGGAAAAAGAAAGAAGCTCGCTTTGCCGGAGCCGAACACTGCATTAACGATCTGGTCGAGCACTTGAAGGACAAGCGAACCGGCTTAGTCGACGACAGTGAGCCGACCTGCGTGCTCACCCATCACCTTGAGATGAATGCAGACGCATGGATCTTCATGGAAATGCTGTTTTCCATGACCTCGGCCCATACTGCCGTGCAATGGATGAGCCCCGCCGACATTTGGCCCCCGGCACCAACGAACACATAGGAATTTCCATGACCACCACCCTGCGCCGCGCCGAACCTCGCGACATCGACTCCATCTGCACTCTGCTGTACACCAACATGAATCCCGATTTTCCAGTCGCGCGCTGGAAGGCATTGTTCACGCCCACGTGGTGTACGGACAACCCGGACATGGGCATCGTGGCCGAGGATGGAGACAGGATCGTTGGCTACCACGGCCACATCTGCTCTTACCGCACCATAGGCGGACGCCGCGAACGGTTCGTGAATTTCACATCCTGGTACATCCTCAAGGAATACCGGACCCAGGGACTTGGCAGCTCCATGCTTGAAATGGCGACAGCCGATCCCGAGACCACTTACACGGTCTTTTCCCTCTCCCCCAAACGCATTGATTTCTTCAAGACGCTGGGCCTGAATGTCCTTGAAGAAGAGCGACTGCTCTGGCGCAAGACCGGTGCACCCTATACAAATCTGGAATTGATCCACGACCCGGAACAAATCCTGATGCGCGCAAACCCGGACGAAATAAAGATACTAAACGACCACCTGGACCTGCCAGTCACTCCGGTGCTTGTCTCCACCAAATGCACCCAGTGCCTGTTGCTTCTTTCCATCGCCAAGAAAGGCGGCGGCATCACCTATTACGATGTACTCTACCGCAGTAACCCCGGCCTGTTCACCGAGCGCGCACCCCACATCGCAGAGGCCATGCTGCCGGGTGAAGATTGCGTCCTGGCCGCCGACCGTCGTTTCGTGGAAGATGATGAGAACGGAGCGGAGGTGGAGACCATTCAGTCTCCCCGTTTCTACAAATCCACTCGCGTCAAACCTCGTGATATAGATCTGGCTTACTCGGAGCTGATGCTGCTTGATCTGAAATTGGACTAACCATTTCTCTTTCCCCCACTTGCCGAAACAATCCCGTCAGGATAGGACAAACCCATGACTGAAGAAAAAAAAGATTTCCCCTTAGCTATTGATGCGCCCGAAACCGATGTGACTCCCCTGACCCTGACCATGGTCGGCAACCTGCTGAACGCTTCGCGGGAATGTCCTCGCAAACGGATATTGCAGAAGGTTCACAAGAGTCATGGCTCAAATGTCCATAGGATGTTCAACGCCTTGCAGCCCGGAACCTATGTCACCCCACATCGCCACATGAACCCGACCAAGGACGAAACCATCCTCGTCGTAGCAGGCTCCCTGCTGTTCATTCGCTTCACCGACGATGGCGAAATAGCTGAACAGGTCCTCCTGCAACCGGGCACCGAGAATTTCGGCATCGACGTGGCCCCTCACGTCTTCCACACTTACATTCCGCTCAAGCCCGACACCCTGATCTTCGAGGTCAAGGACGGCCCGTACGAACCGGCCACCGACAAGGACTTCCCGGACTGGGCCCCCAGAGAAGGAACCGAAGGAGCAGAGGCGTACCTCATCGACATGATCAAAGCGCTGGCAGAAAAGGCCAATGCCGCGGTCGCAGCAGTCAAGAACAATGAGGAAGAAGCCGAATAATATTCCAGAACTACGAAATTGGATAAAAAAAGGCCGCTTCACATGAAGCGGCCTTTTTCAATTCTAGTGTTGGATTGCTACTCGGTTTTGCGGCTGTCTTCCAGCATGGACATCAGCTTTTCGTTTGTCCATTTCCGCAGCTTCAGAGCCTCCTTGTCAGCGAGGTCCTGCATCTGGGTCTTTTCGAAAAGGAATTGTGAATAGGCGTCCAGTTCCTTGTCGCAAGTGTCACACGCCTTGTCGGCAAGGATCTGCATGGTTTCTTCGGAGATGGAGCCTGCATTACCCGCAGGCCCAGTCCCCACCAAAGCAACCAAGCTGTTCATGCTATTCATGCTGCAAGACATGTAGTTGTAGGTCACTTCATATGCCGGCCGTTTGCGCTCGGGTATATCTTCAATGGATTGGTATGAAGTGACGCAGCCTGCCAGGAAGAGTATTGCCAGCACACTTATTAGATTCAATAATTTATTCATGATGCTCACTTTTTTAAATTGTCGGTTCAAACAAGTCGCCTGACGTTCGCTATTAGTCTCTGGATGCGGGGTCCGCATCAGACCAAACTGCAGTGTCGCCATTTCGAATCCGTCTTCCATACCTTTCCCATCAAAATCAGGGTGGGGATTATTCTTGACTGCATCAGGGGCCTGGCACAGGGGTGTCAAACTCCATTCCAGACTTCTCTGTCAATTCTTTTTCAAATTTAGCTAATTTCTCTCTAGTTTCTTCGTTTCTTCGAGATGTTTGGCTTCAAGCCGATCCAGCAAAGCCTGCTGTAATATATCCCTGTCAATGTCAGCCAAGTCAGGTGTTTCTAATTTTTCCTTAGATTATTAAATTCTTCTTTATATTTGGCATCAACCCAATCCATCATAGCCTGCTGTAATGCATCATTGCGAATGTCTTCCAAGTCAGGTGTTTCTGATTTTTCCCTTAGATTTTCTAAGTCTTCTTTATATTTGGCATCAACCCAATCCTGCATAGCCTGCTGTAATGCCTCATTGCGCATGGCTTCAAGACGAATAACGTTTTTCCCATCACCAGTAATATCGTATGTAAATGAAATTCTCGGCGAGAGAAGCTTCCAGGTTTTGCTAGTGATGGACTTCATCTCTTTTACGGTGATTTCCGTGAGAACCAAATCGCCATCTTTTGTTGACGAAACCTTGTAATTCTTCCCTGTCATCGGGCTTGTAAAGGTCTTTTGCGTATCGCTGTTGCAACCGGCAAAGGCGACTCCTCCAATCATGGAGACAACGAGCAGGACGGCGACCATGGACATACAAAGGATATGAGTTGTACTATAAATTATTTTCATCCAATTCTCCTCCTTCTGAGAATAATTCTCTCCTA
>Ga0070729_10001393_pt1 | contig 37721 bp, 31 predicted proteins | sample tdDd472_FD_66725 | JGI IMG/M metagenome (GOLD analysis project Ga0070729, IMG submission 66725) | Marine sediment microbial communities from the Atlantic coast under amendment with organic carbon and nitrate - tdDd47.2 | ecosystem: Environmental > Aquatic > Marine > Coastal > Sediment | place...
GCGATCTTCGCGCCGGTCGTGCACGACTGGCTCAGGCGCAACGGCCAGTCGCCCTCCCGTTTCCTGATCCCGCTCTCCTACGCCGCCATCCTCGGCGGTACCTGCACGCTGATCGGCACCTCGACCAACCTTCTGGTCGACGGTGTCGCCCGCGACCTCGGTCTCGCGCCGTTCCACATTCTGGAGATCGCGCCGGTCGGCATCGTGATCACGGTGCTGGGGATCGTCGCAATGATGCTCGGCCGCCGTCTTCTTCCGGACCGCGAGACCGTCTCCAGCGTCACGTCCGCGTCTTCGGACCGCAAGTTCATCGTCCAGGCGGTCATCGACGAGGATTCGCCCCATGTCGGCACGCTGGTGCGCGCCATCACGGCCTTCAACCGGCCGGATCGACGCCTGGTCGACGTCATTCGCGCCAATGTCTCGCTGCGCCGCGAACTGGACGAGACCATGCTCGAACCCGGCGACATCGTCGTTCTGCGCACACCGGTCGCCGAAATCCTGTCGATGAAGGAGGAGGGCGGTGTCACGCTTGGCGCGGCGAACCGCATTCACCAGACAGCCGCCCGCTCGTCCGAGGTGGTCGAAATCCTGATCGGGCCGGGCGCCCGCGTGCTCGGCCGCACATTGCGCCATCTCCGCCTGTGGCGCCGTTATGGCGTCTATCCGATGGCGCTGCATCGCGGCGGCATGAACATGGCCGACAGTTTCGAGACCACCCCGCTCACCGTTGGCGACACGCTACTCGTCGAGGGCGCGCCCGAGGATCTCGCCCGGTTCGCCGAGGACAACAACCTCGTCAATGTCGCCCAGCCTAGTGTACGCGGCTTCCGTCGCAACAAGGCGCCGATCGCGCTCGCCACTACCGGCGGGGTCGTTGTCGGCGCGGCGCTTGGCCTGATGCCGATCGCGTCTCTGGCGCTGATTGGCGCGGTGCTGGTGCTGGCGTTGCGCTGCGTCGAGGTGGACGAAGCGGTGCAATCGGTGGACTGGCGCATCCTCGGACTGATCTTCGCGATGCTCTCGATCGGGGCCGCAATGGACAAGACCGGGCTGGTGACCATCCTGGTCGATGCCGTGGCGCCTTTGCTTTCCGGGCTGCCGCCGCTTGTCGCGCTCGCCGCGATCTATGTGCTGGCGACAGTGCTGACCGAAATCGTCACCAACAACGCCGTCGCCGTCATCGTGACGCCGGTCGCCGCCGGCCTCGCCGTGACGCTTGGCCTCGATCCGCGCCCCTTCGTCGTCGCCGTGATGATCGCTGCCTCGGCGAGTTTCATGACGCCTATCGGCTATCAGACCAACACGCTGGTCTACAACGCCGGCGGATACCGCTTCGTCGACTTCCTGCGGCTCGGATTCCTCATGGATCTGACCACATTCGTGGCGGCAATGGTGGTGATCCCGCTCGTCTGGCCTTTGTGATCCTGGCTGCGGGGCTGCAAGACCTAAGAGTTTCAGTAGCGATATATCGCTATCATGAATTGCATTTCTTTGAGCTATAAAATGTGTATCTTGAATGTATTATTAAGTTCCGGACGTGTTTTAAAGTTTTCGGACCGGGGAACCGAGGCGCAATTCGCGTCATCGCATCCGGGGGGAAGATGTAGTGAAAAATACAAGTGATCTGAGCAGAATCTCAGCTGATTCTATACAGGCTGTCGCACAGATCAGGGAATCGCTCAGCGGATACGACATATTCAAGGCACTGAAGCTTTTCATGCCGAGTTTCGGACTGGACAGGTTTGTGGTTTTCGTTGCCCCTTCCGACGGCCTGACGGATCTCGATGATCGGGTGGTCCTCACGAATTGGGATAGCGAACTGATCCAGAGGGCGATGGAAAACGACTTCTACCACTGGTCGTTCGTCTCCGATCTGCGTGCATCCGTGCTGCCCAAGAGTGTTTCGCTGCGAAACACGCTCGCGAATGGCGTGGATACGAACAACCGGCAACTTGCCGAGTATCTTTTGGCCAGAGGCTATGATGCCGTCGTTCATTTGCCGACGCGAAGCAGCAACGGCAAGACCGGCGCCGTTTCGTTCAGCGGTCCGCGTAGCATGTTGGAAGACAGCGAGGTCATGCATCTCAGCTATGTCGCCGAACACGCTTTCGAGCGGCTCATGCACATCATCGACGACATGAAGACGCGGGAAAATCCCCTCAGCGACCGCGAAATCGAATGTTTGAAGGCGGCCGCCCGCGGGATGAATGTGTCTGAAACCAGCCGGAAGATCGGGATCACGTCGCACACCGTCAACTATCATCTCTCCAATGCGCAGAAGAAGCTGAGTGCGCGCAACAAGCTTCACGCTGTCGTCAACGCAATCCAGCAGGGCTGGCTCGGTCCGTTCTGACCCGGCACACTGCAGGTCAGACCGCTACCAGAGATCCGGCTTCTTGCCCTCTTCCTCGAGGCGGTCGAACCGGGTCTGCAGGAAACGCTGGAAGCCCTCCTCCGCATAGTGGTCGCCGGCCACATATTCGAACATCGAGATGAAATGGAAAGGCTTGAAATAGCCCGGCATACGGATGACTTCGGAGTCGCCGCCCGGACCGAAGAACACGATGGTCGGCGTGAAATGGACATTCCACTTGCGCGCCAGGTCGCGCTCCTCCAGTTCTTCGCCGTCGAAATCGGTGACCGTGCGCGACCCCCACATGTTCAGTTGCAGCATGCCGAAATTGGACGACACGAAATCTGCGATTTCCGGCCTTGCGAAATTGACCTCGTGCATTTCCCTGCAATAGGGGCAGCCGCGCTGCTCGAACACGACCGCGAAGTGCTTGCCGGCGGCCTCTGCCTCGGCCTTGTCCTCGGCGAGATCGAGGAAGGTCTGCATGAACCAGGGCTGCACATGCAGCCCGTCATCGCCGATCTCGGCGGCGATTGCCGGATAAACCGTCGCGGTGGCCGCAGACGCGGCCAGCAGAAGGGTGAATTGCCTGCGATCGATCATGTGCTGCTCCTCCTGCCGCGATCCTACACGCAGCACGGCACATCGCCCAATCAAAACGGCGTTAGCGCCCTTGCCGGGAGGTGGCGGTCGGTCAGGATCGAGGCTGAAGCCTTAATAAGGATCGCGGCGCAACAGTAGCAGGGAGACGCCGCAACCCGAGACGAACGCAAATAACGCAAACCACAACAGCCAGACCATCACCCAATGTCCCCCGATGATGTTTCAAGGATCGCCGAATACGGTTAATACCCCCTGAATTCCCCGCGAATCCGGAGCCCCGCCGTCATGCAACCGGTGATTTCAGCGCCCGCCCAGGGTCCTCGAAATCCAGCGCCGGACGTCCCGGCTCACCTCGCCGCCCCAGCGGTCGGACTGCGACAGGACGGCGTCGGAATAGCGCCCTTCCAGCGCGACCCCATCGATCGCGACGAGCCCGACAAGCAGCAACGGAATACAAACAAGTATTTTCATATCGAAAACAATATGAGGGATTCATGGAAAGAGTCTTAATGGCGCGATGGATTCCATCAGGCGCATTTATACAAGCGAAAGTGGCTTCCCTGAAGGAAGTTTGCGTAGTTTAGACTCGCGAACGGGGTGCCGAGACAGATATAACCGCCTCCGTCCGCGACTGCAGATCAGGTGCGGCGCATCCAGGGTCGATCAACGTCCGGTAGCGAACGGGGTTGGGAAGCGGTCAGCCGACCGGCACGACATCCACGGCCTGGCTGCTCGTATGCGCGCCGGCGGACCGCATTACGCCCTTCACCGGCGCGACATCGAAATAGTCGCGCGCCCGCGCAATGACCACGTGATCCTCGCCGGCCATCGTCGCATTGGTCGGGTCGAACTCGACCCAGCCCATTTCGCTGCCGCACCAGGCCCGCACCCAGGCATGCATCGCGTCGGCGCCTTCGAGGCGCGGCCGACCGGGCGGCGGAATCGTCCGCAGATAGCCGCTGACATAACCGGCCGGAACGCCGATCCCCCGCAGGCATGCGATCATGATGTGGCTGAAGTCCTGGCAGACGCCGTGGCGCCGCTCGAAGGCCTCGAGCATCGGAGTGTCAATCGTGGTCGCCTCGGGATCGAAGTGCATGTCGCGGTTGAGTGCCAAGTTGATCGCCGAAACAATCTCCATTGTGCTCGCCCCGTCCCGGACGTGCTCCCTGGCATAGTCAGTCGTCGCGCCTTCGATCGGCACGAACGTCGAGGAGCCGGTGAAATGGTGCGGCGACCAGCCGTCGACCCCGCGATAGGCGTCGATTTCCTGCATAAGCCCGTCAAGCGGCGGTGACATGTCGAAGCGAGAGCCCTGTGCGATCCGCTCGACCCGGGCCTTGGCCTCGAAGCAAACCACCTCATGCGGCTGGTCGAACAGCAATTCGGAGAAGCGATTGCCGAAGAAGTCGACCCGGTCGATCCACTCCTGCGGCTTCGGCGTCACAGTCATCGTCGCGGCAATGGCGCGTTGCTCGCCGGGCAGATCCGCCGGCATGATCCGCACCATATGGCGGCCGGCTTCGGCCGTATCCGGATAGTCGTATTCGATCTTCAACAGGATGTCGTAGAGCATGCTGCGGGTTTACCGGAAATAGGCTTTGCGGATTTCTTCAGACAACTGGGCGATCTCCGTGCCCAGATCGAGAAGTGCCGCGGTATCGAGATTGCTGGCGGTGTGGATCGAAAGTGCGGCATGCGTCTTCAGCATGGCGCGCTGCAATTCGGTTGCCGGCCGGTGACGCTCTGCGCCCGGCAGGAAGCCAAAATGCTCCTGCAGCTTGTCGAACTGGTGAACGACGGAGCGCGGGTTGAGCGGGTCCAGCGCCAGCAGGTCGATGACCGTCTCGCGGTTGGTGGCGACCGCATAGCGGCGGCGATGCGACATCGCGCTGTCGCCGACCTCGACGGCGAGATCGAGCGCGCCCTCCGGAGCGTCCGGATCGGCGAAGCGCGCCAGCAAATAGGTGATCGCCATCGCCCGTTCGAGCGCCCGGCCGATACTCAGGAAACGCCAGCCGTTGAAACGGTACATGTTCTCGTGGACAAGGCCCGAAAAGCCGGAAAGCTTGCGCAGGAGCACGCCCATGGCGCGCGCCATGTCGTCTCCGGGCGTCGCCGTAAGCGCCATATTGCGAATCGTCTTCTCGATATCGGAAAGCGCCAGCCAGCCATCCAGCGAGAACCGGTCGCGCACATGCCCGGCCGAGGCCGAGGCCGAGGCGATAGCCGCGGAAATGCCGTCCGGTATCGCATCCTCCGGCTCGATGCCCAATATCTTCAGATAGTCGGCGAGATCCGTCAGCAGCGGCGTGTCGGGCCAGGCGGTCTCCGCGAGACGGGAGTGATAGGCCCTCGTTAGCCGGATCATCGTTTCGGCTCGTTCGACATAGCGGCCGAGCCAGAAGAGATTGTCGGCGGCGCGGCTCGGCAGCACGCCCGGCTGGTTTCGCACGAAGGACGCGGCGGTGGGCGCGAGTGTCGTTTCCCGGTCGACCGGGGTCTTCCGGACGACCCAGACATCGGCTACGGAGCCGCCCCGTTGCATGGCGAGCTCCGGCGTGTCGCCCGACCGTCCGATGCGCGCGAAGCCGCCTGGCATCACGCGCCAGCCATCCGCAGTCCGCGCGAGAAAGACGCGCAGGCTCATCGGTCGCGGCGCCAGAACGCCGTCGACGAATGCAGGCGCGGTCGAAAGCGTAACCACTTCCTGACCGACCAGATGCGCGGCGCTCTCGTCGATCCAGTTGTCGACCGCGTTGCGATGCTCGCCCACCGTCCCGCCGACGACGGAGATGTCGTCGAGATCGAAAGGCAGGCGGGTCGCGAAGGCATCGCCGATCGTCATCTTCTGGGCGTTGGCTTTCACATGTTCGCGTTCGCGCGGTTGTCCGCACCACCAGGTCGCGATATTCGGGATCTTCAGGCTTTCGCCGGTCATCGCTTTGCAGATACGCGGCAGGAAGGCGAGAAAGGCGCGCGTTTCCAGCACGCCGGAGCCGAGCGCGTTGATCATCGTCACCGATCCGTTGCGGATCGCGCCGACCATGCCCGGCGTACCGAGCCGCGATGTGTCGTTGAGTTCCAGCGGATCGGCCCAGGCTGAATCGAGCCGCCGCCACAACACGCTGACCGCCGACAGGCCATCTATGGTGCGCACCATCAGCCGGCCATTTCGCACGGTCAGGTCTTCGCCCTCGAGCAGCATGAAGCCCAGATAGCGGGCGATATAGGCATGCTCGAAATAGGTGTCGTTCAGCGGTCCGGGCGTCAGAATGCCGACGCGGCCCTCTTCGTTCTCGCGAAGCGCTAGCAGCCTGTCGCGGAAATCGCGGAAGAAACCGGCCAACCGCTCGACATTGGAGCGGCCGTATGTGTCGGAAAAGATGCGCGAGGTGGCGATGCGGTTTTCCAGCGCGAAGCCAGCGCCGGACGGCGCCTGCGTTCGGTCGCCGAGAACCCACCAGTCCCCGTCCGGCCCGCGGCCGAGATCGAAGGCGAGGAAGTGCAGGAAATGGCCGGATCGCGGCGTCACGCCGACCAGCGGCCGCAGCCATTCCTTGTTGTTGGCGATCAGAGGCGCCGGCAGGTGCCCTTCGGCGACGAGGTTGTTCGGCCCGTAAAGATCCGCAATGATGCTTTCCAGAAGGTCGGCGCGCTGCACGAGGCCGTCGGCGATGACGTTCCATTCGGTTTCGTCGATCAGCAGCGGCATATGCGACAACGGCCAGTCGCGCTCGGTCGTGTCCTGTGGCCCGTAGTGACGGTAGAACACGCCGGCATCGCGCAGATACTGGTCGCCGCGCGCCATCCGCGCCGTCAGCTCCTCTTCCGGCATCGCGGCGATCGCCTGGATCAGTTCGTTCCAGACCGGCCGGATCCGCCCATCAGCGCCGATAAGCTCGTCCGGCACATCGTCAAGGCGGCTGTAACCGGAGAGCAGGCGTCCTATCGGGCTGTCCGGCGCTGGTTCGCCTTGCATGTTCATCGTGTCAGAGTCCTGGGGCGCGCCTCAGATCGAGCGTCATCGGGAATTCCGGATGGCGCGCTTCCGGCTGGGGCGCATAAGCGCCGGGACTATGGCCGTTGGCCTCGAAGCGCGCAAGCCGCCGCGCGTCGGCCTCGTAGCCATTGACCGGGAAGGTTTCGTAATTGCGCCCGCCCGGATGCGCGACGTGATAGACGCAACCGCCCAGCGCCCGTCCCGTCCATGTGTCGAAGATGTCGAAGGTCAGCGGCGCGTCGACGGGCAGCACAGGATGCAGCGCCATTGCCGGCTGCCACGCCTTGTAACGCACCGCGCCGACGGCTACGCCGCCCGTCCCGGTCTTCTGCAGGGGCACGCGCCGCTTGTTGCAGGTGACGATATACCGGTCTGGATCGGTGGTGACCAGCTTGACCTGCAGGCGCTCGGTCGACGAGTCGGTATAGCGCACCGTGCCGCCGATCGCGCCGGTCTCGCCGAGCACGTGCCAGGGTTCGAGGGCCTGGCGGATTTCCAGATGTACCCCTTCATAGTCGACAGCCCCGCAGAACGGAAAACGGAACTCGGCCTGCGCCTCGTACCATTCCGGCCGGAGGTCGAAACCGTGCTGGCCGAGGTCGCGCAGCACGTCAAGGAAATCGTCCCAGACGAAATGCGGCAGCATGAAACGGTCATGCAGGACCGTGCCCCAACGGGTCAGATTGCCGCCGACCGGGCTGTGCCACAGCCGCGCGATGATGGCGCGGATCAGCACCTGCTGCGCCAGGCTCATGCGCGCATTGGGCGGCATCTCGAAACCGCGGAACTCGACCAGCCCGAGCCGGCCGGTCGGCCCGTCAGGGGAATAGAGCTTGTCGATGCAGATCTCGGCGCGATGCGTATTGCCGGTGACGTCCGTCAGCATGTTGCGCAGCAGCCGGTCCGTCAGCCAAGGCAGCGGCGCCTCGCCCTGTCCGGGATGCGGGATCTGCGCCAGCGCGATCTCCAGCTCGTAGAGACTGTCGTGCCGCGCCTCGTCGATGCGCGGCGCCTGGCTGGTCGGACCGATGAACAGGCCGGAGAAGAGATAGGACAGGCTCGGATGGCGCTGCCAGTGCAGGATCAGGCTCCGCAGCAGGTCCGGCCTTCGCAGGAACGGGCTGTCCATCGTCGTCGCCCCGCCGACCACCACATGGTTGCCGCCGCCGGTGCCGGTATGCCGGCCGTCGATCATGAACTTGTCGGCGCCGAGGCGTGTCTGCCGCGCTTCCTCATAGATGATCTCGGTCGTCGCGACGCAATCCTCCCAGCTCGACGCGGGATGGATGTTCACCTCGATCACGCCCGGATCGGGCGCGACGCGGATGACGTTCATGCGTGGATCGGTCGGCGGCGAATAGCCCTCGATATGCACGGCCAGGCCAAGCTTTTTCGCGGCGCTCTCGGCAGCCCTGACCAATTCCAGATAATCCTCGATGCGCTCGACCGGCGGCATGAAAACGCAGAGCCGTCCGTCACGAGCCTCGACGGACAGCGCCGTGCGCACCGCGCCGCCAAGTTCGCCGAGTTCCTGTTCGATCACGTTCTGCACGCTGCCGCCCGCCGTGAACGAGGCGACCGGCTGCTGGTGCGCGCCCTGTTCGGCCGCGATGGCGTCCGACGCCGCGAAATCCGGCAGCGGACCGCGCGGTTCCGTCGGATCGGCGATATTCACGTAAGGGTAGGAGGATGGCGGCACATAGGGCAGCGAGCCGAGCGGCAGGCGATAGCCGACCGGGCTGTCGCCCGGAACGAGAAAGATTTTGCCGCGCCGCGTCTTCCATTTCTCCGAGCGCCAGCGCTGGCCCGATGCCTTGGATTGCCAGCTCTGGATCGGCAGCACGAAGCCCGACGGCTCGTTCAGGCCGCGCTCGAACACCTTGGCAAGCCGGTGGCGCTCCTCCGGATCCTTCAGCTTGGAATTCTCCGGCGTCACATTGTCCGGCAGATTGCCTTCCTTGATGATCCATTCCGCCGGGTCCTCATAGGCCGGCGCGACATAATCCGGCTCGACGCCCAGTTCCTTGGCGATCGCGCCGAGCAATGCGCCCGCCTTTTCGGCGTCAACGCCCGTGTCCTTGCCTTCCTCTGCGATCAGCGAGGCGTCCTGCCAGATCGGCTTGCCGTCGCGCCGCCAGTAGAGCGACAAGGTCCAGCGCGGCAGCGTTTCGCCCGGATACCACTTGCCCTGGCCGTAATGCAGGAAACCGCCGGGCGCGAACCGGTCGCGCAGCCTGCGGATCAGCTTGTCGGCGAGTTCGCGCTTCTGCGGGCCGACAGCGTCCGTGTTCCACTCCGCGGATTCGAAATCGTCGATCGAAACGAAAGTGGGCTCGCCGCCCATGGTCAGCCTTACGTCGCCCGCCGCCAGCGAGGCGTCGACCTTGCGGCCCAGCTCGTCGAGCGCCGTCCACGCCTCGTCGGAGAACGGTTTAGTGATGCGCGGATGTTCCGCCGTCCGCGTCACCTTCATGTCGAAGGCGAAATCGACATTGGCGAATGTCGCCGTGCCGGAGATCGGCGCGGCGTTGCGGTAATGCGGCGTCGCCGCCAGCGGGATATGGCTTTCGCCGGTCAATAGCCCCGAGGTCGGGTCGAGCCCGATCCAGCCGGCGCCGGGAATATAGACCTCCGCCCAGGCATGCAAGTCGGTGAAGTCGTGATCGGTTCCGGGCGGCCCGTCGAGCGAGACGATATCGGGTTTCAACTGGATCAGGTAGCCGGAGACGAAGCGCGCCGCGAGCCCGAGATGGCGCAGGATCTGCACCAGCAGCCACGACGTGTCGCGGCACGACCCCTTGCCGATCTGCAGCGTCTCCTCCGGCGTCTGGACGCCCGGCTCCATGCGGATGATGTAGTCGACATGCTGCGACAGCCGCGCATTCAGATTGACCACCATGTCGACTGTGCGCTGGTTCGAGCGGTCGATGGTCGAAAGAAATTCGGCCAGCAGCGGCCCGGCCGGTTCCGGCGTCCTGTAGATGATGAGGTCCGGCTTCAGATCCTCGTCATATTCTAACGGATACTCCTCGGCCTTTTCCTCGACGAAGAAATCGAACGGATTGTAGACCGTCATGTCGGCGACGAGATCGACCTCGATCTTCAGCTCCGTCACCGGCTTCGGGAAGACGAAGCGCGCCAGCCAGTTGCCATACGGGTCCTGCTGGTGGTTCACGAAATGCTCTGACGGCGTCACCTTCAGCGAATGCGAGATCACCCGCGTACGGCTATGCGGCGCCGGTCTCAGCCGGATGATCTGCGGTCCGAGCGAAACCGGCCTGTCATAGCGATAATGCGTCAGATGATGGATGGCGGCCTTGATCGACATCGATCCGGAATTCTCCTGTTATTTCAGGTTCCGAGGGTTCCACAAAATGAAGTGACGCACAATTTGTTTCCGGCAGCGGCCCGGTAAACAAAAAATCGGCGGCCAGAGTTCTTTTCATGGAACAACTGGACCGCCCAAATCGCGGCATCGCATTTCTTCGGATGCGCAGCCGCCATATATTCTCGGATAACGCCGACCCGCGTTTGCGATGATTTTCCCCCATCGCAAGTCGCATGAGCCCGTCGCCCGAGGGGTCAGTATAGAACATTGAATAATCATTCAGTCAATGACGCGGCGGAACTCTATCCAGCCCTGACGAACTCTGGCATGGTCCGTAAATCTTACGGGGTGGGAAATGGCGAAGAGTACGCGCGAACGGCGAGACAGCGGGAAAACCGCCGGGCGAACCGCCCCGCCTGAAGTGCGCCGCGCACAACTGATTGACGCGACGATCGATTCCATCGCCCAATACGGTCTGTCCGGCACGACCATGTCCACCGTCACGCGAATCGCCGGCCTGTCGCAAGGCATCGCCAACTTTCATTTCCAGAGCAAGCAGAACATGCTTTGCGAGACGCTGCGCTTCCTTGCCGAACAGCATCATGAATTGTGGAAGTCGCAGCTCGAAAACAGCGGTCTGAAATCGGCGGAGAAACTGCTCGCGATCGCCGATGCCCACTTCCACCCGGACGTCTGCAATCCGCGCAAGCTGGCTGTCTGGTACGGTTTTTTTGGAGAGCCGGTCCACCGCGAAACTTATCGCGAACTGGTCAGGGATATCGATGCGGAACGCTGGGAAGTATCGGTCGGTCTGTGCCGCACGATCTGCGAGGAAGGGGAATATAAAAGCGTCGATCCGGAAGCGGTGATGCGGGCCCTCGAGGCGCTTTATGACGGATTCTTCCTCAATATCCTGATCTACCCGGACATGTTTTCTCCGGAAGACGCGAAACGTTTGATCAGGGATTTTCTGGCTCGGGCTTTTCCCGAGCATTTCGGCCCCTTTGTGGAGAGGCCTTGATCCGGGTGCTGCAAGCGCGCTTCGGAGTAGGGCTGCGTTTGGCCAGTGCCGGGTGTCTGGGGGCTTACGAAAGATCGAACGTTGTGCCGGTGAAGGCTTCGGCGGAGAAAGTGACGCTGGTCTGGTTCATCTTGGCGGAATAGCCGAGGCCGGCGAGCGAGAGGAACATGACTGCCAGGACCAGACGGGGAAGTTGATTGACGACCATTTTCTTTCTCCTTTGTTCCGCGCCAGCGGCGCCTCGTGAACATGTTTGGAGATTAGCTCTCCGTTAACCATGGCGATGTGCACTCGGTCACATGATGAAAATCGGGGTTACCGCCCGCGCCTGCTTCGCCCGCCGCGTTTGAATGACGCAGCGAACCTCACGAAATTTCCGGGATTTAGCTGGCGGTTCGCAACGTCGGCGATAGCGGAGCGGCTATAGTCCGCTCGTGAAGGGAAAGCGTGTCGGGGAACGGCAATGAGCCGGGAACGCGGCCGGCGCGGATTATGCCGCGATCAGCAGGTCGACGATAATACCGGCAAAGCTTTCGGCAACGAGATCGATGCCGGCTTCGGTCACCTTGGCCGAATAGCCGAGGCCGACGACCGAGACAAACAGTGCTGCCACGATAAGGCGGGGAAATGGCTTCGCGAACATCTTGTCTCTCCTTGTTCATGGCCGCTTTGGCCGTCGTGAACATGCCTGGAGATTAGTGATCCATTAACCATAAAACTGTGCATGGCGTCACATGCAGCAGAGACAAGCCCTGCCGCCCGATCCGGTTCGCGTTTGCGAGGGGGATGGCGGTGAGAGAGGGATTCGAACCCTCGAGACGGTTGCCCGCCTACACGCGTTCCAGGCGTGCGCCTTCGACCACTCGGCCACCTCACCTTATCCATGTCACTCGATGGTCGAACCGAGTGGGTCGAAGAAAAGCGCACGCTTTTCCATGGTGATGCACTGTTGGCAAAGCCAACAGATGCGGTGCGCCTTCGACCACTCGGCCACCTCACCAATCAATGTCTGGCAATAACAGTCAGACGCCCGGACGGAACCCGTCCGCGGTGGCGGCAATATAGTCACAACGCTTCGCGGCGCAACTCCCGTTTCGTGTCTTTTTTCAACATGCGTTTTCGCCAATTTCCGGCTCGTTCGGCGCGACGCATTGCAAGCGGCCTGTCTGTCTCGTATTGACCCTTGAGGGCGGTTCTTGCCTCACGCGAATAGTCATGGTCCGGTTTTTTCTTCGAGCATTTGCCTTCATCTTCTTCGCCGTCGCGGTGATGTTCGTCGTCATCGACGCGACGCGGTCGATCGGGGTCTCGGCGGTGGTCTTCACGCCATTCGCCGACAGCCTGCAATTGACCATGCCTGTGGCCCTGCAGTCCTTCCAGGAATGGCTGTCGCAATCCGCTCCCGCATTTGTGAGCGACCCGGTGCTTGCTTCGCTTCTGTCTCTCCCCACATTTGCTGTGTTCGCCTTGCTCGCGCTCGTTTTCTACGCCCTCGGCCGCAAGCCGACGCCAAAGGGCCTGAAGCGCCTGCCGCATTGAGGCTATTGCAAACCGGGGAGTATCGGATGTTCCTGTCCAGCCTGTTCGAGAAGAAAGCCACCATGCCCGATCCGGCCAATGCGCTGCCGGGCCGCGAGGAGCCGATTCCCACGGCAACCCGCCATTTCGTCAATGGCGAAGCGCTCAAGGGCCCGTTGCCGGAAGGGACGGAGACGATCTTTTTCGGCATGGGCTGCTTCTGGGGTGCCGAACGCCTTTTCTGGCAGCTCGACGGCGTCTATGTGACCGCGGTGGGCTATGCCGGCGGCTACACGCCCAACCCGACCTACCAGGAAACGGTGACGGGCCTCACCGGCCACGCCGAAATGGTGATGGTGGTTTTCGATCCCGAAAAGGTCAGTCTGCAGAAACTGTTCGAGACGTTCTGGGAGGAGCACGACCCGACCCAGGGCATGCGCCAAGGCAACGATGTCGGCACGACATACCGCTCCGCAATCTATGCGACGAGTGACGAGCAACTCGCCGCCGCCGAAGCCAGCCGCGACGCCTATCAGATGGCACTGAGAGAGAGCGGCATCGCTGCGCCGATAACCACGGAAATCCGCCTTGCGCCGGAATTCTTCTATGCCGAGGACTATCACCAGCAATATCTGGCGAAGAACCCGGGCGGCTATTGCGGCTTGCGGGGCACCGGTGTTTCCTGCCCCGGCATGTCCGCATAAGTTTGTCCTTGTCCAGGGAGTGTAAATGAGCCTCGCCACCGGTTCCGTCCGCGTCGCCAGCGTGCAATTCGCCACGCAGGCGACCGCCTCGGCCGACATGTTTTTCGACCGTGTCGCGACCTATGTGCGTTCCGCCGGAGATTACGGGGCTGATTTCGTCTGCTTTCCGGAGCATTTCACCCTGCAGCTCCTGTCAGGCGCGCCGACTATGGTTCCGGTCAGCGAGGCGATCCATCGCCTGACCGAATATACGCCGCGACTGAAGGAACGGCTCTCCGCGCTCGCGAAAGAGCATTCGGTCAACATCATCGGCGGCTCGCATGCCACCGTGCTGGAGAATGGCGAGGCGCACAACATCACCTATGTGGCGCTGAGGGACGGCACGCTGCATGCGCGCCACAAATTACACCCGACGCCGGACGAGAATTCGGTCTGGAACATTCAGGGCGGCGATTCCGCCGATCCGGTCGAAACCGATCGCGGTCCGATCGGCGTGATGATCTGCTATGACAGCGAATTCCCGGAGATGGGGCGCCACCTGACAGATGCCGGGGTGAAGCTCTTTTTCGTGCCCTATTGGACGGACACGCGCCATGGCCATCTGCGGGTGCGCTATTGCTGCCATGCCCGCACGATAGAGAACCAGTGTTATGTGGTGACGTCGGGTCTCGTCGGAAATGTGCCGAATGTCGCAAATATGGACATCACATTCGGGCAGTCGGCCATACTGACCCCTTCGGATTATCCTTTCGCGCGCGACGGCATCGCGGCGGAGGCGACGGAAAACGCCGAGACGATGATCATCGCCGATCTCGACATGGACCGGCTGGATCTTGCGCGCGAGCGCGGCTCGGTGCGCAATCTGAATGACAGGCGGCCGGAGCTTTACCGGGTCGAGTGGTCCCGGAATTAGCTTCGGCCGCCGTCTTTTTCGAAGCCGGCATTACCAGTTCCGCAAGCTGCGATCGCGCATCTTCTCCAGTTCCAGCGCGGCGTTCACATTCATCGGCAGGCGCGATGCCCATTCTACGTCGCCCCTATGGATGCCGAGATCGCGGTAGACCCACTCCTCCTTGCCGAGCAAATTCATGAATGCGGCGCGGTCGCGGCGCTGCTTGTGCCAGCGGCCAAGAGCCGAAACGGATCCTCTTGCGGCCGATGCGGCGAGCCCGGCGAGAGACACGATGAGGCTCCCGTCGTTGCGGGGCTGGTGGGCCCGTTCGAATTCAAGCGAGGTCATTGTCCTTCTCCTTCTGTCGCGGCGGTCATTCGCCGTGTCTGGACAATGAGCGTCGACCGTGCTTCAATCAAACGAATAGATTTGACCCGATCATTCAGAAAACTTGATGCAAGGCTGAACCTATGAATGCTCCGAGTGCAAAACCGGGCCTCGCACAGGCGCCCGCCGATATCGATCTCCTCCGCACCTTCCTGGCGATTGCTGAAACCGGCAGCTTCTCCAAGGCGGCCGAGCGTGTCTTCCGCACGCCATCGGCGGTTTCCATGCAGGTCAAGAAGCTGGAGGAAACGCTTGGCACATCGGTCTTCGAGCGCGATTCCCGTTCGGTGAAGCTCACCCAGAGCGGCGAGATGCTGGTCAGCTATGCGCGCCGCATCCTGGCGCTGTCCAACGAGATGATGGCACGCTTCGTCATGCCGGAGATGGAAGGCACGGTCTGCCTCGGCGCGCCCGACGATTATGGCGAGCGCATCATGCCGCAGGTCCTAAGGCGTTTCGCCGAGACCCATCCCAATGTGCAGGTCAATGTCATCATCGAGACCAGCGATCTCCTGATCAAGCGCTTCGAAAACGGCCAGCTCGACGTGATGGTCTACACCGCCCAGTCGCAGCAACTGGAGGAGGGCGCGCAGGTCCTGCTCGAGGAGGATCTCGTCTGGGCCGGCGTCCGGGGCGGCTGCGCCTGGGAGCGCGACCCGCTGCCGCTATCCATGTGGGAGGAAGGCTGCGCCTGGCGCTCCGGCGCGGTGAAGGCACTGACCGAAATCGGCCGCAGCTACCGCACGGCCTATATGACGGCGCACACCCAGGCCCAGCGCGCCGCGATCGCCTCCGATCTCGCCATCGCGCCCTTCCCGAAGAGCTTCATCACCGAGCCTCTGATCGAGCTGGGCGAGAAGCAGGGCCTGCCGAAGCTCTGCACCTACCAGATCCGCATGCGGGTGAAGGACAATCCCGGTTGCTGCTCGCGCGCGGTCGCCGATCACGTCACCGCCTGTTTCGACGAGATGTGCGGCTGATCGTTCAGAAAAGACCGGCTGCCCAGACGGCCAGATAGCCGATGCCGACGGCCCAGCCGAGGCTGGCGAAGGCCGAAAGCATCGCATACTCCGCCCGCTTGCGGTCGCTAGCGTTGCGCATTTCGCCGAAGGCCATGATCGCGCGGGCCGCGATGACGAGGCCGGCCGCGAGCGGCTGTCCCGTCACGATGAAGACGAAGACCAGCAGTCGCTCCAGCTGGCCAATGGCCCGCGCGCCCTTCTTCAACCCGGCCTCGAACCCGGCGATCTCCTCGCCGAAAGGTTTCAGGAACAGTTCCACCGCATAGGTGCCCGCCAGCACGGCGATGATGAAGCCCGAACCGAGCATCATCGCCGACAAAACGGCCGAAAGCTCGCCCGGCGACATGGAGCCGTAGATCAGCGAGCGCGACAAATCCGCTGGCCACAGGATCGAGACGGCCGCGACGACCGCGATATGCGCGCCCTGATCGGCCAAAAACCAGGCAAGATTGAACGTGCCTTTGCGCGACTTGAACAGGTCGATGCAGAAATGCGTGACCGCGATCGTCAGGATGGCTGCCGGCGCAAAGTAGCCGAGCACGACCATCGCCGTAGCCGCGATGATCGCGATATGGATCGACAGGATCGGGATCTGCCCCTTCCGGATCGCGATGCGCTCCGGCTGCAGCGGAAAGTCGCCGAGCAGATGCGCGAAAAGCAGGATCGTGAAGGTTTGCAGGATCGCCGTGACGTCCATGGCGTCGGTCAACTTAGTGCGCCTCGTCCCAATTGTCCGCGGCCGACGCATCCACATGCAGCGGCACGGCCATATCGATCGCCGGCAGCGCCGCGTTCTCCATGACATGCCGCACGACCTTGATGGTCTCGTCGACTTCCTTTTCAGGCGCTTCGAAGATTAGTTCGTCATGCACCTGCAACAGCATCTGCGCCGACAGTTTCGAATCCGCCAGCGCATCCTCGACGCGGATCATCGCGCGGCGGATGATGTCGGCGGCCGAGCCCTGGATCGGCGCATTGATCGCCGCGCGCTCATTGAAGGCGCGCACCGACGGATTGGAGGACTTGATCTCAGGATAATGCGCCCGCCGCCCGAAGATCGTCTCGACATAGCCATTCTCGCGGGCGAACGCCTTGGTCGCGTCCATATAGTCCTTGATGCCCGGGAACCGCTCGAAATAGGTCTTGATATAGTCGCTCGCCTCGGACCGCTCGATGCCGAGTTGGTTGGCCAGCCCGAAGGCCGAGATGCCATAGATGATGCCGAAATTGATCGCCTTGGCGCGCCGCCGCACCTCCGAAGGCATGCCCTCCACCGGCACGCCGAACATTTCGGACGCCGTCATCGCGTGGATGTCGATGCCGTCGGCAAAGGCCTGCTTCAGCTGCGCGATGTCGGCGACATGGGCGAGCACCCGCAATTCGATCTGGCTGTAGTCCGCCGAGATCAGCTTGTTGCCCTTTTCGGCGATGAAGGCGGTGCGGATGCGCCGGCCTTCCGTGGTGCGGATCGGGATGTTCTGCAGGTTCGGCTCCGAGGAGGAGAGCCGCCCAGTCGTCGTCGCCGCCAGCGAGTAGGAGGTGTGCACCCGCTTCGTTTCCGGGTTGATATAGCCCGGCAACGCGTCGGTATAGGTCGATTTCAGCTTGGTCAGCTGCCGCCAGTCGACAATGCGCCGCGGCAGTTCGTGACCTTCCGCGGCCAGGTCTTCCAGCACCTGCGCGGTGGTCGACCATTGCCCGGATTTCGTCTTCGTGCCGCCCGGCAGGCCCATCTTGCCGAACAATATGTCGCCCAGCTGCTTCGGAGAGCCGATGGTGAATTTCTCGCCGGCCAGCTCCTGGATCTCGTCTTCCAGCCCGGCGGCCTTCTGGCCGAATTCGCCCGAAAGCCGGCTAAGGATCTGCCGGTCGACGGAGATGCCTCGCGCTTCCATCCGCGCCAGCACCGGCACCAGCGGCCGCTCCAGCCGCTCATAGACGGTGACCAGCCCCTTGGCGACGACCTGCGGTTTCAGCGCCAGCCAAAGCCGGAGCGTGATGTCGGCGTCTTCGGCGGCGTAGCGCGTTGCCGTTTCCAGGTCGATCATGTCGAAGGTCAGCGCCTTCTTGCCGGTGCCGGCGATCTCCTTGAAGGCGATCGGTTTGTGGCCGAGCCAGCGCTCCGACAACGAATCCATGCCATGCGTGCCCGTTCCCGCATCGGCCACATAGGAGAGCAGCATCGTGTCGTCGAGCGAGGCGATGGTGATGCCGTAACGGCGCATCACCAGCCAGTCATATTTGATGTTCTGGCCGATCACGAGGATCGATGGATCTTCCAGCAACGTCTTCAGCCGGTCGAGCGCATCGTCCAGCGGAATCTGATCGTCGACCAGCCCGCCGCCGAGCAGGTCGCCATTGCCGGATTTGTGGTTGAGCGGCACATAGGCCGCTTCGCCCGGCGTCGAGCACAGCGAGAACCCCGCCAGCTCAGCCTGCATCGCGTCGAGAGAATTGGTTTCCGTGTCGAAGGCGACAATGCCGGCCTCGCGTGCCCTGGCGATCCAGGCGTCGAGGGTTTCGACATCGCGGATACAGACATAGGCGTCCCGGTCGAATTTCGACGCCGCCGCGGCCTGTCTGCGCGTCTCCGCCAAGGCCTGCGGGGTCAGGTCATCCCCGCCGGCATCCGGATTCGCCGGTTCTGGAGCTTTCGCCGTGCCTTCGTCGAGATCCGGCCCATGCGCCGCGCGCCCGGCCTCCACCTCGACCGAAGCCGCCTCGACCTCGCCGACCTCGGTTCCGGTCGCTTCCGCGACGCGCCGCGTCAGCGTGTTGAATTCCATCGCCTTCAGGAAGGCGATCAGCTTGGGACCGTCCTGCGGCTCCAGCTTCAACCCGTCGAGATCGATGTCGAGCGGCGTGTCTGTCTTCAGCGTGACGAGTTTGCGCGACAGCCGCGCCTGGTCGGCGAATTCGATCAGGTTCTCGCGGCGCTTGTTCTGCTTGATCTCCGAGGCGCGTTCCAGAAGCGTGTCGAGATCGCCATATTCCTCCAGCAATTGCGCCGCCGTCTTCGGCCCGATGCCCGGCACGCCGGGCACGTTGTCGGTCGAATCGCCGTTGAGCGCCTGAAGGTCGATCATCTTTTCCGGGCCGACCCCGAATTTCTCGATCACCTCGGCGACGCCGATCTGCTTGTCCTTCATCGAATCGTACATCGACACATGGTCGGAAACGAGTTGCATCAGGTCCTTGTCGGAAGAGATGATCGTCGTATGCGCCCCGACCTTTTCGGCCTGGCGCGCATAGGTCGCGATGATGTCGTCGGCCTCGTAGCCCTCGACCTCGATACAGGGCAAGTTGAAGGCCCGCGTCGCCTCGCGAATCAGTCCGAATTGCGGGACCAGGTCCTCCGGCGGCTCGGACCGATTCGCCTTGTACTCGGGATAAAGTTCCTTGCGGAAGGTTTTCGAGGAATAGTCGAAGATCACCGCGAAATGCGTCGGCGTCACCCCGACATCCGTGTCGCGGGCGTCCTGCAGCAATTTCCAGAGCATGTTGCAGAAGCCGGCGACTGCGCCGACCGGCAATCCGTCCGACTTTCGCGTGAGCGGCGGAAGCGCGTGAAAAGCCCGAAAAATATAGGCCGATCCGTCGACGAGGAAGAGGTGATCGTCTTTTTTCATGGCATTTGCCTTACCGCGCGGAGGGGGTCGCGTCCATGCCAAACGGCTGTGGCATGAATGGAACAATCATCAAAACGTGATCGCGATTGAACCGATCGTTACCCTTTATAAACTGTAATCGGTTGGGTATGGTGCGCGACCTAGGGGCAGATCCCGCAATGGCGGGCAGGATAGCGAACCAGGCGGAGTTTGCCGTGATTTCCAGACGCTTCATCAATCTTTTGCTCACTGCAGCCATCGCCGTGCCGGCGGTGCCTGTCATGACCGTGTCGTCCGAGGCGCAAATTCAGCTGCATGAATTGCTTTTCGGCCGTCGTCCGCGCCGCGAGCGCGTGATCCGCGAGGAACCCGAGCAACGGCGGCCCGCGCCGCAGGCGATCAAGCGTGTCTCGGGCCCGCGTTACTACACATACAAGGCTGCGGCGATGAGCGCCGTCACGCTCGCGTCGCTGCTGCCCGCGGCGGCGGAAACCGGCGGCATGAGCCTTGAGCCCAGCCTCGACTTCGAGGCGAAGCGTTTCAGCGAGGCGCTGCGGCTCGTGCCGGACACCTCGGTCTCCATGGAAAAGGAAATCGCCGAGGCGCTGAAGGCCCATTACGCCGAGAGCCCGAAATTCATCTGGTCGCGCGGCAACAACGTCACCGCCGAGGCCAAGGCGGTCGCCGAATTGCTCGAAAAGGCCGGCGATCAGGGCCTCGAAGCATCCGAATATGCCGTCGCCGTGCCGCGCGACGGCTGGTCGATGGAAGACCCGGCCGGCCGCACCGCCGATCTGCTGGCCTTCGACATCCAGCTATCGGCGCGGGCCCTGCGCTACGCCATGGACGTCAAGGACGGCGTGGTCCTCCCGAACAAGCTGTCCGGCTATCACGATTTCAAGCTGCCGCGTCTGGCCGCCAAGGATGCGATCGGCATTCTTGCGAAAACCGCCGATCCTGCGGCCTGGCTGCAGACGCTTGAGCCGAAACAGCCGGAATATGCGGAACTAAAGGATGCTCTGAAGGCCCTGCGCGCCGAGGATGTCGACGAGATCGTCATTCCCGCCGGCACTTTCGTCAAGGTCGATCAGACGACCGAGGCGATGCCGCAGATCATGAAGGCGCTGCGCAAGCGCGTCAGCGAGGAGACCCGCGAAAGACATGCGGCGACCTTCGCCGAATATCTCGGCGGCGAGGACTATACCCATAACATCGCCGAGCTGGTGAAGGACTTCCAGCGCGAGAACGGTCTCGTCCCCGACGGCATCGTCGGCAAGAACACTGTTTCGCATCTGACCGACGAGAGCCACACCTCCAAGATCGAGCGCGTCGAACTGGCGATGGAACGCCTGCGCTGGCATCCCGAGCGCTTCGGTTATCGCCATGTCCTGATCAACCAGGCGGCTTTCCGGGCGTCCTATTTCGAGGACGACAAGGAAAAGCTGTCGATGCGCGCCATCGTCGGCAAGAAGTCCAACCAGACATCGTTCTTCTTCGACGAAGTCGAGACCGTCGTCTACAACCCCTATTGGGGCGTGCCGCAGTCGATCATCGTCAACGAGATGCTGCCGAAGCTCTATCGCGATCCCGGCTATCTGGACCGGGCCGGTTACGAGGTCACGAACGCTTCTGGGCGCCGTGTGTCGTCGGCAGCGGTCGACTGGTGGAATTATGCGGGCAAGGTGCCTTACAATGTGCGCCAGAAGCCGGGCCCGAGCAACGCGCTTGGCCTGGTGAAGATCCTCTTCCCCAACGAGCATGACATCTACATGCATGACACGCCGTCGCGGAACCTGTTCGACCGCGATCAGCGTGCGTTGAGCCATGGATGCGTGCGCCTGCAGCAGCCGCAGGCCATGGCTGCGGCCGTGCTCGGCAAGACGGAGGACTATGTCCACAGCCGCATCGCCAATGGCCGTGGCGAGGAATCGGAGAAAGTGCCGGTGAAGATCCCGGTCTTCGTCTCCTACTACACCGCCTGGCCGGACGCGGACGGCAATGTCCAGTATTATAACGACATCTACGACCGCGACGTCTATCTCGACCGCGCGATGAAGTCGGTGCACGACGCGCGCGGCAGCGCGGATTCCTGATCCCCTCGAAAGGGGATCGGGCAAAAGGATTGTACTAGCCGATCAGCCGATCGTCGAAATGCAGACGGGCGCGTGGCCGGAATTGATCATCCCGATCTTGCCGGCCGCACTCTTCGACAGGTCGATGATCCGGCCCCGGATGAACGGGCCACGGTCGTTGATGCGCACAACCACCGATTTTCCGGTCGCCTTGTTGGTGACCTTGACCTTGGTGCCGAAGGGCAGCGTCTTGTGCGCCGCCGTCATTTGCGCCGGGTTCATCATTTCGCCCGATGCGGTGCGTGAATGAAGCGCGTACCATGATGCGCCGCCGCATTGCGCCGCCGCCGGAACCGTTGCCGATACGACGCAAAGCGTTGCCGCCGCGGCCGTGAAGGCCGTGCCAAATCTTCTGAATTTCACTTGTTTTACCCCGATTTGCATCGAGGGACGTCGGGATGGAACCGGGGCCTTGGATGAGCGTTTGCTTCAGGTATTCAAGCTGAAGCGGGATAGGCTCTGGGCGCGTATTGGTTCCGACCGGGCGTTCCCCGTACTAGTGCCAGTTGTCCTGCGCCCACATACTCGACAAGGCCGTTTTGTAATCGCTGTGGACGAAAGCGAAACCGGCCCGTTTCAACTTCGCGTTCGAGACGCGCTTGTTCTCCCCGTAAAAGGAGCGGGCCATTGGCGAAATTGTGGCGGTTGCGAAGTCGATTGCGGGCGGCAAATCAACTTTCATTAAAGAACTTGCATATTCGACAACATCCTGCGGCGGCGCCGGAAGGTCATCCGTGACGTTGAAAACGCCTTCCTGACGCCGCTCGGCGAGAAAATCGAGTGCCCGCGCAATGTCTTCCACATGGATCCGGTTGAACACCTGTCCCGGCTTGATCAGCCGCTTTGCCTTGCCGGCTGCGAGATTGACGAAGGTGTTGCGGCCTGGCCCGTAAATCCCCGAAAGCCTGAGGATCGCCAGGGGCTTGCCGATCGTGTCGGCGAAATCCTGCCACGCCATCTCCGCGGCGACCCGCTGCACCGAGCGCTGCGACACCGGTCGGCAGTCGGTCTCCTCGTCGACCCATGCGCCGTCATGATCGCCATAGACGCCGACCGTGGAGAGATAGCCGATCCATTCCAGCCTCTCCATGGCGGCGATCGTGTCGCGCATCGTCTCGAGCACCGGATCGCCATCCGGCCCCGGCGCAATCGAGATCACCAGATGCGTCGTGTCGCCAAGCGCCGCCATCAGGTCGCCCGATGCAGTCCCGTCGAAGAGATGCGGCCTGATCCCTTGCGCGCTCAGGCTGTCGAGCTTCCCGCTGTCGCGCGTCGTCCCGTGCACGGTGACGCCACGCCCGGCCACGAGCCGCCCAAAGGCACTGCCCGAATAACCCGCGCCGAAAATGAACACCGTCATGGCGCTGTCCCCATCCATTCCTGCCTCACCATATCGTCCGTTTCCTGTTCCATATGCGCCGCGCGGGCGGCTTTGAAGCGCTCCGGTTCCGCGAGTTCGCACAACGCCCAGGCCGCCGCGCCGCGCACCACCGGCTGCTGATCGGCGAGATGCGGTTCGACCCGATCCGCCAAGGCCGGCAGCGCGCTGTTGCCCGCCGCGATCAGCACGTTGCGGATGAACCGGTCCCGCCCGATCCGCTTGATCGGCGATCCGCTGAACTTCGCGCGGAACGCCGTATCGTCAAGCCCGAGCAACTCCGCGATCGGCGGCGCGTTCAACTCCTCGCGCGCGGTCAGCTTGGCCTCGCTCGCCGCCGTCGCGAACTTGTTCCAGGGACAGACGGCGAGACAGTCGTCGCAGCCATAGATGCGATTGCCCATCGGCTTCCGGAATTCGACGGGGATTGGCCCGGCATGTTCGATCGTCAGATAGGAGATGCAGCGCCGCGCATCCAGCGTGTAGGGAGCCGGAAAAGCGTCCGTGGGGCAGATGTCGAGGCAATTACGGCACGAGCCGCAATGATCCGTCTCCGCCTCGTCCGCCGGCAGGTCCATATCGGTGAAGATCGACCCGATGAAGAACCATGAGCCCAGTTGCCGGCTTACCAGATTGGTGTGCTTTCCCTGCCAGCCGAGCCCTGCCGCCTCGCCGAGCGGCTTTTCCATCACCGGGGCCGTATCGATGAAGACCTTTACCTGGCACTCCGTCTTCGCCGCGAAACGCCCGGCCACCTGCTTCAGCTTGCCCTTGATGACATCGTGATAATCGCGGTTGCGGGCATAGACCGAGATCGTCGCGCTATCCTTGCGCGTCAGGGCGCGCAGCGGCTCGTCACTGTCCGCCGGCCCGTAATTCATCGCCGCCAGCACGATCGTCTTGGCCTCCGGCCACAGCACGCGCGGATCGGCCCGGCGCTCCTCGGTCTCTTCCATCCAGCCCATCGTGGCGTGCCGGCCGGCCTCGAGGAATTCGCGCAGCCGCGCCGGCGCAAGCGGGATTGAATCCGCCCGCGTCACCCGCACATCGGCGAACCCCTCGCTTTTCAGATCCTCCAGGAGGATTTGCTTGGCCTTTTCCGGCGTCATGGCGCGATCATGCCTGCCGTCGCTGCGGCTTTACAACCGTTTCGCCGTAAGTTCAGAAATCGAGGTCGGAATAATGCGGGGCGGGCGGCAGCCGGCGCACCCGGTCCGCCAGCAGGCCTCTAAAGCTCGGCCGTGACTTGATGCGCTGGTACCAGCTGCGTGCCGCCGGTTCCACCGACCAGTCGATCTCGCCCAGATAGTCGAGAACGGAAATCGCGGCCCCGGCCGCCAGGTCCGCTGCGGTCAGCGTTTCGCCGGCCAGCCAGTTGCGGTTCTGCGCCAGCCAACCGAGATAGCGCATATGCTGGCGGATATTGGCGCGCGCGGTGCGCAGCACGGCCGAATCCGGCGCGCCGCCGCCTTCCGCCGGCGACATCTGCAGCTTGAAGGCCCGCTCGCGCACCAAAGCGCGCGTCACGTCGCCTTCCGCCTTGACGAGGAACCAGTCGATCAGCCGGCGCACCTCGGCGCGCTCCAGCGGCGAACCCGGCATCAGCCGCCGGTTGCGCATGATCGGCCCGCGCGTTTCGTCCAGATATTCCGAAATCGGGAAAGCGCCGATGATGCCCGTGCCCGCTTCGCCGATCAGCACCGGCAAGGTGCCGGCCGGGTTGATCTGCAGGAATTCCGGCCGCCGCGCCCAGGGCAGTTCCTCCTGCAATTCCGGTTCCTCGCCATATTCGCCGAGCAGAAGCCGGACGAAACGGGACGGGGCGGACATCGTATTGTGGAACAGCAGCATGGAATCAGGACAATAGGGATTGGTGTCCGGTTCTATTCGACGCGCAACGTGTTCGCAATCGGGCGCTCAGGGATTAAAACCTGCGATATCGTCGAGCGTCGGCAAATCGGCGCCGCGCCGCGTGCAGGTCAGCGCCGCGGCCTTCACCGCAAAACCGGCCATGGCGGCAAGGTCGGCCGACCGCGCTTCGCCCTTGCGGGTCAGCCCTTCCGCGCCCAGCCAGTGCAGGCAGGCGGCCTGGAACGTGTCGCCCGCTCCCACCGTGTCGGCGACATCGACCTTGATGCCGGGAACGAAGACATGCCGCCCGTCCGCCGAATAGGCCTGCGCGCCGCCATGGCCGAGCGTCACGCACACCACCTCCACGCCGCTGCTCACGGCGTCGGCGGCAAACTTTTCCGGCGTCGTTCCGAGCTGGGCGATGTCCTCGTCGCTCGCCTTCATGAAGGACGCAGCCTTCGACAGCGTCGCCACGCGGTCGCGCCAGAGGTCGATGTCGGGCTCGACCATTGTGCGCAAATTGGGGTCGTAGGAAACGAAGCGGTTTTCGCCTTCGCGCGCTGCCAGCATGGCGAGCGTCGAGGCGGTCGGCTCGATCACCGTGGAATAGGAGCCGAAATGGATGACGCGGACCGCCGGGTCGAGCTCCGCCGGCAGATCCTCGGGAACCAGCGAGCAATCCGCCGTCCCGTCCGTGTAGAAGACATAGTCGGCGGAATTGTCTTCCTTGAGGCCGATCATGGCGAGCGTCGTGTTCTGCCGCGTCGCCACGCAGGGGCTCGAATCGATGTCGTTGGCGGCCATGAAGCCGGCGATCCGCCGGCCGAACATGTCCGTCGAGAGCCGGGTCAGGAACCGGGAATGGTTGCCCATGCGCGCCAGCCCCAGCGCGACATTGAGCGGAGAACCGCCGACATGCCCGTCCAGCGCGATCCCGTGCGGGTCGCTCGACGGGCTCGAGAACATGTCGAATAGGCTGTCGCCGCAGCAAAGATACATTCGGGCTCTTCCGGTTCGGCCGCGCGGGCGCGGTCAGAAATGCACAATACAGCCGTCATGGATCGATCGTTCGGCCGCAGCGCCCATTTCTACCGCCCTCGCGCCATCATGCAAGGTCACTTCCGGCTTGCCGCCATGCCTGACCAGCCGGTTGAAGCGCTCATGCTGGTAAAACGTGCCGCCATGATGGTCCCCCGCCCGCAGCACGCGCTCGTCGACATGCACCGCCTCGCGCTTCGGCGCCTTGGCGCTGCGCGATGAGACGATGATCTCGGACACGCGTTCCGCGCCGCCCGGCCAGAACCGGGCCGGGCCCGGCACGACGGCCTCCACCTTGCCGGCATCGCCGGTCACGGAAACCTGTTCCTGGAAATAGGAGCCCTCGGCGAACATGCACAGATCCAGCGCCGCCCGCATGCCATTCGCGAAATCGATGATGACGAAGGCATTGTCGATCATGTCCGGCCGCTGCCCGTCATGGTCCTCGTCGCGGTGATTCACGTCCTGCGCCCCCGTCGCGAACAGGCGCACCGGTTCGCTCTCCGTGATCAGCCGCATCAGGTCGAAGAAATGGCAGCATTTCTCGACCATCGTGCCGCCCGACCGCGCGGAAAACCGGTTCCAGTGGCCGACTTTGGTAAGGAAAGGGTAACGGTGCTCGACGATGGAGAGCATCTTGGGCGCGCCCGCGCTGCCGTTGCGCACCTCCTCGATCAGGCGCGCGACCGGCGGCATGTAGCGATATTCCATCGCCACCCAGACCGGCGCCTCGCGCGTCTCCGCCTTGGCCGCCAGCGCAAGCGCCGCTTCCGCGCTGGTTGCCGAGGGTTTTTCCAGCAGCACCGGCAGCCTTGTCGCAAGCAGCGCGTCCATCACCGCCACATGGGTCTCGTTCGGGCTAGCGACGATCACGGCGTCGGCCCTGTCCGCCGAAATCAGCTCGCGGAAATCCTCATAGGTGGCGACATCGCCGAAGCCCTGCTGCCCGGCCAGCGTTGTCGCCGCATGGCGCATGCCCTCGTCCGGATCGGCGATCGCCGTCAGCTGCGCGTCGGGAAGCAGCGCAATATTGCGGATATGCTCCTGCCCCATCATGCCGGATCCGATGATGGCGTAGCGAGTCGGCATGAGAACGGTCCTCCCGGCCTGCAAAAAAGCCCGGCAACCGGCTTAGCGCGCCGCCGAAACCCCCGCAAGAAAAAGTGTATCAATCATGAATGAATTTGTTCCGCGGGGCTGTCATGCGTTTCGGTATATGCGCTGCAGATGCGCCACGGCCCGCGCCGCCCGTGCTTCGGCCTCCTTGCGGGTCGGCGGCGCGGACACCCCGATGACGCGGCGGATCTGCAGGTCGCCGATCAGAAGATTGACATAGGTTTCCGCCGCCTCGCGCGGATCGGCGACCGTCAGCGAACCGTCATTGTCTGCGCGCTCGAAGACGGCCGTCAGCAGCGGCAGGATCGTCTCGCGCCCATAGTCGGCGATCGTGCCTCCGAGCGTCGCAGTCTCGAACACGTCGCCCGCCGCCGCCCTGTTGAGCGCTACCGCCTTCTCGCCGGTCACGATCCCGAGCAGCACCGGCCCGAGGCGCGACAAGGCGTCGATCGGATCGCTGCCGTCAGCCAGTGCCTTTTCCAGCAATTCCCGGGCTTCGCGCGCATTGTCCTCGACCAGCGCCTTGAACAGCGCCTGCTTGTTGCCGAACCACTTGTAGAGCGTTTCGTTGGACGCCTTCGCCCGCCGCGCGATCTCCAGCATCGAGGCGGCCTTGTAGCCCTTCTCCGACAACACCTCGAATGCCGCTTCCTTGATCGCGGCAAGCCGCCGCGCTGCGTAGTCGCCGCCCATCGCTTTCTCCATCTGCTTGACAAAACCGTAAACAATTATACGTATGTGTCAATCCGTACAAAAGATTACGGTAATACCGTTCAGGAGAAACATCATGTCCCTACGCAGAAACGCATTGATCGCACTCGGCCTCGTCATCGCGGTTCCCGCGGTCTGGATCGGCTGGTCGGCCTGGTCGCTCCGCGCCGAGATATCCGGCCGCGAGGACGCCGTGATCGCCGATTCCGGCGAGCACCCGGCAGCCTTCGACGCCGCGGCCATGGAAACCCTGCCGGACCCGGTCCGCCGCTATTTCAAATTCGCGTTCCCGGACGGTCCGCCGCTCGACATTTCCTCCGTCGAGGTCGAGATGAGCGGCGAGTTCCGCCGGCCGCTGATGGAGAATTTCGAGCCGACGACGGCGCGGCAGGTGGCGTCCACCCGAAAGCCCGACCTCGTCTTTTCCGCCGACACGCCGATCTATGGTCCGGTCTGGGCGATCGCCTATGACATTTTCGTCGACGGCGAGATGGAGATGGGCGCGAAGCTGCTCTCCACGCTGCGGGTCGTCGATGAGAAGGGTACACCGGAACTCAACCGCATCTCGCTGCGCCGCTGGCTCCTCGAAAGCCCGGCATGGCCAATGGCGCTGCTGCCCGGCGGCCCGGTGCGCTGGGAACCGATCGACGACAACCATGCCCGTGCCGTCATCAGCGCCTACGGACTGCAATCCTCGATGGTCGTGACCTTTCGCGACGATGGCGGCATTTCCGCGCTCGACGCCGAGGAGGACGGCGACCTGGAGACGCCCTATCACGGGTCGGGCGAATACACGGAGCGGTCGGACTATCGCCTCGTCGACGGCGTCCGCGTACCGATGTCCTTCATGATAGCCCGTGCCGCGGAAGGCGAAATCCATCCCTTCTGGAGCAGTCGGATCACGTCGATCCGCTTCCTGCGTAACTGAAGCCAAGGCGATGGCCGCTCCAGAAGCAAAAAAGGCCGCCCGGGGACAGGCGGCCTTTCATTGAGTTGAGGATGCTTATCCTTTGACCCAGACGACGGTGCGGGTATTCGCCTGCACCAGCACCGGGCCGGCATCCGTGTAGACATAGCCGTAGCTCGGCGCGCTCGGCACGGGCACGATCTGGACCTGCGGCGGCAGCGGCGCGCCGACCTGGATCGGCGCATCGAGCACGACCGGTTCGACCGGATTCTGCTCGATATAGGCGACCGTTCCGTCCGGAACCACGTAGCCCGGCGAATAGACCACCTCGCGGCTCTGCGCCTGCACGATCACTGGACGGCCGTCGATATAGACATAGCCGTAATCGGGATAATCCGGGATCGGCTGGATGACGACCGGCTCGGGAATGACGGCGCCCGCTGTCACCTGGCCCTCGATGGCGACCGGTTCGATCGGGTTGGCGACAACATACTGCACTGCGGGCTCCGGAACGGCGGCGTCCGCGCCGATCACGGCGCCGGCAAAGCCGCCGATGACGGCGCCGATCGGGCCGCCGATGGCCGCTCCGGCCACAGCGCCGACGCCTGCGCCCGCCGTGCCGCCGATAACCGTCTTGGTCTCGTTGTCCGCAGATTGGGCCGACGCCGAACCGACAGCCAGGACGAGAATGGAAGCGGTTGTAAGTAGAAGCTTTTTCATCGTTTTCTCCGTTGGTTGTCCCTATGGCGGGATTAACGGAGGGGCGTGAAACACGTTCCGAAGTGTCGGCTTCACTCTGCATGAACCTTGATTACATTCCGTGGGGTCAGGAGAGGCCGGCGAACCCGCATCTTTTTTCCGCCACGGTCTCGTAACGGCTTCGCCACGAAGTCGTGACAAATTTATCACGCCCTGCCATTCCTGAACGCAAATCCAAATTCCTTGTTGCTTGAACATAGGCGTTTCTGTATCGGGGCGATCCCGGTCGAATTACTGCCGATGACATCAACGGTTGAAGATCTAGTCTTCGCCCGCATGGTTATGCTTTGCATTTCCCATGTACGGGTGCATTTGCGGTGGTCGGTTACGCGCATGTAGCTCAGAGGAAGAGCAGCGGACGCCCGTCCGTGTACGCAGGTTCGAATCCTGCCTTGTGCTCCATTGGATAGCTCAGCGGGTAGAGCATCAGACTTGTAATCTGACTGTCCCGGGTTCGAATCCCGGTCCAGCTCGAAAGAGCAGCGCCCTGAAACGGTGTTCAATGAACTGAGGGGTCGGGGAACGGAATGCGGAGAACTTGAGAACGTCGTCGCCTGCGGGCGCGGCGGATCGACGGTTCGATGCCATGGCTTGCCGCCGGTCGAAGGTGACGGCGGGGCCGCGTTTGCGCCGCAAAGCCCGGTTTTCGAACGGGGCCGAGCCGCGCCTGCGTCGTCCCGCCCGCTCCCGGATGCCCGCGGCGCGTCATGTCACCGGTCCCCGGCTTCGCTCGTCCGGGAAATGGAAGTGAAACGAAGAACAGAAAGGACGTTCGCGTGACTTAGCACGACGAAAGGAGTTTGAAGATGATGAGCCTTATCGAACGAATCCTGGGCCTCAAGCGGGTCCTTGTTATGGAAAACGAGCGTGCCCTCCATCTGTGGAAGGGTGAGATCAGGGGCATCCTGCAGCCGGGCGAGCATCTGCTTGCCAACCGGCGCGGCCGCCTCGAAGTCGAGTGCCATGACCTGGCGCGGCCGGAATTCAGCTCGGATTATGAAAAGGCACTCTTCGACAAGCTCCCGGAAGTCGCGAGCCGTCACCTGACGGTCTTCGTCACCGGCAAGTCGGAAGTGGCCGTCATCGAGCGGGATGGCCGTGTCCATGCGGTCATGCAGCCGGATCGGCGCCTCGTCCTTTGGACGGCTGCGGGTCCGTGGTCGAGGGTGACGGTCGACGTCGGACAGTCTCTGGCTGTCGAGGCGTCGCTGATGCGACGCATCGGCCAGGCGGGTCTCGCCTCCAAGGCGATGAGCCTGCACCCGGTGGCCGAAGGTCAGGCGGGCCTGCTTTATGTCGACGGCGAACTCGTCTCGACCTTGAAGCCGGGCGTGCACGCCTTCTGGAACGTCGGACGGATGGTCCAGGTGAAGGTCGTCGATCTTCGCCGCCAGTCGATCGATATCGCCGGCCAGGAGCTGCTGACCAAGGACCGCGTGACGATCCGCGTCAACATTGCCGCGGAATACCGCGTCACCGATCCGGTGAAGGCTGCGACGGCGGTGAAGGACTTCTCGGAGACTTTCTACCGCACGCTGCAGTACGCCTTCCGGCAGACGCTTGGTGCCATGACGCTCGACCGGATCCTTGCCGACAAGGCATCGGTCGACGGCGAGGCCGCCGGCCGGATCCGCGAGCAGATGGCGGCGATCGGTATCGAGGTCTTCGAGATCACCCTGAAGGACGTGATCCTGCCGGGTGAGATGCGCGAGATCCTCAACATGGTCGTGGCCGCCGAGAAGGAGGCCGAGGCCAACGTGATCCGTCGCCGCGAGGAGACGAACGCCACGCGTTCGCTGCTCAACACGGCAAAGGTCATGGCCGAGAACCCGGTCATGCTGCGCCTGAAGGAGCTCGAGGCTCTCGAGACCATCGCCGGAAAGGTGGAGCGCCTGACGGTCCACAACGGTACGGCGGGTCTCCTGAACGATCTCGTCGATCTCCGGCGCGAATGACGCCAAAAAAGAAGGCCGCCTCCGGGCGGCCTTCGCTTTATCTGCGCTTTGCCTTCAACTCCAGCCGTCGCTTGTGCAGGATCGGCTCTGTATAGCCCGCCGGCTGTTCCCGGCCTTTCAGTACGAGATCGAGCGCCGCCTGGAAGGCGATGGAGTCGTCGAAATTCGGCGCCATCGGATGGTAGTTCGGATCGCCTGCATTCTGCCGGTCGACCACTTCCGCCATCTTCTTCATCGTGTCGACGATCTGGTGTTCCAGCACCACCCCGTGATGCAGCCAGTTGGCCATGTGCTGCGAGGAAATGCGCAGCGTCGCGCGGTCTTCCATCAGCCCGACATCGTTGATGTCCGGCACCTTGGAACAGCCGACTCCCTGATCGACCCAGCGCACCACATAGCCGAGGATGCCTTGCGCATTGTTGTCGAGTTCGCGCTGGATATCCTCCTCGGACCAGTTCGGCCGTCGCGCCACGGGCACGGACAGGATGTCCTCGAGCTTGGCCCGCCCGCGCGATTTCAGCTGGGCCTGCACCTCTTTCACGTCGACCTGGTGATAATGCGTCGCATGCAGCGTCGCCGCCGTCGGCGAGGGCACCCAGGCCGTGTTGGCGCCGGCCTTCGGATGGCCGATCTTCTGTTCCAGCATGGCGTGCATCAGATCCGGCATCGCCCACATGCCCTTGCCGATCTGGGCATGGCCGGAAAGGCCGCATTCCAGCCCGATATCGACATTCCAGTTTTCGTATGCCTGGATCCAGACCGCCTGCTTCATGTCGCCCTTGCGGATCATCGGGCCGAGTTCCATCGACGTGTGGATCTCGTCGCCGGTCCGATCAAGGAAACCGGTATTAATGAAGACGACGCGCTCCTTCGCGGCGCGGATGCATTCCTTGAGGTTCACCGTCGTGCGGCGCTCCTCGTCCATGATGCCCATCTTGATCGTGTTCGGCATCATGCCGAGTGCTTCCTCGACGCGGCTGAACAGTTCGACGGCGAAAGCCACTTCCTCCGGCCCGTGCATCTTCGGCTTGACGACATACATCGAGCCTTCGGTCGAATTGGCGCGGCGGCCGTTCGGGCCGATGTCGTGCAGCGCGATCAGCGCCGTCATCATCGCGTCCATGATGCCTTCCGGCACCTCGTGGCCCTCCCGGTCGGTCGCCGCGGGATTGGTCATCAGGTGGCCGACATTGCGCACCAGCATCAGCGACCGGCCCTTGAGCGATTTCTGCGCGCCGTCCGGCGTCGTAAGTTCCGGATCGCCGCTGAGCTTGCGGGTGAAGGTCCGGCCGCTCTTGGTCACTTCCTCGGTCAGGTCGCCCTTCATCAGGCCGAGCCAGTTGCGATAGACCAGGGTCTTGTCCTCGGCGTCGACGGCGGCGACCGAATCCTCGCAATCCATGATCGCGGTCAGCGCGGATTCGAGCCCGATATCGCCGATTCCCGCCGGGTCGGTTTTGCCGATCATGCTGTCGGGATCGACGAAGACCAGCGTGTGCAGCCCGTTGGTCGCGAAATAAAGCCGGTAGGCCGTGTCGTTCTCGCGCTTGAAGCCGGCATATTGCCCCGGATCGGCCAGCGCCGTTTCGCCGTTCGCTGTCTCGACCTTCAGTTCGCCGCCCTCGAAGTCGAACCCGGTCGCGTCCGCCCATTTCGCGCCGCCGGCAAGCGGAACGCTCTCGTCGAGGAAGGACTTCGCCCAGGCGATCACGCGCGCGCCGCGTTCCGGGTCGTAGCCGCCGCCCTGCGGGAGGTCGCCCAGCGCATCGGTGCCGTAAAGCGCGTCATAGAGCGAGCCCCAGCGGGCATTCGCGGCGTTCAGCGCGAAGCGCGCATTCATAATCGGCACGACCAGCTGCGGCCCGGCAACCTCGGCGATCTCCGGATCGACATTCTCCGTCGACACCGAGAAGGCGTCGCCTTCCGGCACCAGATAGCCGATCTCCTTGAGGAAGGCCTCATATTCCGGCATCTCGTAGCCGTCCTCGCGATGCTCGCGATACCACGCGTCGAGCTTGGCCTGGATGTCGTCGCGCTTCGCCAGCAGCGCCCGGTTCTTCGGCCCGAGCTCGTGCACGATCTTGGAAAAGGCCGGCCAGAAATCTTTCGCCTCGAGGCCCGTGCCGGGCATCGCCTCGTCGGTGATGAAGTCGTAGAGACCCTTGTCGATTGTCAGGCCGTCAATCGTGAGCGTCGCGCCCATGCCAGTTCCTCCGGAAAACAAGTGATCCTGCGGCAAAGCATGGAGTTCGATTGGCTGTCAACTTGGCCAAACTGACTAGCTTTGTTTCCAAAATGGATAAAATCCGCCGCGGCTTTGTGCGCGAGCGGCTATGGCGTCAGGCCGCGGTCGCCGGCCGCCCTCCGGCAATCGCCGTGACTTTCGCCGAAACGAATTGTTCGCGGCCCTCGATTTCCGCCGTCTCGACGTCACGCGACACGGTCGCACGCGCTTCCGCCGCGCCGGCCTCCTTCGCCAGCGCCTCGGCCGTCTGCCGGCAACGGTGTTCGGCCTCGGCGAGCGCCTCTTCCACGGTGGGGAAGGCCAGCCCGGCCGTGCCCTCCAAACCGGCGATCTCGAAACGGCCTTCCACCGGCTGCAAGATTTCCGCGGTGACGCTGATGCGCACCTGTCCGACCACCGCGCCGACCGCATTTGCCACCTCGGCATGGTCGGGCACGATAGCCTGCGTCGCCAGCAACTCGCCGGCCGCTGGATAATAGGCTTCAGCGCCCGCGCCGAGCGCGATGACCGGCCGGTCCAGAGACAGCGAAAACCGGGCGATGCCCGTCTCCCGGTCGAGCGCGCGTTGCGCCAGTGCGGCCCCGGCGAGCGCCGCGCCGTCGAGCCCGTCCTCGCAAAGCGCCGTCTCCAGCACGCGTTCCGCCGACAACCGCACCAGCCGGTCGACCACGCGGGCGCTGATCGCCTCCGCATCCGGCGCGAGCGGATTGCCGTAGCCGTCTTTCCTGCGCGCAAACAGCGTCGCGCCCAGCTGCGCGGCCTCCCTGTCCCAATGGGTGAAGCGTCCCAGCACATGCTGTGCGTCGGAAGGCGTGAAGCCGGCGATCAGCGCCAGTCCGCGCGCCGCCAGCCGGTTGAGCGTGGCCAGTTCTGCAGTCGCCGAGAGCAGCCGGTCGAGCGGCTGCGGCGTATCCTTTAGCCGTCTGAACAGCTTCGCCTCGGACCGTGTCAGCCCGGCCGTCAGCCGCTCCGGCACGCCCGCCTTCAGCCCGAATCGGCCCTCATTGCGCACCGGGATCGTCGCGCGCGCCTGCCTTTCCAACTCCTGTCGCACGGCTTGCCCGTGCAGATGCGTCAGCAGGGAAAGCGGCAGCAGCCGGCGCGGCCCGAGCCTGATCTGCGGCTTCAGCGCCCCGTCATCGATCGCCACCTCGCTGTCGCCGCCAAGCCCGAAGGTGCGCATCGCGACCGCGTCGACCATGGTGCGGAACCCGCCGACCGTCGCGCCCTGCGGGTCGATGCGCGGCCGGCCCTTGTCGAGGATGGCGATATCCGTGGTGGTTCCGCCGATGTCGGAGACGATGGCGTTTTCTGCCTTTGCGAGATGCAGCGCGCCGACCAGGCTTGCTGCAGGCCCGGACAGGATGGTCTCGATCGGCCTCGCCCGCGCGAAGCCGGCCGCGACCAGCGAGCCGTCGCCGCGCACCACCATCAAGGGCGCATCTATGCCGTCCTTCGCCATGCGGTTCTCGGCGGCCTCGATCAGCCGGTCGATCATAGAGATCAGCCGCGCATTCAACACCGTGGTCAGTGCTCGCCGCGGCCCGTCGAGCTTCGCCGACAATTCATGGCTGGTCGTCACCGGCAATTGCGTCGTCTCGCGGATCATGTCGCGGGCGGCAATCTCGTGTTCCGGATTGCGCACCGCGAAATAGCCGGCCACCGCATAGGCCGAAACCTGGGCTTGCGTCTCCGCGAGCGCGCGCTCCAGCGCATCCGTGTCGAATTGCGCCGTCTCGCGCCCATGCGCATTGTGCCCGCCGGCGATAAAGACGACCGGATCGCCCCGCAGCGCCTCGCGCAAGCCGGCCCGGTCGAGATCGTTTTCCGCAAAGCCGATCATGACGAGCCCGATCCGCCCGCCCTGGCCTTCCACCAGCGCATTGGTCGCCAGTGTCGTCGAGATGGAGACGAGGCCGATATCGCCCGGCGCGATGCCGCTTGCCGCCAGAACGGCATCCATCGCCTCGCCCAGCCCGATGGAAAGGTCGTGCCGCGTCGTCAGCGCTTTTGCTTTTGCAATGACGCCGCGCGCCTCGTCATGGATGACGGCATCCGTATAGGTGCCGCCCGTGTCGATGCCGAGGGAAAGGGTCATGGAAGTGGGGTCACGCCGTATGGTCCATCTGTCTGCGCCCAATAAGGCTGTCCTCACGGCAGGGCAATGGGCTATAGCCCCCCAGGCGATTGCAGCCTTGGTTCAAACGGCAATCGGGATAACCATATGCTTGTCGAATTGCATGCGCCGGCCAGCGCGGAAGACTGGGCGGCCTATCACGATATCCGCAAGCGCATCCTGTTCGATGCGCGTGGCAGGGGTGACGCCTATGACCCGGCTCATCCGGACGAGACGGCACCGTACAACCATCCGCTTCTCCTCGACGTCGACGGGAAACCGGTCGGCGTCGTACGGATAGACCTGGACTTGCCTGACGCATGGTTGCGCCGCATGGCGGTCGATACCCCATATCAGCGGCGGGGATACGGGCAGCGGATGATCGTTGAAATCGTCCGCTTCTGCCGCGATGCCGGGGCAGGGCGGATTTTGTCGTCGGTCGCGCCGGACGCGATCGGCTTCTACGCGAAATGCGGTTTCGAAGCCGTGCCGGGAATGCACGTGGACGGGAGCCCGCGCATGATGCTGACCTTGCGCGCCGACGACTGAGCCCTACCGCCGCACCACCCGCATCGGCAGGCCGTTCTGCGCTTGCACGGTCAGTTTCTGAACCGGCCAGGGATTGAGCCCCGGCGTCGGCTCGAAGCGGAACTCCTTCAGGATCAGGGCCAGCGCGATTACCGCTTCCTGCAGCGCGAAGGTCGCGCCGATGCAGATGCGCGGTCCCGCGCCGAAGGGCAGATACTGGAACCGGTCGATCCGGTCCCGGTTTTCCGGCCAGAAGCGCGACGGCATGAAGGCGTTCGGCTCGTCCCAATAGAGCCGGTGGCGATGCAGCACCCATGGCATGACCAGTACGGTCGCGCCCTTCGGAATGTCGATGCGCGTCCCGTCCTTCAGCGTCACCGTGTCGTCTTCGATGGGCTCGCGATTGATCGAGGGCGCCGGCGGGTAGAGCCGCATCGCCTCCTCGAAGGCGGCGCGCGTCTTCGGCATCTTGTCGAGCCACTCGACCGGCGGCGGGTTGTTCGCCAGCACGGCATCGATTTCCTCTTCCACCAGCGCCCGCTCATGCGGCGCGTTGGCGAGGCAATAGAGCGTCCAGCCGAGCGCCCGCGCCGTCGTCTCGTGGCCGGCGCCGATGAAGGTGATCAGATTGTCCTCGATCTCGGTCGCGCTCAGCCCCTCCGGCCCTTCGGCGTTGAGAAGCAGCGTGACGAAATCCTCCGGCACGCCGTCGGGATCGGTCTCCATCCGGGCGCGGCGCTGGTCGATCGTGTCGCGCACGATGCGGCGGAATTTCTCCAGCACCGGCCGCCCGCGCAGCCTTTGCAGGCGCGGCAGCCATTCCGGCGCTTTCAGCAGGTCGAGCGGATCGACCCGGCCCATGGTCGACAGAAGCTTGTCGACATCGTCGGCGAAATCCGTGTCGTCGCCTGCGATATCGCCGGAAAACAGGGTGTATGCCAGCACCTCATAGGTCAGTTCCGTCATGTCGGTCGACACGTCGTGGACCTCGCCGGCGCCGTCGCGATAGCGGTCGAGAAAGCTCTCGGTCCGGTCCTTCATCATCTCGGCGAAACCGTGGATGTGGCGCGGCGTGAACACCGGCGCCATCGCCTTGCGGGAGCGTTTCCACACCTCGCCTTCTGCCGTCAGCAACCCGTCGCGCAGGATTGGCCGCAGGATCAGCTGGCGCACCCGCGCCATGCGGTAGTTCTTCACATTGTCGACGAGGATGTGGCGGATCAGCTCCGGATGGTTGGCGATCAGCACATTGTCGGCGAGGAAGCGTACCGAGATATGCGGCTGCCTGTAGGACGGCTCGCCCCAGATCTCGAGCGGGTTGCGCATCGAGGTGCGGATCAGCTCAAGGCTGGTCGGCGGCCGGTTGCGCGGCGTTGGGTGAGGAGGCACGAAGGGCTGAGGATGGACATCCATGGTTGTAATCCTATGGCAATGCAACCCGAAGGGGAAGCGGTGCCGCGACCCGTCCGGACCCTTGATATAGGTCCGGAAGGAGGCGGTTTCACGGATTACACGGCTCGGGCCTCAATCCCCTATATCTTCC
>Ga0070729_10001395_pt1 | contig 37649 bp, 26 predicted proteins | sample tdDd472_FD_66725 | JGI IMG/M metagenome (GOLD analysis project Ga0070729, IMG submission 66725) | Marine sediment microbial communities from the Atlantic coast under amendment with organic carbon and nitrate - tdDd47.2 | ecosystem: Environmental > Aquatic > Marine > Coastal > Sediment | place...
TTCCGGATTTACCGGTACTTATACCTGGGCTGATCCTGAAAATGGATTGCTTTATGTGTTTTTGTCCAACCGGGTATATCCTGACGCTAGCAACTCGAAAATTGTAAAGATGAATATTAGGACTGAAGTTCACCAGGCCATATATGATATTCTGAATAAGAAAAATCAGGCAACAATTCCTTATAAAAAACGTATTCAATAACTTAATTACTATAACTTGATTATGAAATACCAAACTAAATCAATACTATTCTGGGTGCTTTCCTTTTTTTTAATGGTTGGTAGTGCATACTACCAGCGAACAACTGGCCCCACATATCCGGAAAGAGGAAAAGTTGAAATCGGTGATGAAACTATAAAATACAAATTGATTCGGACCTGGGAAGGTGAAACTGATGCGCAGGTTACTGTTGAGGTGGAGAACAATAATATCAGCGGGAAATACAGGTACAAACGGTTTAAAAGTTTCGATGAATGGACTGAAAAGCCGATGGTGAGAAAGGGAGAGGAGTTGGTTGCTTCTTTACCCGGGCAGCCTGCTGCAGGCAAAGTTACTTATGAGATTTACCTGAGTAATGGTGGCGACTATGTAAAGCTTGAGGAGGAACCACTCGTCCTGCGCTACAAAGGTGCTGTTCCAATGTGGGTATTAATTCCGCATATAATAATTATTTTTCTGGCTATGATGTTTTCGATGAGGGCATTATTTGAAGCCATAATTAAGGGCAAAAACATAGTAATTTATGCCTTTTGGACAGTGATTCTACTTGCAGTTGGTGGTATGATTTTCGGCCCAATTGTTCAAAAATATGCTTTCGATGCCTATTGGACAGGCTGGCCTTTCGGAGGAGACCTAACAGATAATAAAACACTGGTTTCCTTTGTTTTGTGGATTGTTGCTTACTTGATGGTAAGAAAGAACCCTAAAAGAAGAGGCTGGGTAATTGCAGCTGCAGTGGTTCTTCTGCTTATTTACCTGATCCCGCACAGTATGTTTGGATCAGAAATAGATTATACCCAGCAGTAAGAGAAGGGGTTTGAAGATAGAAGGTCAGGGACTCTAGAATCTAGTTTCTATCTTCGATAACATGGCACCTGGCATCGAATATCCAACATCTGGCTCTATAGATTGGTTGAATTAATTACAAATAGTATCGTCAAAACTAAAATACTACATGGCCATCATACTCATCATTATTACTGCAGGGGTCAGCATCATGGCCTGGCGAAACGATGAATTGTTTCAGAAATTAAAATTCAACCCTTATTACATTAAACAGGATAAGGAATGGTACCGGTTTTTTAGCCATGCCCTTTTGCATGCCGATTGGGGACACCTTTTGATCAATATGTTTGTGCTGTGGTCATTCAGTGATATCGTCATCCAATTTTTTAGAATGGATTTTGGTAATATGGCCGGCTTGTATTTTTTGTTGCTTTATGTTGGTGGTGTGTTTTTCTCTTCCATTTTTGATTATTTCAAGCAGCAAAACAATATTTACTACAGCGCAGTTGGAGCTTCCGGTGCTGTGGCGGCGGTAGTTTTTGCCAGCATTATCCTTTATCCTGCAGGAAAGATTTTCTTCTTTTTTATTCCCATTGGTATTCCATCCTGGATTTTTGGAATTCTCTATCTGGTTTACTCAGCTTACATGGGTAAAAAAGGCGGAGACAACATTGGTCACAATGCCCATTTTTGGGGTGCTGTGTTTGGTGTGGTTTTTACGATGGCCATCAATAGCGATTACATCAGCAGATTTTACGAACAGTTAGGAATTGTTTTTTAAATTGCTGTATTAATTTACAGGATTAGAGTATTGTGCCGCTACTGTAACCCGGTCCTTTAATTATGGACAGATTCTTTTTATTAAAAATATCCCTAAAATTTTTCTCCCTTTAAACTAATGATTATATTGTAGTCGATAAAAAGATTAAAATATAATCAACACTGCTATTGTTGTCATACAAAATGTATTTGAATATTCACTCATATTACAGCCTTCGATACGGCACATTTCCGATTGATGAATTGGTGGGTGAGGCCAAAAAATATGGTGCGGATGTTCTTACTCTTACCGATATCAATAACTCCACTGGCATGATCGATTTTGTAAAGGCATGTAAGCTAAAAGGGATTAAGCCTGTGGGTGGTATGGAGTTTCGCCGTGACGATCAATTGTTGTACATTGCGATAGCGAGGAACAATGCTGGTTTCAGGGAGTTGAATGAGTTCCTGTCGTATCACAACTTGAACAAACTGAAATTGCCGGACGAACCCGAAACTTTTTCAAATGTTTATGTAATCTGGCCTTTTTCACACCCTCCCGATCGAAAGTTGAAGGAAAATGAATTTGTGGGCGTTAGGCTATCAGATGTACGGAAAATTGTAACTTCTCCATTTGCATCCGATCTTTCGAAACTTGTGGTTTTGCAGCCGGTTACATTTAAAAATGATGATGGGTTCTTACTTCATCGCAACTTCAGGGCAATCAATAAAAATACCCTTTTTACAAAGCTAAATGATGCCGATCTGGCTCGGGCTGATGAAAGATTTATGACCCTTGATCGGTTGTATGGTGCATTCAAAAATATCCCTCAAATAATTCAAAATACCGAAAGATTACTGCAGGATTGTTCCATCGATTTCGACTATAAATCCATAAAAAATAAACAGGTATTCTCGGGCAGCAGGTACGACGACAAACTTTTGCTGGAAAAATTGGCCTACGATGGGATGGTTTATCGCTACGGGGCAAGGAATGCGGAGGCAAAACGACGTGTAAAGCATGAGTTGGAGATCATTGATAATTTGGGTTTCTCATCCTATTTTCTTATTGCCTGGGATATCGTGAGGTATTCGATGGCACGCGGGTTTTATCATGTGGGGCGGGGGAGTGGCGCCAACAGTGTGGTGGCCTATTGTCTTAAAATTACCGATGTGGATCCCATCGAACTGGATTTGTATTTCGAGCGCTTTATCAACCCCAAGCGCTCAAGCCCACCTGATTTTGATATCGACTACTCCTGGACAGAACGTGATGAGGTAATTGATTATGTGTTTAAACGATACGGGCGGCAACATACGGCCCTGATGGGTACGATCACCACTTTTAAAGATCGTTCACCGATTCGTGAACTGGGAAAAGTGTATGGGCTGCCCAAAACGGAAATTGACCAGTTGGTTCAGTTTCCAGAACAGTCGCAAAACAGGGACAGCGTTACGGAACAAATATTAAGAATTGCCAGAAAGATGACAGATTTCCCGAACCTCCGTAGTATCCATGCCGGCGGAATGCTGATCTCTGAAGAGCCCATTACCTGTTATACAGCACTCGACATGCCTCCAAAAGGCTTCCCGACCACCCAATGGGATATGTATGTAGCTGAGGATATTGGTTTCGAAAAGATGGATATCCTGAGCCAGCGTGGCATCGGACACATTAAAGAATGTGCTGACATCATTAAACGGAACCGTGGCGAAGAGGTGGATGTACACAATGTTCCGAAATTTAAAAAAGACAAACAGGTGAAGGCCCAGTTGAAACGCGCTGAAACCATCGGGTGTTTTTACATCGAAAGTCCGGCTATGCGTGGATTACTCACCAAATTGAGATGCGATAATTACCTGACTTTAGTGGCCGCAAGTTCCATTATCCGGCCGGGTGTGGCTCGATCGGGCATGATGCGCGAATATATTCACCGCTTTCATTACCCGCAGGATTTCGAATATTTTCATCCCGTTATGGAGGATCAGTTAAAAGAGACTTATGGTGTAATGGTTTACCAGGAAGATGTGTTGAAAGTTTGCCATCACTATGCCGGGCTCGATCTGGCAGAATCGGATGTGCTGCGCAGGGCGATGAGCGGTAAAGTACGCGGGAGAAAGGAGTTTGACCAGATCGTACAACGGTTTTTTGAGAAATCCAAACAACTGGGCCGGCCCGAAGATACCACCAAAGAAGTCTGGCGACAGGTTGAATCTTTTGCCGGTTACGCCTTTTCCAAAGCCCATTCAGCATCGTATGCGGTCGAAAGTTTTCAGAGTTTGTACCTGAAAGCCCATTATCCCCTGGAGTTTATGACCGCAGTAATCAACAATTTTGGCGGATATTACAAAACATGGGTCTACTTTAACGAAGCCAGGCGTTGTGGTGCAAAAATTCAATTACCCTGTGTGAATCGCAGCGATTACAAAACCACCATTTATGCTGATGAAATTTTCGTGGGTTTTATTCATATTCAGAACCTTGAAAATAAACTGGCATTACGCATTGTGGAAGAGCGGAGGATCAATGGAGTGTATGTTGATCTTGAGGATTTGATCGATAGGGTACATCCCGGGCTGGAACAGTTGATTCTGCTGATCAGGGTTGGAGCACTGCGATTTACCGAAATATCAAAAAGCCGCTTGTTATGGGATGCGCACTTGTATTTTGGGAAAAGTAAAAAAGAAGTAGTCCAGAATTCTTTGTTCAAGGTTCGGGGCAAACGTTTCGAATTTCCACAGTTAGAACACAGTGACCTGGAAGATGCCTATGATGAAATTGAACTGATCGGTTTCCCGGTGACCATGACCTATTTTGATTTGCTCAAAACTAAATTCCGGGGTGAAGTTCTGGCCCGTGGAATGGAGAAAAGCATTGGAAAAACTGTGCGTATGCTTGGAGAGGTGGTAACACGAAAATTTGTGAAAACCAAAAACAACCAGATTATGCACTTTGGCACATTCATCGATGCTGAAGGTGAGTTTTTTGATACCACTCATTTTCCCAAATCCCTTGAGAAATACAATTTTCGTGGACATGGAGTTTACCTGATACTGGGCAGGATTGAAGAGGAATTCGGATTTCCCAGCATGGTGGTCGAAAAGATGGCAAAGCTACCGGTTGAAGAGGATCCAAGGAATGGGTAAGGGTTAGAATAGTAGAGTAATGAGAAGTTTGGAAGATAAAAAAAAGTTACGCCCATACCTTACTTTCACGAAAATATACTGAATGTCACCATGCTTTATTTATTAATTGCCTTGTAATTTCTTCTTTTCCTTTTTTTCCTTCAATGCCTGTTTTACTGCCTTAATGTTTCTTTTTATAGTATCATCCCTTTTATTCCAGGGGATTTTTTGTAAGGTTTTAAGTGTTTTATAGTATTTGCCCATTTGATAATAGGTGGTGGACAAGTTGATAAGCGCCTTTTTATACTCAGGTAATATTTCGAGTGCTCTCAAAAACATTTCCTCTGCCTTTAGGTAATCACCCATCTCGTAATAGTTCTTGCCCAGGTTGTTCATTATGTTAATTTTCGTAGGATGTGCTTTGAGGGCCTCAATGTATGCATCCCTCGACTTTATTGTTTCCCCGAGTTTGGAATAGGCATCGGCCTCGTAAGATTTAATGGGTACAGCTTCCGAGTCAAGGGTTCTGAATGTAGTTGGTAGGGTTTGGGCTTCGCGTAACATTACCCTCCAATCAGCTTGGACCATCGCGTTACGGGTTTTCCTAACCTTAAATTCGAGGTCTAACATGGCGGAAGAATATATTACCGACATAACTAATATGACCAGTGTGGGGTACAAAATGATTTTCTTATTTCGAAGTGGATTTTTGCCTTCGATGGTTGAATGATAAATTGTTGTTACTGAAGCAAGAATCAATGCAAGGTAGACCTGCTGGTTGATTCGCTCAAGCGGAAATGAAAAAAATGAGACGGTAAGGTAACAAATCAATCCTGAAAGAAGAAACAGTGTAAGGATTTTCTGATCAAGTTGGACATCAGAAAACAGTATTTTTATAATGTAGTAAATCGTAAAGCCAAATATCGAAAGGAAAAGCAAAATTCCCAGGATGCCTTTTTCGGCAAAAACCCATAAAAAATCATTGTGTGGCCGTAGCCAGTTTAACTGTTTTTTTTCAAAATTGATGTTGTATCTATTGTAATATTTGGCCGAATGAATTTTCCAGTTTCCTGCCCCGACGCCAGTTAACGGATGGTCTGAAATCATAATGGTAGTGAGTTTCCAGATTTTGAGCCGAAAAACATTGTTGTCAGCCTTGGGGCTTGCTATTGATCTTAGCTTTCCATAAAATGACCATGGATTCTTTTTACCTGCCACATTGATAAATGTTCCCCCTGCTATCAAAATAATTATGGTGGCGCTTGCAACAATGTTTCTTGTTTTGGTAGAAATCCCAAACTTTTTTGGGAAGAGGGAGGTAATTACAACAGTGGTTAATGTGGAGAGTAAAATGCCTGCCCATGCCGATCGCGTTTTTAGAAGGACAATCATGACCATTAAAAGTACAAAAGCAGCAACAGAAGCCCATCTCCAGCCTTTCTTGTTTTGATAAATCCCAAATCCCAGGAATGGTAGCATAAGCATCAGTGAAATGGCATACTGGTTTTTATGTGCCATAATTCCTTTCACTTCATAAATGATTTCCCTGCCATCAGGTAAAAAAGCAGATGTACCTAAAATTACTTTGTCGATATACTGAGCAAAACCAACTGCAAAAGCAACAAAGGATGCTACAACTACAAATTTCGGTAAATTGGAATACCAGTTTTCAGTGTTTGAAAATACAATCGCAAGGGCCGTGGTTAGTGAAAGGAAGGCAAAGGTTTTAAATATATCAAAGTAACTTTCCTTATAATTTAATGCAAAAAGAATGGATACAACAGTTATTAGGAAATAGCCCAATAATACCAGGAAAATTTTATTTCTCAATATACCCAGGTCAATTCGATTGCTTTTCTGGAGAAAAATAAAAGGGAGATAGATGAGCAAAAACAAACTCAGGGCAAATAAACGTGGCATCAATTCATAATCGAGTGCTTCGGAAAGGTGAAAAACTGGCAGGAACAAAATGATAAAACCGATAAGAATCAGGTAAAGTACTGGTTTTGTTTTGGGTTGTGCCTTACCTTGCTTACGTGTTTTTTTCGACATGATTATAGTTTATAGGCGACGTTTAATAAGAACTCAAAAATATATAAAATCATTAAAAGCGAAAAGCTCAATTCTAATATTATAAATTTTCTTGCTGCTTTAAAGATACTGTTTTTCATGGATTTGTATTTATTGATAAATTGAATAGCTTTGATAAGATGAAATGTCTGCCGAATTCTTTTTATCTTGCAGCAATTTAGCCGAATTTGCTCATGAAGCCTCCGGAGCTAAGTATCATAATGCCAGTGTACAATTCAGCCCGGTATATTGCCGATGCTGTTGAAAGTTTACTATCTCAATCGTTTACCGATTTTGAATTAATCATCATTGATGATGCTTCAACAGATGGCAGTGCCAACGTGTTGAAATACTTTAGAGACGACAGGATAAAAATACTTAGTAATTCAAAAAACAGGGGCATTGTTTTTAGCCGGAATCGTGGACTTGCAGAAGCCCGTGGCCGTTTTATTGCTCAATTCGATTCGGATGATGTGGCTCAGCCAGAAAAATATGAGAAGCAGATTGATTTTCTTAACAGAAACCCGGAATTTGGTATGGTGGGTTCATGGGTGAGGATGATTGATAGCGAAGGACAATTGATGAAAGAAAAATGGAAGCTTCCTGCAAAGCCTGAGCTAATTCCTGCCATCATGTTATTCAGGAATTATTTTGTGCAGTCAACAATTGTTGTGCGCAAAGAGGCAATACCAGAAGGAGGATACAGGATTGGATATGATGTTGTGGAAGACTATAAAATGTGGGTTGAAATAGCCGGTAATTTCAAGGTCTGGAATCTTCCTGAATACCTTGTTAATTACAGGGTACATAGTTTAAGTGCTACTAACAATAATTCAACTCGCCTTCAGAAACAGAATCAAATAATTTTTAATGACCTTTTTAAGGAATTGAAGATTGACCTGAATGATAAGAATTTTGAAACACACCTACATGTTAAACAAAATGATTTAATTCGGGATATTAAAGTGCTTAAACAAATTGAAGGACATTTGAAATTACTTGTTACACAAAACAGAAAAGTTAATGTTTATAATGAATCTGCCATGACCAAGGTTGTGTTTAACCGGTGGCTGAAATGTTGTTTTCATTCCCGTAATGCAGGGCTTAAGGTATTTAGTTTATTTTTGTTTTCATCTATTACATGGGCAAAACTTAGAATGCTATGATGCACGGAAAGAGAATAGCAGATGTTTCTATAATTGTTCCGAATTATAACAACGGAAAGTTTCTTGATGATTTTATACTAAGTGTTATTGATTCTACAGTATTACCAAAAGAACTGATCATTGTGGATGATGGCTCCACTGATGATTCCCTGAAAATATTAAATGATTTTAATTACCTGGAATTTTTGCAGGTGATTTCCTTTGAAAAAAACCGTGGCCTTACATCAGCACTCAATGCTGCGCTTGAGGCAGCTACAGGTGAATTTATTATGCGAGCCGACCCTGACGACAAATTGTTTGCCAACAGGATACATCGGCAATATGAATTTATGGTTCAAAATCCTGAAATTGACGTATTAGGTTGCAATGTGCAGTACTTTGATAGCCTGAGCGCTAAGGATATTAATATTTCGAATTTCCCGCTTACACACCGAAAGATTGAAAGAACATACCGTCATGGCGAGCATGGGATCCAGCACCCAACAGCTTTTGTAAAAGGTAGTGTTTATCGTACATATTGTTACCAGGAAGTGTTCCCGGGAGAGGATTATGAAATTTTTGCAAGAATGGTCAGGGATGGATGCCGGTTTGCCAACCTACCTGAACCACTATATCACATGAGGGTACATACTGGGAGTTCAACCGGCAATCTGAAAATTGAACATATTCGGGATACCTTCAAGTTCAGGGATGAGGTTTTTGGGACCAAAACCGGAAAACTAAGAATATTTCTCTACTACCAGTATATCGTCAATTACCGGAAATTTCAATTGCATTCAGATTCTCTAATCAGATTCTGGTATTTAATTTTGGCCTCATTGGCGTATCCCAATAAAATTCTTAAAAGGATAAAATCATGAGTCAGCAAATTAAAATGTTGATCCGAAGGATTCGAATGATAAACCCTAACACAGTATTTCTTTTCATGTTGGTGGTTTTTTTGATTGATTCAGGGGTAAATTTCTTTATTAGGGCTCCTATATTTGTGCCTGTAGCAATAGTGGCCTTACCTATTTTGTGGATAATCCTCTGGAAGTCGGGAAGGAAAAATACATTTCTACTTGTTTTTATTTCTGTTTTCTTGCTCGCTACAATGATCAACAATTTTATTTATCAATTCGATAAAAAAAATATTTCGGATTTGATGTTTATACTTCTTTTTCCCACCATTTATTATTTTTATAAACTAAAGCCTGAGAAAATTTTACCCCGATCAATACATATATTTTTCATTGTTTCATTGATCATGCTGTCCTTTACTTTTGTTGGGTATAATTCAGGGAGTTGGCTGCCAAATGACCAGGTTATTAAAAAACGCTCTGAAATAATGGAAGTTGCAAAAGCAGATAAAGAATCAGCCCTTGAAACTGATCATATTCCTTTTATCATTTTGGAATTATTCAGAACCTACAATAACGGCCTGTTCAGGGTACCTCATCTGGCAAATTACTTTTTTGGCTTCTTATTCCTTTTTTATGGATTTGCCTTTCAAAAAAAAAGGAAATGGTATTTTTTTATTGCCATGCTCGTGTCAATAATTTTGATGTTATACAGCGGTTCAAGAACCTTTGTTGTGGTAGCACTTTTGGCCCTTATTTTGTTTTTATTTAACCGGAAAACCCTGGGTTTTTTACTTGCGCTCTCGGTAATTATGGTGTTAATGATAGTTTATCGTTTTGAGCTGTACATGAATCTGGAAGGAACTTATCTCGAACATTATGCCAGCCTTATTGTTACAACAATTGATAATTACACCAACCTTTCACGCATAAAAATTTGGAATTCCTGGTGGGATGAGATTCAACAATTTACCTGGTATGACTACTTGATAGGCAAGACCTTTATCGCATCAAAAAGTGCAAACTTCGAAAATATAAAATTCAGGGAATGGTTTCACAACGATTTCCTTTCGATAGTTTATGCATATGGGATTTTACCATTGATTTTATATTCAGCTTTTTTTTACAAGGTCTATAAAGAAAACTCTAAATTTATAAGAAAGAATACCTTTCTTTTTGTTTATTTCTTTGCCATGGTATTTTCAGCATTTTTTAATGGATTTTATTATTATTTCCCGGTATTTTTGATATTTATATTTGTTTACATGGTCAGGGTAGAAAAAAAGAAAAAAATCACTCTATGAAAATAGGAATACTTGGCTCGCGAGGTATACCCAATCAATATGGAGGTTTTGAACAGTTTGCAGAGTATCTTTCCAGGGGATTGATAAAATGGGGAGCAGAAGTTTGGGTATATAACTCAAGCAGTCACCCTTTTCAGGGAAAAACCTGGGAAGGAGTAAATATCATTCATTGTAATGATCCTGAAGATAGGATCGGAGCCATCGGTCAGTTTATCTACGATTTGAACTGCATTCGTGACAGCAGAAAAAGAGAGTTTGATGTTTTGCTGCAATTGGGTTACACAAGCAACAGTATATGGTGCCGATTGCTACCTAAAAAATCCATCGTCATTACCAATATGGATGGCCTTGAGTGGAAACGCAGCAAATATAGTCGGCCAGTGCGGAGGTTTCTAGAATATGCCGAGAAACTGGCAATACTAAGCAGCGATTATCTTGTCGCCGACTCCTTAGCAATAAAATCATATTTGAAGCAAAAATATTCTGTTGATTCAGAGTTTATTCCATATGGCGCCGAAGTTTTTAATAGTCCTGATCCTGTAACCCTTCCAAAGTTTGGAGTTGAGCCACATAATTATTTTTTACTCATTGCCAGGATGCAACCCGATAACCATATTGAGGAAATCATTCACGGTGTGGTACTTTCCGAACCAACATCCCCATTATTGATTGTCGGTAATGTGAATAATGATTTTGGTAGATATCTGCAGAAGAAATACAAATCTGATAAAATTAAATTTTGCGGGGCCATTTTCGATGATACTGTTTTAAACCAATTGAGGTATTATTCTAAAATATATTTCCATGGACATTCTGCTGGAGGTACCAATCCTTCATTGCTGGAGGCAATGGCAACTTCAGCATTAATTTGTGCCCACAACAACCAGTTTAACAGATCGGTGCTTGAGAGTGATGCGGTTTATTTTAAAACCAGTGAGGATGTTAGCGATATAATTAGTTCTGGGTACGGAAAGCCTGGTGGGGGAAAACGAATTACAAGCAACCTTGAAAAAATTAAAATGCATTACTCATGGAACAACATTATTCAGGCATATTACGATTTGTTCAGTGAAATAATTGCTAATGGCTAATACCATTAATCCATTATATTTGCAAAATAGATATTAATTAAAAAAGTCTAAAGTGTCAGTAGGGTATTCCAGATACATACCAACAATTTCCATCATAGGGGATTTTGTGATTCTTAATTTATTTTTTGTTGCTGGTTTTTGCTACCTAACGCCATTGCGGAATTGTTTCAACGGTGACTTTATGTTGTTTTACTCGTACCTGAATTTTGTATGGCTTGTACTTACTCTTTCTTTCGGTGCAAACAAGATTAGCCGGAATACCAGGAAAAAAGAACTTTTTTTTACTTATGTCAAAATTATTGTTTTCTATTTTTTCATATTCCTCTTATTTTTCCAGCTTTTTCCGCTTAATTATTTTCCCAGGCAGGATTTAAAGTATCTCTTCCCGGCATTTTTTACTGTACTGATCATATGGAAATTCCTTTTGTACTATTCATTTTTCTTTTACAGGAAGCTGGGGTATAATTTTCGAAATGTTCTCATTATTGGTTACACCCATAAAACCCGCGATTTGCAGCGATATTTTATTGGTAGCAGCTGGAATGGTTATAAATTTTTAGGATTTATTGATGACCGCATCAACAAGCGAAAACGAATCATTGGCAATTGGGAGATGCTGAAATCAATAATCGAAAAACAGGAGGTCGATGAGATTTACCTGGCATGGGATCAGGTACCTGCTGATAAGATGCAAAAGGTTACGGAGGTTATCAGGGAGTACCCGGTAAAATTAAGGATTATTCCTGACTTCGGTGAGTTTGAATTTTTAAATGCTGACCTTGTAAATTATGATTTGGTGCCGGTTCTTCAGTTTCACTCGGGGCCGTTAGGATTTTGGTATAACAGGTTTATTAAACGACTTTTCGATATATTGTTTTCGTTGGTTATTATCCTGGGATTTTTATCATGGATCTCTGTCATATTATTTATTTTATCTTTATTCGGATCTCGCGAAGGCGTGTTCTTCCGTCAAAAGCGCACAGGTATTGATGGTAAAGTGTTTATGTGTTTTAAATTTAGAACTATGCGAATTAATCCTGACGCTGACAAAGAACAGGCTACCCGGCATGATCGTCGGATAACTCCTTTAGGAAGATTTTTACGCAAAAGTAGTCTCGATGAATTGCCTCAGTTTATCAATGTATTTATTGGAAATATGTCGGTTGTAGGGCCCCGGCCACACATGTTAAAACACACCAGGCAATACCGTCAGTTGGTTAAACGGTTTATGCTTCGTCATACTGTAAAACCAGGAATTACAGGCCTTGCACAGGTACGAGGTTTTCGTGGGGAGATCAGGAGAATTTCAGAAATTAAAAACAGGGTAAGCCTGGATGTGAAGTATGTTGAAACCTGGTCATTTGGCCTTGATTTTAAAATTATTTTTCTTACCGTTTATAACCTTGTTAAAGGGCAAAAAAAAGCTTACTAGCATTATTGCTTTGCTCTTTTTAGCATTTACCATCACAAATTCGTAGTACTCCTTAACCTTATTCACAATGAAGGTTTGATAACTTAGGTTAATTGACCAATGCTGAATGCATGTTAAGCATTACATTTGCCAGCAATTTAAGGAGTAATATGACTTTTGAATACAGTGAAGATCTAGTTCGGTCCCTCGACTGGAATGAACACATCCAGACCAGGCCCGGAATGTATATTGGAAAATTGGGTGATGGCTCATCCCAGGATGATGGAATTTATGTATTGATCAAAGAGGTGATCGACAATTCCATTGATGAATTTGTAATGGGTTTTGGTAAGAAAATTGAAGTGACCATAAAGGATAAAAGGGTTACTGTGCGCGACTATGGTCGTGGTATTCCTCTTGGGAAACTCATCGATTGTGTGGCTAAAATCAATACCGGTGCAAAGTACGATTCCAAAGTTTTTAAAAAATCAGTAGGTCTGAACGGGGTGGGAGCCAAGGCAGTAAATGCACTTTCAAATTATTTCATGGGCCAGGCTGTGCGCGAAGGCAAAACAAAAATTGTTGAGTTTAGTCGAGGCGAACTTACAACTGACTTTCCCGAAGCTGAAACTGAAGAAAAGAATGGAACCATAATTTCGTTTTCACCAGACAGCAAATATTTTGGGAATTTTCATTTTATTCCAGAATATGTCGAGAAACTTTTGTGGAATTATGTTTTCCTGAATAATGGCTTAAGTATCAATTATAATGGTGAACGTTTTTTTGCAAAAAACGGTTTGCACGATCTGCTTGAACGCCATATCAATGGGAGTGCTTTGTACCCCATTATACATATCCGGGATGAGGATTTTGAATTCGCATTTACACATTTGAGTAACCAATACGGTGAAGAGTATCATTCGTTTGTTAACGGACAGAATACTACCCATGGAGGGACGCACCAGGCTGCTTTCAGGGAGGCGGTTGTTAAAACTGTTCGTGAGTTTTATAAGAAGGATTTTGATCCTGGAGATGTCCGTGCATCAATTGTAGCGGCATTCAGTATTAAAGTACAGGAGCCTGTTTTCGAATCCCAGACAAAAACAAAACTGGGATCGCAATATATTGAGCCAGGTGGGCAGACGATTCGGAATTATGTAAACGACATGGTAAAGCGCAATCTCGACAATTACCTTCACATGAATTCTGATGTTGCTGAGATTTTATATCAAAAAATCATGCGCTCAGAAAAGGAGAGGAAGGAAATTGCCGGTATAAAAAAGCTTGCCCGTGAAAGTGTTAAGAAAGTCAGTTTGCACAACAAAAAACTTAGAGATTGCCGTGTACATAATAATCAGAACCACGAACGTCGGCTCGAAACCACACTTTTTATTACTGAGGGTGATTCAGCCAGTGGTTCCATTACCAAATCGCGGGATGTAAATTGCCAGGCCGTATTTTCGTTAAAGGGAAAACCTCTCAACTCATATGGAATGAGTAAAAAAGTGGTTTATCAAAATGAAGAATTTAACCTGCTTCAATCTGCCCTTAATATTGACGAAGACCTGGAAAACCTGAGATATAATAATATCGTGATAGCTACCGATGCTGACGTGGATGGTATGCACATCAGGCTGTTGCTGTTAACATTTTTTCTACAATTCTATCCTGACCTTGTAAAAGCTGGTCATCTTTATATTCTTCAAACTCCACTTTTCAGGGTGAGAAACAAGAAGAAAACCATCTATTGTTATTCTGATAAGGAACGGCTTGATGCGATGGCGAAGCTTGGAGCAAATCCTGAAATTACCCGATTTAAAGGATTGGGAGAAATCTCACCAGGTGAGTTTAAACATTTCATTGGTGCAACAATGCGCCTTGATCCCGTAATCCTGAAAAAGAGCAGTACATTGAATGAAACTTTGTCATTTTATATGGGTAAAAATACTCCTGTCCGACAGAGTTTTATCATTGATAACCTGAGGCTTGAAGAGGATCTTGTTGAAAGTCAGGTTTAAGCTACGGGATCAGCATAGGTATTTAAGTATCTAATTATCTATAATTAAGTTTTGTTTTATATTTGCCTTTTAAATGTGAAAAATTGATTGTCATGAATGATAAACTTCAGGAATTAACCCAAAAAATTTACAACGAAGGCCTTGAGAAAGGAAAAACAGAGGGGGATGAAATTCTCACAAAAGCCAGGGCTGAAGCTGATGAGTTGATCAAATCTGCCAATAAAGAAGCTGAGAAAATATTGGAGGATGCAAAAAAAGAATCTGAAGAGCTAAAGAAAAATGCGCAATCAGAACTCACCCTGTCTTCCAGGCAGGCTACCAATGCATTAAAACAGAAATTAAGTGATCTGGTAGTTACCAAAAGTGTAAAGGATGCTTTGGATAAGGCCTTCGAAGACAAGACATTTATTCAGAAGGTTATGCAGGGCATGGTTGAAAACTGGAATAAAATAGATCAAAGCGGTGGGGATATCTCGGTAGTACTTCCCGAAAAAGAAAAGGGCAAACTCGAAGATTTCCTGAAGGGAACAGTTGCTAAGCAAATTAATTTGGGCTTGGATATAGATTTTGAAGAAGGAATAAAAAGTGGTTTTAAAATCGGACCTAAAGATGGTCATTATAAAATCAGTTTCTCAGAAAACGATTTTGAGCGGTTTTTCAAGAAATACCTTCGCCCAAGGACTAAAAAATTACTCTTCGGAGAATAAACAGGTATGAGAATAAAAAGGAACTATTATTACCTGGTTGCCGGTCTTCCTGAATTGCTTTTGGATGAAGGCAAAATGAAAACAAGTTTGCATGACTTGAAAATTGAATTTCAACACAATGTGCATCCTGATGATTTCGAATTGGTGAAATATATGTTCCTGAAATATGATAACTCAAACCTCTTAAATCTTTTAAAAAAGAATTCTTTTGAGTTTGATGAAAGAGGTGATTTTTCGCAGGAGGTATTGGAAGAACAGATTAAGGAACAGGATGGTACACTTCCGCAATATATGAATCAGTTTATTACCAGCTTTAAAGATGAACAGCGTGAAGATGCTGAAACAAGCTGGGAAATTATACTCGAAGATTTTTTTTACCAATACCTGGCGAGCATCAACAATGAGTTTCTAAGGGATTGGTTTACTTTTCAACTGAATACAAAAAATGTTATCTCAGCTTTGGTTTGCAGGCAATATGAACTGAAGATGGAAAACCAATTGATTGGTGATTCCGATATTAATTCGAATTTACTTAGAAGCAATGCCCGTGATTTTGGCTTAGGGCAGGAGTTCCCTGAGATCGACAAAGTGTTCAGTGCATGGGAAACTGAGAGTTTGCTAAAACGAGAAAAAGCACTTGATGTAATCAACTGGCAATGGATTGATGAGCATACATTTTTTCATTATTTTACAATCGAAAGAGTGATTGGCTTCTTATTGCAATTCGATATGGTGGAACGTTGGATGGGTCTTGATAGGGAAGAAGGAGAAAAATTGTTCAACCAGCTGCTCGATCAATTAGGTAGAAGCTATGAGTTGCCGGATGAATTTAAATTGCAGTCGATATCAAGGAAATAAAGAACCTTAAATTATTAACTTACGAGAAAGTTAAATCATGACAAAAGGAATAGTTACCGGTATTATATCAAACCTTGTAATTGTTGAAGTGGATGGCCCGGTTTCGCAAAACGAAATTTGTTTCATCAAGTTAGCTGATACCAGGTTAATGGCAGAATTGATCAAGGTTGTTGGGAAAAATGCTTATGTACAGGTTTTTGAAAGCACACGTAATCTTCGTGCCGGAGATACAGTGGATTTTGCCGGGCACATGCTCGAAGTTTCACTGGGCCCGGGGATTTTATCCAAAAACTATGATGGTCTTCAAAATGACCTTGATAAAATGAAGGATGTTTTCCTGAAACGTGGAGAATATACCAATCCTCTTGAAGATGATAAAAAATGGGAGTTTAAACCCCTGGCCAAAGTTGGGGATTTGGTTGAAGCAGGGACTTGGCTTGGCGAAGTAAAAGAAAACTGGATACCGCATAAAATCATGGTGCCCTTTAAATTTACAGGGAAATTTAACATCAAATCGATAGTTGAAAGTGGTGAATATACGATCCTTGATACTGCGGCCGTTCTTAGCGATTCAGAAGGAAATGAACATAAAGTGACCATGGTGCAGAAATGGCCGGTAAAAATTGCCATCAGGGCTTACAAAGAAAAACCAAGGCCATTTAAAATGATGGAAACCGGCATACGATGTATTGATTCCCTAAACCCAATAGTGGAAGGTGGTACAGGATTCACCCCGGGGCCTTTTGGTACAGGTAAAACTGTATTACAGCATGCACTTGCAAAACATGGTGAAGCCGATATGATAATTGTTGCTGCCTGTGGCGAACGTGCCAATGAGGTTGTAGAGATTTTTACCGAATTTCCTGAACTGGATGACCCGAGGACAGGCCGTAAATTAATTGAGCGAACAACAATTATTGCCAATACATCGAATATGCCTGTTGCGGCTCGTGAAGCATCAGTATACACAGCCATGACTATTGCTGAGTATTACAGATCGATGGGACTTAAAATATTGCTGCTAGCCGACTCTACTTCACGTTGGGCGCAGGCCTTACGTGAAATGTCAAACAGGATGGAGGAATTGCCTGGTCAGGATGCATACCCCATGGATCTTCCGGCAATTATATCCAACTTTTACTCCCGTGCAGGCTATGTTTACCTGAATGATGAAACTACAGGCAGTATTACATTTATCGGGGCAGTTTCTCCCGCTGGAGGTAACCTGAAAGAACCTGTTACGGAATCAACAAAAAAGGCAGCAAGATGTTTTTATGCACTTTCGCAGCAACGTGCCGATAGCAAGCGTTATCCGGCAGTTGATCCCATCGAAAGTTATTCGAAATACCTTGAATATGACGAGTTCATCGAATACCTCAATCAAAATGTATCGGAGGATTGGTTAGAACAATTACTTTACATCAAAAACCTGCTGGTGCGTGGTAAGGAAGCATACGAGCAAATTAATATTCTTGGTGATGATGGTGTACCCATCGACTACCATTTAAGATATTGGAAATCGGAAGTTTTTGATTATGTGATCCTCCAACAGGATGCTTTCGACAAGATTGATGCGTCTACACCTATTCAGCGTCAGAAATATATGATGGAACTGATCATGCGCATTGTTAAAGAAGATTTCTCATTCGAATCTTTTGAAGATGTAAATGAATACTTCAGGAGAATGATCAATGTGTTGAAACAGATGAATTATTCTGAGTTTGAATCGGAAGATTTTAAAAATTTTGAAAAAGAATTAGAACAAATACTTGATGAGCGGAGGGTGGCCCAAACGGCCTGACAACTTGCTTAGTAAATGAAAAAAGTTTTATTATGGAAACTCAGGCATTTCAAAAGGTTTATACCAAAATAGTGCAGATTACCAAGGCCACTTGCTCGCTGCATGCCCGGGATGTGGGAAACGATGAACTGGCGTTAATTAACGGCCGGCTTGCCCAGGTCGTGAAAATCATGGGTGATACTGTCACACTCCAGGTATTTGGTGGTACCGAAGGTATACCTACCGATGCGGAAGTGACTTTCCTTGGGAAAGCGCCATCACTAAAAGTTGGTGATGACCTTGCGGGCAGGTTTTTTAATGCATTTGGTGAACCAATTGACGGTGGACCCGAAGTAGAAGGGGATGAAATAGAAATTGGTGGACCGTCGGTGAATCCTGTGCAACGGAAAAAACCAAGTAACATGATCTTTACCGGTATTGCCGGTATCGACATGAACAACTCACTGGTTTCGGGGCAAAAAATTCCTTTTTTCGCCGATCCGGATCAGCCTTATAACCAGGTGATGGCTATTGTTGCTTTGCGGGCCAAAGCAGATAAAATAATCCTTGGTGGTATGGGTTTAACAAACGATGATTATCTTTTCTATAAAAATATTTTCGACAATGCAGGTGCCCTCGACAGAATCATCAGTTTTGTAAATACAACTGATGATCCGCCGGTTGAACGTCTTCTTATCCCGGATATGGCACTTACCGCTGCGGAATATTTTGCAGTAAAGAAGAACGAGACTGTACTAGTTTTGTTAACGGATATGACTCTTTACGCTGATGCATTGAGTATTGTGTCAAACAGGATGGACCAGATACCATCAAAAGACAGTATGCCGGGATCGTTGTATAGTGATCTTGCAAAAATTTACGAAAAAGCTGTACAGTTTCCCAGTGGTGGATCAATCACCATTATTGCTGTTACAACACTATCAGGCGGAGATATTACACATGCCATCCCAGATAATACCGGCTACATTACCGAAGGTCAGTTATTCCTGCGTCGTGATACCGATATTGCCAAAGTAATTGTCGATCCGTTCAGGAGTTTGTCGAGACTGAAACAAAATGTAATTGGGAAAGATACCCGTGAAGACCATGCCCAGGTAATGAATGCTGCCATCAAACTTTATTCAGAAGCTGCAAATGCGAAAACTAAACTAGAAAATGGTTTTGATCTGACTGATTTTGATGAAAGATCACTTGAATTTGCAAGGCAATATTCAAACGACCTGCTGGCCATCGATGTAAATATCGGTGCTGAAGAAATGCTGGATACAACCTGGAACTTGTTCAATAAATATTTTTCTACCGAAGAGGTTGCCATTAAGAAGGAATTGGTAGATAAGTACTGGCCGGGTAAGGAGCAGTAAGTAGAAATTAAATAGTTAAATACTTTAAAGCTGAAAGATTTAGAAATAAGCTACAATTTACAATGAACAAATTATAATAAATCACAAAAATCAAATTTCAACACTTTTAGTTTGTGAACCTGAATCAGTTTTGATTATTGAGATTTTGAAATTGAAGTTTATTTGAGTTTTGGATTTTGTGATTGAATTTTTATTGATGTTGAAATTAAAAGATTAAAGCGGAAGAAATTATTGATAAACTGACCCAGTAATAATAGCTATGGCCATAAAATTCCATTATAATAAAACTTCACTTCAAACGCTCAACAAACAGTTGAAGGTCAGACAAGGTGCACTTCCAACCTTAAAGAATAAGGAGTCTGCATTGAGGCTTGAGGTTAAAAAGGCCAAAAATGAAGCCCAGCGGCTAAATAATATACTAAAGCAGAAGATACAGGAAAATGATGAGATATTAAGATTATGGAATGAATTTGATCTCAGTTTGATCAGTATAAAGGATGTAAGCCTTTCTGTTAAGAAAATTGCCGGAGTAAAGACTCCTGTGCTTGATAAGGTGGATTTTGACATTCAGAAATTCAGCATATTCAATAATCCATCATGGTTCATGGACGGGATGATAATTATCGAAGAATTAGCCAGGCTGGCCCTGGAACGTGATGTGTTTGAAAGAAAAACACAGTTGCTCGATCATGCACGGAAAAAAACAACACAAAAAGTTAACCTTTACGAAAAAGTTCAGATACCCGGATATGAGGAAGCAATATTGAAGATTAAGCGATTTATGGAGGATGAAGAGAATCTGTCGAAGGCCGGGCAGAAAATTGTAAAGAGCCGCATGGAACAACAAAATACGGAGGCTGCCTGATGATCATTCCAATGAAAAAATATTCGTTTCTGATCCATCACAAGGATTTTCAACCCTTCCTGGTTGAATTGCAGGAGTTGGGTGTTTTGGATGTGGTCGACAGAAAGGTGGAACCGGATGAGAATACTTCTAGTCTGATACTACGTTCGGATAAACTGAATAAGGCAATCAGGTTTTTAAAACCTAAAGTCGATGAAAAAACTTCAACAGAAACCAAACTTGCACCCGATGAAATACTAAAAGAGGTTTCACAGTCACAATCCGAATTTGAATCGGCCCGGCAGAAAATTGCTGGCCTGGATAAATCCTACCGTACACTTAAACCCTGGGGTGATTTTTCGATTGAATTGCTTTCAAAGTTGGCTGAAGCTGGATTTCATATCAAATTTTATGTCGTTTCTGAAAAGAAATTCCAGGAAAGATGGACTGGTGAATATAACCTTGAAGTAATAAGTCGCAGCGAAGGTCTTGTTTTTTTTGTTGCTGTTCAGCGCGAAGGTGAAACCTTAGAGATTGATGCTGAAGAAATAAAAGCACCTGAACGTTCTTCTATGGAAGTATTGAAGGAGAAAAAAGAAATTGAGCAAAGGTTGGAAGAAATAGAATCTTTTTATGGTGATAATGCAAACGCCTTCCTGCCCGTATTGGAAAACGAAAAGGTAAACATCGATAACAGGATTTCTTTCGATAATGTAATCAGCAACACGGCTAAGGAAGCTGATGAAAAACTTATGGTTCTTGAGGGTTGGGTCCCCAGACAAAAGGGAACAGAACTGGAAGAATTTCTTGACAGTAAAAGTATTTTTTACCTATCATCCGATCCTGAACCTGGTGATAAGGTGCCGGTTAAATTAAAAAATGGAAAGTTCAGTCGACTATTCGAACCCATTGGAAGTTTATATTCATTGCCCAATTATGGAGAATTAGATGTAACACCGCTTTTTGCCCCGTTTTTTATGCTTTTCTTTGGATTCTGCCTTGGAGATGCAGGTTACGGTTTGTTGTTCGTAATTGTAGCAACACTTTATAAGCCGAGGGCTAAGCCGGATATGAAACCGATCCTTACCTTACTGCAATGGCTCGGAAGCGCAACCATTGTTTTTGGCGCGATAACAGGGACTTTTTTTGGAATGAACCTGATAGAACTCCACGACAATGGGAAGATTGATTGGATGCTCAGTGTGAGAGAGTATATGCTGGAGTCGGATAAGTTATTTTACTTTGCTTTAATACTTGGCGGTATCCAGATTATTTATGGTATGATCATTAAGGTTATAAATATCAAACGGCAAAAGGGTATCAGGTACGCATTTTCAACAATTGGCTGGATTATGCTCATTGTTGGGAGTATTATATTGTTTGCCGTGAAAAATCCTTCAAACGAGGGAATTATAAAAATTGCCACTTATGTTTTATTATCAATATCTGGTATTTTAATACTTTTCCTCAACAACCCTGAAAAGAATATATTTGTTAATATGGGTGGCGGTTTATGGGATGTTTATTCCATTGCAACCGGGGTGCTTGGCGATTTGCTTTCTTATATCAGGCTCTTTGCTCTTGGGGTTTCAAGTGCTATTCTTGGTTATGTTTTTAATGATCTGGCTATGCAAATGAGTGGAAGTTTACCTGTAATAAGCCAATTGATTTTTATCATTATTCTGCTCATCGGCCATGGCCTTAATATTTTTATGGCAACCCTTGGAGCCTTTGTACATCCTTTGCGTTTGACCTTTGTTGAATTTTATAAAAATGCAGGTTTTACTGGTGGAGGTAAAGCATACAGTCCATTTAACAAAAAGGAAGTTCGTTAAGAAATTTAGAGAATAATCAAGTTCGCAAGTAACATAGAAAATAGAAATAAACGAAAATACAAACAAAATTAGAGGAGAAAATTCTTATGGCATTACCATTAATTTTAACTTATGTTGGCCTGGCATTGATGATTGCCCTTGCGGGGATTGGAAGTGCATACGGTGTATCAATGGGAGGAAACGCAGCCATTGGCGCATTAAAGAAAAATGACGAAGCTTTTGGAAATTACATGTTGTTGAGTGCTTTGCCCGGAACACAGGGTTTGTACGGCTTTGCCGGATTTTTTGTGATCAATTCAAGTGGTGTGATATCTGACCAGATGACCATACTGCAGGGCGCTGCCATTTTTGGTGCCGGATTATCGCTCGGACTGGTTGCCTTGTTGTCGGCGATAAAGCAGGGTAGTATTTGTGCAAACGGAATTGCTGGGATAGGTTCAGGTTATGATGTATTTGGAAAAACCATGATCCTGGCTGTATTTCCAGAACTTTATGCCATTGTAGCCTTTGCTGCAACCTTCCTGATTAGTTCAGGTTTGGTGGGATAAACAAAAAATATAAATAAAAAATATAGCCTTATCATCTCTCGGGATGGTGAGGCTTATATTTATTGTTCAGGTATATTTGAAACTTGCTACAGGTTTGCAATAAATGCACCGTCAATTCGGGTTGTATGAATGTAAGTCCCTTTCTCCACCAATTCCATCGACCATTCGTTGGATAACCACCAATCGTTGGACGAATCCAGAATGAGGTAATCAAAATCAAATATCCTGGTTAATTCATCGAATTTGGTTTTCGGGTTATTTCTTAATATCAGGTAATCCACTTTGAGTTTAGTGGCCGGTATCTCCGGGTTGAAATAGCTGTCGATAATTGCAATTCTTTTACCCATGGTCTCAATGAAATTGTTGGAGATCAGTTTTAATGCCTTGTTCGGCTGCCTGTTTTGTAAAGAGTCATCCAGGATAACTTCAATCAATTCTCCTGCACCTGAATAGATTCGGTTGTTTTTAATATTGAATTCTAAAGCTTTGGTGTTTCGTTTCATCAAACTGTCAGTCAGGAACCAGGCTTCCCTCCCTGCATACAATTCAATTGCCGTGTGATTATTAACCTGGTAAACAACCAGTTTTCGCTGTTTGTTTATTTTATACTGATCCAATGATAGCAATGAAATAAGGGCTACTGAAAACAATAATACTACAACTAAAATAGATCCTTTTTTTTGTATAAAAAATTGAGTTATGATGATAATCAATGCATAAGTGATCAATACTTCCGGAAGGTAGAGTACGAGGCTTTCTGTTTTTGAAAATGGCAGGGAATCGATAAAACTTACTGAATTATTCAAGGCTAAAAGCATTAGGTTGAGCAGGAAACTGACCTTTGAAGCAAGCAGGCTCCAAACCACGGAAATTGCGAGCGTTATGATGCCGGTGTAAATAATGAGCCAGACAAGAGGGATAACCAACAAATTCGTTAAGAAAAAGTAATTGGGAAATTGATGGAAATAATAAATCGCCAGGGGAAAGGTTCCTACCTGTGCTGCAAATGAAACCACAAGTAATTTCCAAACTGAATCCAGGAATTTGTTTTTTAAAACAAACAGTTTATGTATCGGGTTGAACAGGGCTATAATAGCAATAACTGCGGCATAGGATAATTGGAATCCAATTTTTGTGAGTATGTATGGATTGATGAGTAAAAGTACAAATGCCGATGCAGCCAACAGGTTGTACGGATTTGAATGGTATTTGCCAATTTGTCTGAAGGCAAGAAAACTAAACATCACACTGGCCCTTTGTACTGATGGAGACAATCCGGTAATAAAAGCGTAGCACCATATGCTCAATAAAATAATCACCAATCTAAGGATCCTGCTGGATTTCCTGCGGTTAAGAAATACAAGGAAAAATTCCATCAGGGCAAATACGATACCTACATGTAGTCCTGAAACACATAACACATGCAATGCACCGGCACCTGCATATTTATTCCTGAGTTCCGGATCCAGGTTTTCGTCATATCCCAGGAGTATGGCAGATACTACTGCAAACTCATCTCCTTGTATACCATTTGATGCGAGCATCTTCAGCATCGAACTTCTGGCCTGATAGGAAAATTGGTAGATTGGATTTATAAAGCCACTATCTAGCAAATACCAGTTTTTACTCTGAACGTATGATTGATGGTAAATTCTAGAAAATGCCAGGTATTTTTTGTAATTAAACTGGTGTGGGTTGGGCGGAGGTTCAGATGGATTGACCTGAGCCTTAAAAAACAACAGATCGCCATATGATAGTACTTTGGAGTTACTGTCTTTTTCAAAATAAAGTAAAACACTGCCACTGGCTTGTCCCCAATTAATTGAATCTTCAACATACATCACCTTCCCGATTACCCTGATGCTATTAACTTTTTCCTGCGGGGGCTCTGATATCCTGATCAGGTACCTCTGGTTTGGATTCTTTAAATGCTGGAAATGTAAGCTGTTATGGATTGGATTCTGGATAATAGTTAATCCAAAACCAGCAGAAAAAAGAAAGAGATGAAAAAACAGACCACTAAACCATTGAAATCTGAATTCCGAATAAATATTTGATAATAGAGCAAAAACAAACAAAGTAATTGTAACAATCATAACAACCGGGAAACCAACAAAAACATAATCACCAATGAGCAACGCTGTGATTATACCAATGGTAAAAGGGAGGATTAGCCGAAACATCGGGTATGGATGCCATCTATTCACAATTCAGGGAATTTGAGAGCAATTGAATTCTAAAAGTACGCAATTTATTTGAAACGAGAACAACTCCTGCTAATTTCTTCCGGTGGGAGATTTATTAGTTTTAATAAGAAGGGTAAATATTGATTGTTGACTACATGTTGTTTATCCACGCGTAAAAACCCATTTGTTACCTTCGCTCAGTTTATCATTATAATAGTAGCCATCATCTTCAAACAGTTTTAATTGCTCTACATCTTTAATCCTGTTTTTGATGATAAACCTGGCCATGATACCACGTGCACGCTTGCCATAAGCCGTCAGGAATTTATATTGCCCGTTGGAATAATCTTTAAAAGTAGGAGTGAAAATTTCAGCATTAATTTTACTGGCATCTATCGATTTGAAGTACTCAGTTGAAGCCAGGTTTACCAGTATGCCTTGCCCGCTGTCTTTCAGGGTGCGGTTAATTGCATTCGTGATCTTACTTCCCCAGAAACCATATAGGTCTTTTCCCCTCCTGGTTTTAAGTTTCGTTCCCATTTCAAGCCTGTAAGGCTGCATCAGGTCTAAGGGGCGCAGAATACCATAAAGGCCCGATAATATCCTGAGGTGCTCTTGAGAAAAACCGAGTTCCTGAATGTCAAATTCATCAGCCTTCAATCCTGTGAATACTTCACCTTTAAAGACCAGGACCGCAGGTTTAGCATTGGTTTCAGCAAATGGCTGATGCCAATCGAGGTATCGTTTTGCATTCAGGTCTGCCAACTTGTGATTGATGTTCATTAACTTTTGGAGCCTTGATGGACTATATTTTCTTAGCCTGTCAGCCAGGAATTGTGCCTCTTCCAAAAATTCAGGTTGAGTTGTTTGGATATCCCTAGCGGGAATATCAAAATCGATTGTTTTTGCCGGAGGGATTAATATGAGCATGAAAGGTAAGTATTTAAATGCAATGGACTGGGTATTTTACCAGGGATCAAATGCGCTTCTTTGTCTGTTACCGAAAGGATTGCTATAACCCCTGGGACCAAAGCTATTATTAAGATATGGGCTATACGGATTATACGGGGTGTTGCCTTTATGAATGCTTACTTCGGCGCCAAAATGAAAATTATCATTTACCTTGTAATCGAAACCTACTGCCACGCCGCCATTATCAAGATCAAGTGCCCTGGGGTTGACATTTGGCTCATTAAAACGTGCAATCTCTTTATAACCTTTGGCATGAATCATCAGGCGGTCGTTCACCAGGTATTCGCCTTCTACGTAAACAAAAGTTTGGGTAATGTTATCGTTAAATCTTTGAGTTGATTCAAAACCATATGGATTGTAGTAATTCACAAAATTGCTGTTTCTGATCATTGCCCCAAAGTTCACCCTGAATTTTGGTGATACTTTATAGCTGACATGTGGTGCTGCATAAACTCCAAACAAACTGCTACCGCCTGAGCCAACAGAAAATGACGTTCCCATTTCCATCCTAACGCTAATTTTTTTGTCCGGGTTGTAAGGCAATAACTTTGGGTTACCAATAAAAGGAGTGATTTCAGTAGTGTCGGTATTATCGTATGACATAGGAGCGGGGAGAGTATCCTGCATAGCTTGTTCCTGAGCATTGATAGAGATCAACGCTATAAATAAAGAGGCTAATAGAAGTAATTGCTTTTTCATCTTACTCATCCTTGCTTACAAAAGTAGTAAAACAATCTGAAAGTTTTAACTAAATTGTTACTCAACACCGATAACGCATAAACGGAATCTATATGATTTCTCTTCAGTAAATTTAACATATGATAATAACAATTCATTACTATGGTCTAGGTTTACGTTAGGCAAAACTTTGTCTGGATTTTAAGATGCATTGGTTCAATTATGGATTAATTCTTATTTTTACAAAAATTAATGCCAAAAAAACCTATGCCTCAAGCTAATAAATTTGGTGCTTTTGCCGGTGTTTTTACCCCATCCATTCTAACCATTCTAGGGGTAATTATGTACCTTCGTCTGGGATGGGTTGTAGGTGAATCCGGTTTGATTGGCGCCCTGCTGATCATCCTGCTTGCACATGTTATTTCTGTTTCTACCGGTTTGAGTATATCTTCGATTGCCACGGATAAGAAAATCCGTGTAGGTGGTATCTACTACATGCTTTCTCGTAGTCTGGGTTTACCCATGGGAGGGTCAATCGGGATAACCATTTTTGTGGGTACGGCCTTAAGTATTGCCCTTTATCTTGTGGGTTTTGCCGAAAGTTTCCTTGGCATCGAACCCATCCGGGAGTTCTTTAACCTGGGAACCACCCAGAATGATATCCGAATTGTTGGTACCGCAGCAATTCTGATCCTTGTGATGCTGGCATTTATAAGTACTTCCCTGGCCATTCGGTCACAATATATTATTCTTGGAGCCATAGCCCTTTCTCTTGTTTCGATTGCTTTTGGGCTATTCAGTAATTTCGAATTCCAAACCGAAGCCCCTTTGTTTTCTGCAAGACCAGATGCTCTGCCATTTGCTACTGTATTTGCTATCTTCTTCCCTGCTGTTACAGGTTTTACAGCCGGAGTGGCTATGTCGGGTGATTTAAAAGATCCTAAACATGCCATCCCAAAAGGCACCTTGTGGGCTATTGTTGTTGGATTGATAATATATGTTGGCCTTGCTCTTGCCATTGGCTTCTTTGTCGATCGAGACCTTTTGCTTAACGACTATAATTTTATGATGAAAATAGCATTGTGGTCGCCCTTGGTAGTTGCAGGAATTTGGGGAGCTACTTTATCATCGGCTTTGGGTGGTATTTTAGGTGCTCCACGGATTTTGCAGGCTATTTCACAGGACAGGATTTTGCCCAAAATATTTGGAGTAGGACAGGGTGTTAATAATGAACCTCGCAATGCTTTATTACTCACTTTTGTAATTGCCGAAGCAGGTATTTTGATTGGTGAACTGGATGCCATTGCCAGGGTTGTGTCGATGTTTTATATTGCCGCATATGGCTTTATAAATCTGGCTTATGCGTTGGAAAGTTGGGCCAGCTCCGATTTCCGGCCCAGTTTTAAAATATCTAAATGGATCGGAGTGGTAGGTTTTATTGCCTGTTTTGGCATAATGTTCAAGTTGGATACATTCGCAATGGTACTGGCAATTGTTATCATGTTTGGGATCTATTTCCTGCTGGCCAAGAAGGAATTGCGCCTTGATTTTGGAGATGTTTGGCAAAGTGTATGGTCAACCATTGTCCGCTCTTCACTCAATCGTGTTGCTAAAAAAGGGCTTGAAACCAGGAACTGGAAACCAAATATTATCCTTTTCAGTGGAAGTACAAAACAACGGCCATACCTGATCGAATTTGGAAAACACCTGGTTGGAAGACAGGGTTTCTTATCTAATTTCGATTTAATTGAAAAAACAGATGGCTCTGTAATGCCACGACACCGGCAGGTACTGGCCGAGGATGAAGGATTTATTGATAGTGGTATTTTCTCACGTCAGCATACCTGTGAGGACGTTTATGAAGGTATTAAAACAATAGCCGGAACATACGGATTTTCAGGTATAGAACCCAATACAGTTATGTTGGGATGGGCCAGGCAAAGTGACAACCCTGAGCGTTTTATCAGCACCATCAATTATCTTAAGGCTCTTGACCTTAATATTGTGTTGATGGATTACGATAAAAATGTTGGCTATGGTAAACGAAGCCAGATCGATATCTGGTGGCGAACAACTGAACAAAACGGGAACCTGGCTTTAATGCTTTTGAAGTTTTTGTGGCTGTCGGATGATTGGCGAAATGCGAAGACAAGGATATTGGTTATAAATCCAATCAACGAGCAACGGGAAGCTATACAACGAAATACAAGGGCTATCCTAGAGAATATGCGTATCAGTGCTGAGGTAAAGGTGATTAATAACCAGATCGAGAAAAGATCGTTCTACGATATTGTACAGGTTGAATCAGTAAATTCCGATTTAATATTACTTGGTTTGCCTGAGATTGAAAAGGGAACTGAAGAACAGTTTGTTAGAGAAACCAATAAATTATGTGGAGATATTGGGACGGTAATGCTGTTGAAGGCTTCAACTAATTTTAAAAAACTTCATATTGGTATTAAACATACACTGCTTGGGCAGATTGATAAAATTGGATCTTTTTTACAGAAAAAAGAATCTGATCTGGGTGATTTGAAAGAAATTGAATATCCAGCAAAACCTGAAATTGCGCAACAACTCAAATTGTTGTATTCCGACCTGTCACAAATAAATAACTATTACCAGGAAAATTTCCTTTCGAAGCTATTTGGGTACCAGGAAAATTTGATCAACCTTATCGGGGATACCATTGGTAAGAGTTTTGGGAATATCCGAGAAAAGGTTTGTGAACAAGATCAGCATGAGCAACACAAAAACCTGGTTAAATTTGAAAGTAACCTTCTTTTCAGGATCAGAAAAATCATTGAAGATTTTGAAAAGGAAATTTTTGAAATGCAACGTATCAGGTTAAGCGGAAGTGTTGATTATTATTTTGGTGAAATAGATAAGGTGGTTCATAACTGCCCTAAGTATATACATGTTAAGCTGGAGGAACATGATTTAGACGATTCGCAAGAAAAAGGGTTCCGAAGTTTACTGTTTAAATTAAATGTCAAAACGAAGTCCATGTTTTCAAAAGGTGGATTAAGTTACCGTTTGAGGTACAATGATATTGTTTTGCATTATCTACAGGCTGCAACAAACCGGTTGAAGTTTGACCTCCTCGATAAGTGGGGCATTGCTACTTTGCAAAATGTAATTAAAGGAAATCAATTTGTAAGCGATCTTGGAATGATTTTGTTTCAACTGGAACAGAAGGCGTCAACTAATGAGTTGGACGAGCAATTCCTGGCTGAGAAACAGGATGAGGTGGACAATAAAATTGCGGAACTTAAAAAGTTGAATATTGCTTCGGGTAGAACAATCGAAAGAGTTTTATTTGCCACCTCCAATGATATTTTACAGAATCTGTCCTCCGAATTGAATGGTATGAATGCTAACCGGGCACTGAATAAGTATTACTATGATGGTGAAAGCAGGAAAAATATAAGGCAGTTCATAGGATCGATTCCTGCATCCTGGCAGCGAAATCAGAACCTGCTTTTTAATTCCATCTTGCTCGAAATTGCACTTTTGTCTTTCAATACGAAACTCAGGCTGATTTTTAAAAACGTTACCGAAGAATTCAGCCAATTGTTTGATTTGCACATTAACGATCAGCAAAAAAGTTTAGAGTTATTTCTCAAAACACAAATTGCCAAAATTCAAGCCAATGAAGCCTACAAGTTTAATCCCGATGATTTTAATGATTTTGAAAACCGTGAATTGATACAGGCTAATTTTAATCAGCTGATCGAAAATACTTTTAGAAGGATCAGGCTTGCAACCAGTACACTTCCCGATAATGTTGAGTTAATGGACGAAGCTTCACTGTCTGCATTTTATGCCAGTCAATTTAAATCAATTGCTTCTGTAAATATTTCCGTTTCCAAACTGATGGACTATTTGTTGCAGAGCGAATTTGTTGAACCATTGCAGAAATCCTTGTCGGGCTTGCCACAAAGGATTGAAAAAGCCACTACTGTTAACCAGGAAATCATACGCAACCTGACTTTTGTAATCGATCTTGAACGTGAGAAGGCTGGTGGTGCTAATCTCCCAACAGAAAAATTGGGTGAGATATTCAAACATCAGTTGGCTGAGCACGAAAAAGAAATACTGAAATCTAAAGATTTACAAATATTAATCAGTAGAATATTTCGAGAGCGACTTAATGGGTTTGAAGATAAATTGTTCTATCATTCTTTCATAAAATCTGCCAACAATTTAAGGCAATATATTCGCGAAAGTGAAAGCAGGAAAAGGTGGTACCGAATTCGCTCAACAAGTGAAAAGGCCGGAAATTATATCCAGCATATCCTTAACCAGTTCTGGTATCGACAGAGCCATAGTATAATGTTTACCCAAAAATTGAGAGCCAAGACCTTTAAGGATGAATTTCAGGTGAATAAATCACTGAATTTTCTGGAGGAAATATCAGTTAGCCCTGAGATAGTTGAAAAACTACCATTTTATTACAGGCAATTGTTTTTAAGGAAGCAGTATTTTTTGAATGAATTTTGGGTTGGAAGACAAAACGAACTAACAGAAGCCAACAAGGCCCTTCGACGTTTCAAATCAGGCATCCGTGGTGGTATAATGATTACTGGTGATCATAATTCTGGAAAAACATTTTTCTCACAATACTTCGTCAGCCAACATTACCGTGAGGCCAATGTTTTTAATCTATCTGCTCCATATGGCGGCTCTACGGATATAAACCTGTTTAAAGAGACCATCGAGAATACTTTCGAGATTAAAGGGTCATACTACAAGATATTTAACTCTCTGCCGGAAAATAGTGTTTTAATAATTGACGACCTAGCTCTTTGGTGGGAGAAAAGTCAGCATGGACAAGACGTGGTTAAACAGCTTATCGATTTAATCGAAAAATATGGTAGCCGCTGCTTATTTATTGTAAACGTTAACAGGTATTGTCTGGATGTACTCAAAAAAACCAATGACATTGATAGCTATTTTCTGAATGTAATTGGTCTTGATCCATTCAATTCTGAGGATCTGCAAAAGATAGTCCTGACCAGGCATAAGTCAAGTAATTTTACCATTAGACTAGGCAGGAAGGTACGTGAAGTTGTACGGTCATGGGATTATGCACGATTGTTTGCAAAGCATTTTTCATATTCCAAAGGAAATGTAGGAGTAGCTCTGCAAGCCTGGCCAGCCAACATCATTGAAGTTGATGGTAATAAAATTTATGTCCAGGCGCCGAAAACACCAGATTTGTTTGTTTTTGATTATTTGAAGCCCGAATGGTATGTGTTGATCGTCCAATTAATTCTGCATAAACGGTCGAACCTGCGCAAACTTTCCAGGGTTTGTCAAATAAACATCTCTGAAACAAAAAACATGGTTGAGATACTGAAGAGATCCGGGATTGTAAGTGAAAATAATCCTGGTGTATACGAAATAAATTCATTTATTTATCCTCATATTCTTTCGATATTACTAGACAAGGAGATGCTTTGAACTGAAAAAAACCGACCAATGGATTTGAACATTGAATTTTCGAATATTGCACTTTATACTTTCCTTTTGCTGACAATAGGCTTGTTTTTTTTATTTCGCGTTTTAAACTGGATTTTGCCTCTGTTGATCTTCAGAAAGGGAAAAAGAAAATATGCCTGGCGTTATATTGCCATTGTTGAATTATTTGTCTGGACAGGATTCCTGATTTGGTCGGTAAATTATCTTGCAGGCAACAATCAACTGTATGCGATTGGATTGTTTGTAATTTTATTTGTGTTCACATTTTGGGCTGCCTGGATTGGGCTGAAAGACTTTATTGCAGGTGCAATTTTTAAAACCAACCGCAACCTTAACCTGAACGACACGATAAAAATTGGTGAATACAGCGGAAAAATAACAAAATTCACTTCCAATAAATTGGTATTGGAAACCGAATCGGGTGAAATTATTTATTTACCTTATGGTAATTTAATTGCAAAAGAGATTATTAAATCACATCCGGCCGAAACAATCCTGAATTATACATTTAGATTAGAAATACCTAAGGAGGCCAACATTCAACAAAGTACGGATAAGATTTATAATGATATCATAAACCTGCCCTGGTCTTCACTAAAGAAAGACCCACTGATAAAACCTTTGGGTGAAACAATTACAGGCTTTATGTTGGAGGCCACCGTATTTTCGATGGAGAAGGAGTATTTCTCCGAAATCGAAAAAGTCATTAAAAACAGGTATGCTATTGATGTTTCACCCGAATCAATAGATTGATTATCATTGTGTTTACATTTTAATTAACAATTTTTATTAGTGATGAGTTGGCCTGAGTAACTATCTTTGCTAGGTTTTATCAGGACAATTCCTTCGACTAAAATTGGATAGCTAACAAAAAACTACAAAATGGAAAACGAAATCATAGATACTACAAAACTTGATGGGAAGAGACTGTATTACAGTTTTCTTGCTGGTGCACAACGTATTTTCGATCACCAAGGTTACTTGAATAAGATCAATGTTTTTCCGGTTCGTGATGCAGATACAGGTACAAACCTGGCCTCTACTATGCGTTCGATTGTTGATACAGTTAACCCCACCGACAACTTAACAGTTACTGCAAATGCCATTGCTGATGCTGCCCTCGTGGGTGCACGTGGTAATTCTGGAATTATTTTCGCCCAATTTCTGTATGGCTTTAGCGAAGAATTTGATGATGAAGAAACCATAGATGTGGTCAGGTTCACTGCAGCAATAAAAAGAGGAGTTACTTATTCATATGAAGCCCTTTCAAATCCTGTTGAAGGAACCATGATTTCAGTGATACGAGAATGGGCCGAGGATGTTCAGCGACTTGAGGAAAAAATTAAAGACTTCAACCAGTTGATTACAGAGTCATATGAAAAAGCACTGATTTCTCTGCGTGATACACCAAAAAAACTGGAAGTTCTGGCCAAAGCCAATGTGGTTGATGCCGGCGCCAAAGGTTTTGTCTATTTCCTGGAAGGGATGATTGATTTCTTTAAGCATGGTGAGTTAAAAAAGATTCTTGGAGCCCGAAATGTAATTAAAGTTCAGGCCGTAGATGATACGCATAGTTATGATGATATGAATTTCCGCTACTGCACGGAGGCTATGGTTGTTTCTGATAATATAGAGAGGGAATTGCTGAGAAGTAAAATCGAGCACATGGGTGATTCGATCGTAGTTGCCGGATCTTCAAAAAAAGTGAGAATTCATATTCACACTGATTCGCCAGAAAAACTTTTTTCGAAGTTAAGCCACTTTGGTAGTATAACCTTCCAAAAAGTTGATGATATGGAAATGCAGATGGAGATTGCTGATAATCGCAAACATTCTATAGCCCTGCTTACCGACTCAACAAGTGACCTACCTGTTGAATATATCGAAAAAAATCAGATACATGTAGTACCCTTAAGCGTACATTTTGGTGATACTTTTTACCTGGATCGGGTTACGATTAAACCGGATAGGTTTTATAAGCTTTTAAGTAAATCAAAGATTTATCCAAGTACTGCTCAGCCCTCATTTAAGGACTTTAGCAACAAGTACAATTACCTCAGCACCCATTACGATTCTACGATTGCCATACATATTACCGAGGCCATGAGTGGAACCTGGTCGAACAGTCGTAAAGCTGCAAAAACGATCAGTAGTTTCAGTAAAAAACCTGCAACCGTTATTAACTCAAAACGGCTTTCAAGTGGCCTGGGAATCATTGTTATGCGTGCTCTGGATGCGCTCAATGATGGTATGGGCCATGAGGAATTGGTGAAAAATATTGAAAAATGGTCGGCTGATACTGATATGCTTGTAACCACAAAAACCATGAAATACATGGTAAGGAGCGGGCGTGTGAGTGGAATGAAAGGGGTAATGGGTAAACTGCTAAATATGAAACCTATTGTAATTGTCAACGATGAAGGGAAATCAGAACTCGTTGGTAAACCACTAACTGAGAAATCGAGTATGAAAATGGCAATGAAAATGGTTGACCGCAAACTCAAAGATCGTGAAATCTGGGGTTATGCCATTTCTCATGCTGATAATATCAAAACTGCAAACTGGTATACCGAACAGATGAAATTACGTACGGGTCTGGAACCCAAATTTATCAGTGATGCATCACCGGTATTGGGTTGTAATGTTGGTGCCGGAACTGTTGCACTTTCTTTAATGTATAAATAAAAAAATTCAGTTTTAATTATTGTAAGATACAAGGAGATTCATTCGATCAGAATGAATCTCTTTTTTTTGCCACAGGAATCTCAACTTTTTGCATGATAAATTGTTGAACAATATAAACCGGTCCTTTTTTATATTTAACCAATATTGGGATTATGGAATTGAATGTATTTGGCGAGGCATTGAAATTATGTAGCCTGAAACCTAAGACTGGCTTTTATCGAGATGGGTCATGCAATTCAGATATTGATGATTATGGAATGCATACAGTATGTGTGGTTGTAACTGAGGACTTTCTCCGATTTTCATTTGATCAGGGCAACGATTTAATCACACCCATGACACAATATAAATTCCCAGGCCTTGGTCCGGGTGACAGATGGTGCCTGTGTGCTATGCGATGGAAAGAAGCCTTTGATTGTGGCAAGGCTCCAAGGGTGATTCTTGAAGCAACCAACGAAAAAACATTGGAGTAATATTTATCGAAGCTTTACTGCAGTATTCCTATCAGGAAAAATAAGTCAGTACCCAAAAAAAAAGACCAACTCAATGCTGAGATAGTCTCTTAATTTTATTACCAGTCAAGCCGTTAAGCATTCGCTTTTTTCTCGGCCAACTCTTTAAGGATTTGTTCCTGTATGGCCTTGTTAACCGGCATGTATTTGTGAAACTCCATCGAGTAATTAGCGCGTCCGCTGGATATGTTCCTTAATGTGGTTGCGTATCCAAACATCTCCATCAGGGGAACAAAACCATTAAGCTTTTGAGAACCCTTCCTGTGCCTGCGCATCGACTCAATTTTACCACGGCGCTTGTTCAAATCACCAACTACATTACCAATATAGTCATCCGGAGTATTCACCTCGATTTTCATTACTGGCTCCAGTAGAACAGGTTCAGCTTTCATAAAACCGTTTTTAAAGCAAATGGAAGCACAGGTTTGGAAAGCCCTGTCTGATGAATCCACCGCATGAAACCCTCCATCCAGAAGTACAACTTTTACATTTACAACAGGGAATCCAGCCAATACACCCCTTTCAATTGTTTTAACAACTCCTTTATTTACCGAGCTAATGAATTCAGAAGGAATAGCACCTCCTTTAATATGGTCGATAAATTCATATCCGTCATCACCATTTGGCTCAAGACGCATTACTGTATGGGCAAACTGGCCTTTACCACCGGTTTGCTTACTGTGCTTGTAATTACTCTCCACTTCAGTAGTAATGGTTTCGCGATAAGCTACTGATGGTTCGCCAACTTCAACATCAACACTAAACTCATGCTTCAATCTGTCGATAATTATTTCAAGGTGAAGTTCACCCATACCTGAAACAATAGTTTCTTCAGTCTCTTCGTCATATCTTACGTTGAAGGAAGGATCTTCGTTGGCAAGTTTGCCAAGGGCCATACCCAATTTTTCCTGATCTTTACGCTTTGAGGGTAAAATTTTTAATTCAATTACTGTTGGCGGAATATGAATAGACTCAAGGTAAAGGGGTTGTTTAGGATCACATAAAGTATCACCCGTTTTTGTAAATTTCATTCCAACAAGGGCTACAATATCTCCGGGGCCGGCCTCACTCACTTCCACACGGTCTTTGGCATAAATTTTATAAATTCTGCCTATCCTTTCCATCTTCCCTTTTGTTGAATTTTGGATTTGCATACCACTTTTCAAGGATCCGGAAAATATCCTGATAAATGTCTGCTGGCCAACATATGGGTCGTTTATCAATTTAAAGGCAAGCGCCGAAAACGGATCTTTTGGGGATGGATTCCGGGTATGAGACTTTTCTGTGTCGTCAATATCCATTCCTACAACCGCACCAACGTCGATGGGTGAGGGGAGGTAATCGATAACAGCATCAAGCAACAATTGAACTCCTTTGTTTTTATAGGCAGCTCCTGTAAATACCGGTGTAATCAATAACTTTAAGGTTGCATCGCGGGCAGCTGTTCTAAGTAAGTCATTTGGAATTTCCTTATCTTCAAGGAACAGTTCAAGAATTTCTTCGTTGTAATCCGCCAGTTTCTCAGCAAGAATTGACCTGGCCTCAATGGCCTTTTGTTTATATTCTTCGGGTATCTCCTTTTCCACCCGTTCGAGTTCATTAAAAACAATTGCCTTTTGCTCGATAACATCTATAAGGCCCTCGAAATCCTCTTCGGCACCCATGGGGATTTGGAAAGGTACTGCATTTGCATCGAGGTATTTATTCATTTGTGAAACGACTTCAAAGAAATCGGCTCCAGTACGGTCCATTTTATTGATAAATGCAATCCGTGGTACGCGGTATCTGTCAGATTGGTTCCATACGGTTTCGCTTTGTGGTTCAACGCCACCAACAGCACAAAATAAGGCAACCATGCCATCAATAACACGCAATGAGCGTTCTACTTCAATGGTGAAGTCAACGTGCCCGGGAGTATCTATAATGTTTATCTGAGAATCGTTCCAGTTACAGGTAATTGCTGCTGAAGCAATGGTAATTCCTCTTTCTTGTTCTTGCTTCATAAAGTCCATGGTAGCTTGTCCATCATGTACTTCTCCAATTTTTCGGTTGGTTCCGGTATAAAAAAGTATACGCTCTGTTACAGTTGTCTTACCAGCATCAATGTGCGCAGCAATGCCGATATTTCTAAGTTTTGTTAAAGCCATGTCAATAAAAGATCTTGATAAATTGTTAAATCGTTCCTAATCAGAAATTTAATTCAAAAAGTTGATAAAAATGGCGGCAAAGATAGGCTTTTAATCAGGGGTAAGTTTTTATTATTGATTAAGAAAAGTTAAAAGATCGTCGTTGTGATGTTATGTAGTTAATGTGCTAGTTGTTGGGTTTAAAATATTGTCTTTCAACATTCAACATCCATGAACTTTGTAATATGAAAAATACCCGGTA
>Ga0070729_10001399_pt1 | contig 37569 bp, 31 predicted proteins | sample tdDd472_FD_66725 | JGI IMG/M metagenome (GOLD analysis project Ga0070729, IMG submission 66725) | Marine sediment microbial communities from the Atlantic coast under amendment with organic carbon and nitrate - tdDd47.2 | ecosystem: Environmental > Aquatic > Marine > Coastal > Sediment | place...
TGCCGGTATCTGTACATTCGGAACCCTGAAAACCAAAGCGGTTTTAAAAGATGTTGCCCGCGTGCTCGATATACCCTTTGCAGAGTCCAATGCCATATCCAAGTTGATTCCCGAGGGAAAGACTGCCGACGGTAGAAAAATAAAAACCATGATCGCACTCGAAGTGGAGCCTGAATTGCAGAAGTTCTACGATCGGGGCGGTATATACAAAGAATTATTTGATACGGCAGCTATTCTCGAGGGTATGAACCGTCACGTATCGACTCATGCCTGCGGTATGGTTATCGGTAAAACACAGTTAACAGATTTTGTTCCACTCTACAAGGATCAGAAATCCGGTGCTATCTCATCAGAATACACCATGGATATTATAGAGGATTGCGGCCTGGTAAAAATGGACTTCCTAGGGCTGAAAACGCTGACTCTTTTATCCAATACGGAGAAACTGGTTAAAAAAAGATTTCCTGACTTTGATGTAAATATGGTACCGGAAGATGATAAAGCCACATTCCGAATGTTGAGCGAGGGAAAAAGTACAGCTATTTTCCAGTTTGAAAGTTCTGGAATGCAGGATATTCTCAAAAGAGCTAAACCCGGTAATATTGAGGACCTTATAGCCCTGAACGCACTCTATAGGCCGGGGCCTATGCAATTTATACCTCAGTATATTGAAGGGAAAAAAAATCCTTCTTCAATAAAATTCCCCGATAAGACTCTAAAAGAATTATTGACACCGACATATGGTGTAATCGTCTATCAGGAACAGGTAATGAAAGTTGCCCAGATTATCGGGGGGTTCTCTCTTGGTAAAGCAGATATACTCCGTCGTGCAATGGGTAAGAAAAAAGTCAAAGACATGGAGAAGATGAAAGTTGAATTTATCGCCGGGGCAAAAGAACTGGGGCACAAAGAGAAACACGCCTCGGGAATCTTCGATATGCTCGAACCTTTTGCCGGATACGGATTCAATAAATCCCATGCGGCGGCCTATTCCGTAGTCGCCTACAAAACAGCCTATTGCAAAGCCAATTATCCAGCTGAGTTTATGGCTGCCAACCTCACAAACGAAATAAGTAATACTACAACATTTGCCGATTACCTCTCGGAAACGGAAAATATGGGGATTGAAATCAATCCGCCGGACATCAATAAGTCGGATAAAAATTTCAATGTTGCCGATGAAAAGATATTTTACGGGCTTATCGGAATCAAGGGGATGGGTACGGCAGCTGTCGATGAGATTATCCGCTGCCGTGAAGAGGGTGGTCCCTATACTTCTTTTGTTGACTTTCTCGAAAGAGTAGAGCTGAGAAGCATAAACAGAAAAGTCCTTGAGATTATGATTCAATCGGGACTCTTCAAACACTGTGAAGAACACAATCGAAAAACTCTATTTGAAAACCTCGATTATATGCTGGAAATAGTCACGAAAAAGAAAGAGAGCTCAAAATACGGGCAGGCATCACTCTTTGGAGACTGTGAAGAGGAAGTTTTTCCTGATATAGTACTGGAACCGCTTGAAGAATATGAACAGAAGGAACTTCTTCAGATGGAAAAAGACAATATCGGATTCTATTTTTCCGGACATCCTATGGATGCCTATAGAAAAGCCTGGGAAAACAGTACAAACCTGAATCTGAATCTCGCATCGAAGTGCTCTCCCGACAAAAAGTACACAATCGTCGGGATGATTAAAAATGTGAAGTCCATAGTGACTAAAAAAGGCTCGCGTATGGCTTTTGCCGTACTTGAGGATTTTAACGGATCAATTGAGCTGACCTTATTCAGCAAAGTTTTTGAGAATTACGGTTATCTTCTCGAAGAAGATGTTGTACTCGGTGTGACCGGTACGATTGAATTGAACCGCGGCGATCCCAAACTGAAAGTGGAAGAGATAAACAGCCCCGATGAACTCAAGGAGATAAAAGTGAGTGAGATGCATATAAAATTTGTAAATAGAGAATTCGATGAAGAAGAACTCATCGAATTGAGAGCTTTTATCCAGGACAGAGATGGACAGAGTCCTCTGTTTATACATATGGATCGTCCAGAAGGCCATGCTATAATCAGAGTTTCCAGCCAGTTGACAGTGAACTCATCTGATACGATATTAAAAGAGATAAAAGAATATCCCGGCATTGAAGATGCCTGGATCGAATAAAGAACCCCCGTAACGGAGTTACGAGGTTTCTGTGTTCGTAAAGGAAGCGACAAAGTCGCGATATATACAAAGCCTTCATAGCCAGAGCAGAACTCTGCCAATGAAGGCTCAACGAATAAATAGGAGTTATTAATGAATATGCTGAGTGTAGTGATGAATATCATCTCTGCTTTATTATCCACATATATGATTTTAATCATTATCAGGATTTTTCTAACATGGTTTAAAGGGAATACTCAGTCAAAAGCGGTTACCCTGCTTAAGGCAATTGTCGATCCCTATCTGGATATTTTCAGAAAAATTGAATGGCTTCGTGTTGGTGCAATGGATTTTTCACCCATTGTAGCAATGATAATATTGGGACTTTTTGTGCAGATTACAAGCACAATAGCCCAGCAAGGGACATTTACGGCAATAGATCTGGTGTTATACCTCGTAATTTCACTATGGTCTTTTGTATCTTTTATTCTGGATATTCTTGTTATCATGATTGTTGTCAGATTAATCTCGAAATTGATCAGCAACAAAAGCCACCAGATATGGTTCATCGTCGACAATATACTGAATAAAGTTATGTCAAAGATTCTCGGTATTTTTACCAGTAAACCGGTTCCCTTTAAAATGGCACTAATAATCTGTGGTGCAAGCCTGTTCGCTTTGAGAATGGGACTCTATTATGGTATCGGATTCTTGATGGCGTTTTTAAATAATCTGTAGATAACAAGCTGGCAAATGTTTGTACGGGAACTGAAACAACCAGTCTCACGACTGAAAGGAATTGGCGAAGCAGCTGTAAAATCTCTTGCATCATTGGATATCTATTCGGTTTCCGATCTGTTATTGCACTACCCCTTCCGTTATGAGGACAGAAAAAAAACTGTGCCTCTTGTTTACGGTAGAAGAGGAGAAACAGTCAATACAAAAGTTGTCGTCACCGGCCATGAATTCTTTGGATGGGGATCTAAAAAAGCCCTGAAAGTAAACGTACAAGATGATACTGATTCAGCGGTACTGCTCTGTTTCGGTCGCAATTTTCTTAAGGACAAACTGCCTGTGGGAATGGAAATCTTTCTCTACGGGCAGTTCCAGCACAAATACGGTGAATTACAGAGCAGCTCTTTTGACTTTGAACAGGTTGCGGAGGAAGAGAGCAAAGTCTTCGGAAAAATACTTCCTGTATACCATCTGGCGGGATCATTAACACAGAAAAATCTCAGAAAAGCAGTCTCTCAGGCATTAAAAGAATACGCCATATCCATAAACGATGAGATGAATATCCCCATTTATCAAAAATACAAGTTTGTATCAAAAGAACATGCACTGGAAGAAGTACATTTTCCCGATACAGAGGAATCGCTGCAGAAAGCGCGTTCCATGCTGATTTATGAAGAGTTTTTTCATCTCCAGCTGGTTATCGGCAGAAGAGCCATAAAACAGCACTCCTTTGAGAGAACAAGTAGAAAACTGCCTTCAGAATTTCAGAACAGACTGGAAACCTCACTCCCTTTTGAATTGACAGAGGACCAGAAAAAAGTTCTTGGAGAGATCCGCAGTGATATGGAATCTTCATCGGCCATGTGCCGCCTGGTTCAGGGTGATGTAGGTTCCGGTAAAACACTGGTTGCCTTTATGGCAGCGCTTCCTGTAATTGAGCAGGGAAGACAGGCCGCGCTCATGGCTCCTACTGAACTATTAGCCAGGCAGCACGCTGAGAACGGTGCGAAACTGCTCTCTGAGCTCGGTGTGAGAATCGCTTTTCTCACAGGAAATATCAATGCGGAAAACAGGAAAAATCTTTTAAAAGAACTCAAAGAGGGGCATATTGACCTCGTTGTGGGAACACACGCCCTTTTCACTGATGATGTTGAATATAAAGATCTGGCATTGGCTATTGTAGATGAACAGCACCGCTTCGGAGTCAAGCAGAGAGTGGCACTTCTATCAAAAGGTTCTCATCCCGATCTACTGCTGATGACTGCAACTCCCATACCCAGGACGCTGGCTCTCACTGCTTTCGGAGATCTCGAAGTATCGACAATCAAAACCATGCCCGCCGGCAGAAAGGTCATAGAAACTCACCTGGCGAGAATAGGCAATGAGCAGAAAGTATACGACTTCGTCCGCAATGAATTGAAATTGGGACGTCAGGCATATTTTGTCTATCCCCTGATCCAGCAGTCGGAAAAAATTGATCTGAAAGATGCTGAATCCATGTATCATCATCTGGAGAAAGAGATATTCCCTGAATACAAACTGGGTATGATCCATTCGAAAGTAGATGAAGATCAGAAAGAACACACAATGAAAGCTTTTATCGGCAGAGAAATCAATCTGCTCGTGGCTACATCGGTTGTTGAAGTCGGTGTGGATGTTCCCAATGCGACAATTATGGTCATAGAACACGCTGAGAGGTTTGGACTTTCCGCACTCCACCAGCTCAGGGGACGAGTTGGACGCGGAGAAGAGCAATCCTATAATTTCCTTCTTTACAGCCCGGAACTCACAGAAGAAGGGAAAAAGCGCATAATGGTGATGAAGGAAAACAGCGACGGATTTATCATCTCCGAGGAAGATCTCAAATTGAGAGGCCCCGGTGAATTGACGGGGGTAAGACAGTCGGGATTTCTGAGATTGAGAATAGCAGACCTCACCCATAACCTCGATGTAATGCTTCAGGCCAGAGATGATGTGAGAGAACTTCTCGCTGACGACAGAGGTTTTCTGAAACCTGAAAATCGCAACTTGAGAGAATTATTCTCAAAAACACCGCCTTTCACAGATGACCTTCTTTCATCGGGTTAAACCTTTGTGATATTATTTCACTTCAAATTAGAGAATACAGGAGCCAACCGTGAGAGTCACCGGCGGAATTTATAGAGGAAGAATAGTAAAATGCCCTAAAGGGGTCATTCGTCCCGCTATGGACAGAATGAGAGAATCCATGTTTTCCGTATTGGGATATATGGATGGCTTGTCCTTTCTCGATGTGTTTTCAGGTTCGGGAATGATAGGGATTGAAGCGGCATCGAGAGGAGCCTGTCCTGTAGAACTCGTGGAAAAAGACAAGATCAAAAAAAGTGTTATTCTTCAGAATATTTCCATGGTGGAGACAGCTATAAACTTAAATATGATGCCCGGAGAAGTATATATAAAACAGTGCAGCAGAGAATTTGATATCGTGCATTTTGATCCCCCTTTTCCAATGAAGGGAAAAGAGAAATTCCTGGAACTGGCAGACAAACACAATATCGTTAAAAAAGGGGGCACTTTGATGATGCATTACCCCGATGAAGAGAGTTATGACGATCAGATTGGCTCTTTAAGAAAATACGATCTGAGAAAATACGGCCGTTCCATGTTGATTTTTTACACAAGGGACTAAATAATTTTTCCGCTCTTTCGATAATGATAACAGACTATCGGGAGGAGCAGCCTTATTCTTTTACGCAAACAATTATTACTGATCATCTTTACTGCATTGTTTTCGAGCAGCTTTCTCACTGGAGAACAGATAATACACAGGGTTGATGAGAAAGATACCCTTTACGGCCTTTCACTTATGTACAACACTTCAGTCGCCAGAATAAAAGAACTGAATAACCTTCAAACGGAAATTATCAGAAAGGGAGAAGAACTCACCATCCCCTATTCTCAATCAGAAAGTGAATCAGAAGAAAGAGAAGCTGAAATATCCACATACACTGTCCGCCAGGGTGATTCTCTTTCGGAAATTGCCGCAGATCTGGGAATTGAACAAAAACAGATAATACAGCTCAACAATCTGGACGGGAACTCTGTTCAGATAAATCAGAAACTGATCATACCGGGGAAAGTCTCGACAGGTGAATACTACATCGTTTCCGCCGGCGATACACTATCCAGAATATCACTTCTATTTGATGTGTCTCAGGATCAACTTCGTCTGATCAATAACCTGGAAGGCGATTCTCTCCGTGTTGGCCAGAAAATTATTGTAACCCCGGACAGACCACAGACCTATATCGTAAAAAAGGGCGATTCTCTCTGGAATATTTCACTACTGTTCAAGATCAGTACTGAAGAAATTGTGGCATATAACAAGCTTTCGAGCGAAACCATTAGGCCAGGGCAGGAATTGAAACTATATGAGTACACAGTCGGCGATTTTGAGATGAGGCCCGTAGAAACACAAACGGTTCTGGCAAGTTACAGGGAAAAGCCCCTTGACGAGTATGTGAATTATACCGATGACAAAGTATTTCAGCCGAGCCGGAATTATTCAGAGACTAGACTTGAAGATCCTGCTGCCAATTATAAACAGGCAAAAGAAATCCTCGATTCTCTCGATCGTTCGATCAATAGGGAAAGGCGTTTAAGCAATGACCTGTCGGGCTACACTATTGTTCTGGATCCCGGTCATGGAGGACTCGATCCCGGTGCCATTGTACCTTCGGAAAATGGAAACGGAGAAACGATCTATGTTGTGGAAGATGAGTATGCATATGATATAACGCTCAGAACCTACCGCCTTCTGAAACTCCACGGAGCCGATGTGACTTTGACAATAATCAGTCCCAATCATCAGATCAGAAGTTCCGCCAATCCATCGGAAACTTTTGTGAATATGAAAAATGAAGTGTACAATCACAGTTCTCTGAATCAGCAAAGAGATGACAGTTGCTGGCCCGTAGGAGGCTCCAGAGGATTGAGAAAACGCGTAGAAGTTGCCCAGAAGGCTTTTCGCGGTGCAGACAAAAATAAAACTCTCTTTATCAGTATTCATGCGGACAACAGTCCTGACCACGGACAGGGATCAATGGTTCTATACAGTTCCGAAACAGATAGCTCATTGGGGAATTCAATAGAACTGGCTGAAAGTCTCGTCCCCTATTTAGGTGCATCGAGTTCTGCAGGAAGCCAGAATCTGGCAGTCCTGAGAGACAATCCGGCCTGGGCCGAAGTTCTCATAGAGATAAGAAACCTTCATTATTCAGGTAATTCCTGGGCGATCAGATATGATAAACTAAGAGAACAGGATGCGGAATTTATCACCGCAGGTTTAATAAACTACGCAAAGAACAGATAATTTACTTATCTATTATCTCCAGCCATGTATAGAGTCTCTCTACAAGAGGAGGAACGGAGTCGATCTCTGTAGTCTCAATTGGATACTCATCAATAGCATCATCTGCCTGAACATTCACTTCGGGCTCAAGATCCTTTAACATATGCATTCTCCCCTTTAGAAGATGACGATGGTGTCTAAAAAAAATATATCACTCATTTATGTTTTTTTCTAAAATCAAAGGAAAAAATATTCCATGTTTCTAGAAATAGTATCATAATCAGTTCATCAATTAGAAACAGGAAAGAAAATGACTGAAAAAAAGAATGGACTCCTGCAGATACCGCAGGGAACAGAAGGTCTGTACCTGGAAGAAGCTTTCAGGCACAGAAAGATCACAAAACACATCGAAAAAGTATTCACCTTATGGGGATATCTTCCCGTAGAAACTCCGGTTTTCGACTTTTTTGACACTTACAGTCATCTACTGGATAAAAACAGAGCAGAGCAGACATACAGATTAATCGATAGAGAAGGAGAGCTTCTCATGCTTCGTTCGGACATTACACTCTTTCTGGCAAAACAGATGAGTCTTGCCCTCGATGAAAAAGACCTGCCTGTCAGAGTATTTTACGCTGATACAATACTCCGTTACGAGTCTCATGAAGATATCTCGAGCAATGAGTTTTTCCAGAGCGGATGCGAGCTGATTGGAAAACCGGGAAGAGAAGGCGATCTGGAGATCATCCTGCTGCTCTTTAATATGTTTAAAGAAATAAGCCTGAAATCAGTAAAAATCCATCTCGGTTCAAGATCCCTTTTGAATAGTCTCTGCAAGGGATTTTCTGAAAAAGAGATGAAAAAACTGAACACATATATCGATACCAGAAGCAGAGAAAAGATAAAAGAGCTTTTTATGGATAGGGGAAACAATGAAGAGAAAAGCCAGTCCATAGTCTCTTTGCTTATGTTTATCGGATCAGTTTCCCAGTTTGAAACTTTCGTAAACGAAAATCGTAATTTCATGGTTGAGGATACATTAAAAGAGGCAAGTTACTTACTGAATATCGCTTCTACAATAAACGAACTGGAAGGTTCTGATTCTTTTCGAATAGATATTTCGGAAATCGGCGGACAGGATTATTATACAGGAATCGTTTTCAGCGCCTATCTTGAGGGATTGAGTACTGCAGCGGCATCAGGTGGCCGCTATGATAGTCTTTTTGATAAATTCGGATACAATGCTTCATCTGTAGGATTTTCCATGTTACAGAGGAAAATCGAGCCATTATTAAGTCAGTCTGAAAAATATGCTCCTCCCGAAGCCTCTGAAAGAGAAAATGGAGAAGATTTCGTAAAAGCATACAAAAGGGGCTCAAAACTGAAAAAGGATGGAAGGACATTCGTTCTATAGAGGAAGAGAAAACAATGAAAAAACCACTTACAATAGCCCTGCCGAAAGGAAGACTCTTTGAGCAGGTACAGGAACATTTTTACAATAAGGGAATTGAGTTCTCCTTTGAGAAACGAAAACTTGTCGCATACGATAACAAAGGTTTACTAAAAATCTTCCTTGTTAAAAACTCCGATTTGCCGGCTTATGTAGCCCACGGAATTGCCGGTCTCGGTGTTTGCGGTGAAGATGTCGTCTATGAAACAGGGTATAGCTTCTACAATGTACTACCTTTCAGCTTCGGTGGCACGAAACTCTGCATGGCTGCTATGAAAGATTATAAGTCTGACAGCAAAGAGACTCATATGACGATAGCCACTTCTTTTACCGATTACACAAGAGATTATTTTCACAAGCAGGGAATTCCTGTAAAAATTATAAAATTGAACGGTTCTGTTGAACTGGCTCCGGTATTGGGTCTGGCACCATATATTGTCGATCTTGTTGAAACGGGAAGCACTTTAAAAGCGAACAATCTTGAAGTTCTCAGGACTCTTACCGATATAAAGGTAAACATGATAGCCAACAGAGCTTATTACAAATTTCACTATGAAGCTATTAATGAACTGGCTGATATTTTACGGGAGAATTAGATATGGCAGTGAACATACATAGAAAAACAGCGGAAACAGATATCAATCTCACTTTGGATCTGGAAAATTGCAAAAAACCTGAAATCTCAACTGGATTGCCTTTTTTTGATCATATGCTTTACGCTATGGCTTTTCACGGCAAATTTCATATGAGCATACAAGCCAGTGGAGATCTGAATGTCGACCCCCATCATCTCGTAGAGGACACAGGACTCGTTCTTGGGCAGGCTTTGCTGAAAAGCTTCAAAGACAAAGGGGCAATTAACCGCTATGGTAATGGCAAAATTCCCATGGACGATTCTCTCAGTGAGGTTGTAATCGATGTCTGCGGAAGGCCTTATCTAGTATACAATGTTCAATTTCCACAGGAAATGTCAGGAAATTTTGCAAATTTTCTATTTAAAGAATTTTTTCAGGCATTGGTTTCCGAAGCAAAAATTAACCTTCATCTTATCTCTCATTACGGAGAAAACAGTCATCACATATCTGAATCATTGTTTAAAGCATCAGGTATAGCTATTGAATACGCATTTCGTAAAACAGGAGAAAACGGAACCAGTTCCATGTCAACAAAGGGTGTAATATAGTAGTAAATAAATATATTGATAATAAATAAAAATAACCATATTATACATATAAGAGTTTATTTACTTATTATTTATTATGAAAAATAAAAATTCCCGGAGCGGGTCTCCGAATAATTTATGTTCGGAAAGGAAGCGGCAAGCCGCGGAGTTCTAATTTGCCGAATAACAAAATATTGAATGAAATTCCAAAAGAGGGATTTCTAAAAGTCACCGATGTCAGAAATGAAGCATTAACCGCTAATCAGAGAGTCGTCCTTATGAGACGGGGAAATGAGTTTTTCAACAGAGGCGACATTGAACAGGCAAAAAGGATCTTTCTGACAATAGGTTATACAGATGGTCTGATTAGAATTGGTGATTACTACAACTCGAAAAATCAACCGTATGAGGCTTTTAAAATGTTCAAAGTCGCACCTGCACCTGATCGGGTTAATAAAATGATAGAGAAAATGACTCATATTATTCAAAGCTGGATAAAAGAATAATTTAAAAAAAATTAAATAAAGAGAATATATAAAAAAAAGGATTATAAAAAATTATGGATGATTTATTCAATACAGAACAGGATGGAGAAATACCAGAAGATGAATTAAACCAGGAACAGCTCAATGAGATCAGTGAGTTATCAAAAAAAGGTTATCAGCTTCTTAAAGAGGGACTGCTCGATAGAGCTGAATCTTGTTTTTCCGAGATTCTGGACATTGACCCTTCAAATAACTATGCTCTTGTCGGTATGGGTGATACTCTGCGTAAATCAAGACACTTTCAAGATGCAATTAAATATTATCAATCGTGCCTGAATAACCACAGAGGTAACAATTATGCTCTTTTCGGGCTTGCCGATTGTTACAAAGCACTCCACCAGTACAACAGAGCTATAGATATCTGGGAAGAATATCTAATCCATGATGATAAAAACATTACTGTGCTCACCAGGATCGCCGACGCTTATAGAAAAGTCAGAAATTTTGAAAAATCCAATGAAATTTATCAGAAAGTTCTCAATATGGAACAGAACAATTCCTACTGCCTGATCGGGCTGGGACATTTAAACTACGATTTCCGCGATTATGAAAAGGCACTCTACTACTGGGAAAAAATGCTGGAAATGAACCGATCCAGAATAGATATAAGAGTTCTCACTTCTCTTGGCAACTGTCACAGGAAAATGAAAACTTTTGAAGAGGGAATCCCCTACTTTGAAAGAGCATTAAAAATGCAGCCCAATAACTTTTATGCCCTATTTGGACTAGCCGATTGTTACAGAGGACTTCACATCCCCGACCAGTCTCTTACTTACTGGAACAAGATACTCAATCTGGATCCTAAAAACAAAGTCATTCTCACTAGAGCGGGAGATGCCTACAGAAACCTCGGAGATAATGTAAAAGCTCAGGATTATTATACTAAAGCTCTGAATATAGAATATGATATTTATGCCGTTCTGGGTCTGTGTCTGATAAACAGAGATAACGGGAAATATGAAGAAGCATCTGCTTCTCTAAAGACCATCATCGAAAAAGATCCGAAAAACCCCAGATTTTACATAGAAGCAGCTGATGTATTCAAGAAATGGGGTAAAAACAAAGAGGCGGCGGAAGTCCTTTCAGATTTCCTGAAATCGGGAAATAAGCACCAGGTAATACAGGATCTGTATATGGAACTCAAAGCTGCCCTGAATATCTAAAGCCATATTATCAGAAAAAAAACCGCTCTGTTGTTACACAGGCGGTTTTTTTGATTACAGATCCCATATGTGAAGAATCAGGTTAATACGCCTTTAATCCGTCTGACACCTCTGGAACTGGACTGTTCTTTTTTGATTTTAAAAGTTCCCAGTACTTCGGTATTTTCAACATGAGGACCACCACAGACTTCAATTGAAAAACCGCCTATAAAGTATACTTTGACTTTTTCATCATACTTTCCGGAGAACAGGGCTCTCGCTCCAATCTCTTTGGCTTCTTCAACAGTCATGGTTTTCATGGAAATCGGCAATTTATCAGAAATAGCTTTGTTTACCATATCTTCTACCTGTTGAATTTCCCCGGCTGTCATTTTTTCCGGATGAGAAAAGTCAAAACGCAGCCTTTCTGCATTTATATTGCTTCCCTTCTGTGCCACGTGATCACCGAGAACTGTTTTAAGAGATTCATGTAGAAGGTGAGTAGCTGTATGGTATCGCGTAGACATTACTGAATCATCAGCCAGTCCACCTTTAAATGCTTTGTCAGAACCTTTTTTTGACAATTCCTGATGTTTTTTGAAAGCTTCTTCAAATCCATTTCTATCTACAGTCATCCCCTGTTCTGCTGCCAGTTCTTCAGTCAGCTCGAAGGGGAAACCATATGTATCATACAATTTGAAAGCCATTCGTCCGGGAATGATCATTTTTGGATTTTTCATCAGGTTGGGAAGAAGTTTTTCAAACTCGTGCTCCCCTTTCTTCAGCGTACTGCTAAACTGAGCTTCTTCAATAGAGAACTCACTGATGATAAGGTCTCTGTTTCCAGACAGCTCAGGATATATCTCGCGATACATTTCGATTACAAGCTCCGATAATTTTCCGAGAAAGGAACCTTCAATGCCGAGCTTCCTACCATGCCTGACAGCTCTTCTTATCAGTCTTCTAAGAATATATCCCTGTCCGAGATTGGAAGGTTTCACTCCCTGGGGATCTCCCATAATCATCGTTGACGCTTTTGCGTGATCGGCAATAATCCTGAATGAATTATCTTCAGCTTCATCATTGCCGTATTCTTTTCCGGTCATTTCTCCAATTTTGTCGAGTAGAGGAATGAACAACTCTGTATCGTAAACAGATTTTTTTCCCTGTAGCATGGAAATGGTTCTTTCAACACCCATTCCCGTATCGACACACTGACGTTCTAAAGGCTCAAATGAACCATCTTCTTTTTTATTGTACTGCATAAAAACATTGTTCCAGATCTCGAAATATTTCCCGCAGGAACATCCGGGACGGCAATCAGAACCACATGCTTCAATACCGGTATCTATAAACATCTCACTATCGGGACCACAGGGACCGGTTGCTCCCGCAGGGCCCCACCAGTTATCTTCCTTGGGAAGACGATAGATTCTTTCATCGGGTATACCGAGACCTTTCCAGATTTCATAAGCTTCATCATCAGCCGGAGCATCATCATCACCGGCAAAAACCGTAACGGAAAGGGTGTTGACATCAAGTCCCAGATAATCGGGGGATGTGAGGAATTCATAACTCATTTTAAGAGATTTATCTTTAAAATAGTCCCCTAAGGACCAATTCCCTAGCATTTCGAAAAAAGTAGCATGTGTCGGATCACCTACAGATTCAATATCCTGAGTACGGATACATTTCTGAACATCAGTCAGTTTATCTCCGGCAGGATGGGGTTCTCCCATAAGATAGGGAACAAGAGGATGCATGCCCGCTGTCGTAAATAGTACAGTAGGATCGTTTTCAGGGATCAGAGACTTTCCGGAAATTTCCGAATGCCCCTGTGAGACAAAAAAGTCTATATATTTTTTTCTTAATTCGTTAGCTTTCATAGCTTCAGATAATACAATAGAAAACTCAATTTATTCAATGTTTAAATTAATTGATCCTCTTCACGGAGTACGATAAAAGCGCCTTCCTCTTCTCTTTTTCTCAGAAGATGCAGAAAATCTCTAACTCGTTCATCAGCATCAGATTTTTTTACAGGACCGGTGATCTCATCTTCTTCATCGATAAGGATAAGACGTCCAGTCGATATGGAACTGCGGATCTTCTTTTTTACATCTTCATCGACCCGTCTGAGAATAAGCGCCAGATCCTTTTCACTCATCTCGTTGAGGATTTTCTGAAGGTCATTGCGATGGATATGCAGAACAGTATCAATAGTGAATAATTTCTCTTTAATATCCATTGAAATGGCCGAATCCTCTTCTTCGAGAGAGCTGAGAATCTTCTGTTCAGCTTCTATATCCATATATTTCAGTATTCCGGCCAATGCTGAGGGGCCATCGATCTCTTCTGTTTCCACATTACCCTGATCTCGAATTTTCTCCTTAAGAGACTCTTCCATCCCTTTTATGACATCAGTTGAGACAGCTCCCCCTTTGGCAATTCTTTTGATGATGGCTGTACTCAAAGTTTTATCGATAGAATTAATGACCCTTGATGATAAAACAGGATCGAGATAACGGAGAATCAATGCTGTAACCTGAGCCGATTCGTTTTTTAAAAGCATTATCAGCTGATCAAATTCGAGATCATTTAGAAAAGAAAAAGGTCCCTCAACAACATCAGGAGCAGTTTTTCTCAATAATCTGTCAGACTCCTCTTTGCCAAAAGCCTTTGTGAGGATTTCCGCAGCCGCTTCAGAGCCTCCACGGACACGAACTGCTTCTTTCTCTTTATCAAATCCGAATTCCCTAAGGAGTAATTCAGCTTCCACCTTATCAACTCTTTTTGTATGGCTTATCTCTTTTGATATTTTCTCGACTTCTTCCGGCGACAGATGTTTTACGACTTTACCAGCTTCATCCTTTCCCAGGAGAAGTAGAAATCTGGCGATTTTTCCATAATCGGCTTTCTCTTTTGTCAGTTTGAGAAAACCGGTTCTCTCATTGGGAACCGCACTATTATCAGGCGTAGCTTTATCTGTCTTTTTGCTGTTCCTCTCACCTTTCACTTTTTTTTCCGATGTGGTTTTATAGGCATTGATTGCCCTGTTCCGATAATTCATGTTAGTAATTATATCCTTAAATTGTTATATTATCACCATGAATAGATTATTCTCCAAGTTAAAAGATTTCGGCATAATATTTTCTCTTGAAACTAATGGTAAGGAAAATATCGTAAAAACATCTAAAGCTTTGAAAAAGGCAGATATCCCTGTTGCTCTATACAATTTTGATGGTAAATCAGAGATAAATGCAATAAAAATCAGTAATGAAAATGAAGATATGTTTCTCGGAGCACTCTGTCCGGATAATATTGACATTATGAAAAAAGCAATGGCTGCGGGAGCTCATTTTATAGTCTCCAGAGAAATCAGCCGGGAAACAATAGAACAATGCCGTATGAATGGATATGACCTCATTGTGCCTGTCACCTCTCAAGAAGAGATACACCTGGCAGTTGAATCAGATGCCGAGGCTATTGTCATAAACTGTAATGATCACAAGTCGGAAGACCTTATCTGTAAGGCAAAAGAATATGATGTAACTCTGTTTCTTTCTGGACAGTTGGAGAATCTTCCTATGGAATTAATGAGAAATGTTGATCAGGTCTGTGCGTTTATTATTGAAGACTGCTTTAATCCGGTTGGAAAGGAATTATTGGAAGAATCTCATATAATCGTGAAAACTAATGAAATTATTTACCGTTTACTGGAACTTCGTTATTCGAATCTAAGATTAACCGATGATTCCCCTCGCACTGAAGAAGCGGGAATTTTTTGCGCATTATCTTCAATACCCCTTTTTATCGGGGGAGACAATGATCTTCTGACTATGACAACCGGCGATATGGACAGAACCATTGCCTACTTAAAATGGAAAAATATCTATATGGATCCTTTGTCGGCAAAAATGAATGGTTCAAAAATCCTGGAGACGGAACTATATACAGAGTTTCACGGCTGGTCAGTGAAGTTGGAGAGCAGAGGATAAGTTTTCCTGCAGAATAATTGTGTATATGTCGACTATAATAATAGATATGATTAAAAAATCTCTTGTACTGACAATTCTACTACTCATGACGACTCTTTATTCACAAGAGATGAAATTATATGCCCCTTTTCCTTCGCGAATCAACACAAAAGTATCGGGCAGAGAAGTGACTTTGAGTTGGAAAGATGCAAAAGATGTTACAGACGGTACTTATGAGATATTCAGATCCAATACAGCCATTACCGCCGACAATCTGCACCTGGCTGAAAAAATTGGAGAATCACCTTCTACAACAGAAATATATGTAGATACACCGCCTGTAGATACAGATATTTTTTATGCCGTATTCACAAGAGATTCTTCTCAAACATATAAAATATGCATTCCCTACAGAAATGTGACGACAAATCCTATAAAAATTGCCGAATCGGATATAGAAGAAACAATCAGCTCTGTAATCAGCCAGTTAACAACAGGGACCAGTGATACAGAAGTTCTTTTAGAGTTTATGTCATCACTCAGCGATAGAAGCATCATTATATTCAGAAGCACTTCTACAATCGATAATTATGCCAATCTGATCAAATCCATCAATATAAGTGAGGAGACCGGATCCTCTATAAATTACACAGATACTCCTCTTGCGGGAATTGATTATTATTATGCAGCCGTAGATGGGGATCTTTACAGATCGGGAAATAAAAATCTGCTCTATGAAGGAAACTACACAGTTATTCCCGTGCAGGTGAAATTTTCTCACCAGGTTGAAGAAGATGCACTCTATGTAAAATCAACAATGCCACTGCCTCTATTGAAAGTGTCAGCGGATCTGGAATCAGGAGAACTGCTCAATGAGAGGAAATCCTCGGAACCGACAGGATCGATCAGCACAGAAAATATAAACTCAATAAACAGACTCATCGACAGGCAGGGTTATGTTCACGAAGAAATGTCACTGACCACACTATCTTACAATAAGAATATAAATCATATAATCAGTAATAGCTTTCTCAACAGACGCTGGTCGAATACCGTTTCCGAACTGGAGTATTTCACATCTCTGAATTTTGAGAAAGAAACCAGAACGCAAAGCCATTTCTATAGAGGACAGGCATACTTCTTTCAGGGGTTATACAATAATGCGCTGCTTGAATTCATAATGATTGAAAAAGATCTCTACGTTGAAACTCAACCATGGTTCAGTGCAATCTACAAAATTAAGAATAGTACCAATTAATTATTTTTTTTCCATTCTTCAAATCGCTCTTGTTCCGATTTAAGGGCATCTTCTTCAGCTTTCATTGTCGCTTCAAACTGATCCATTTCCAGTTTTATCCAGTCATCCCAGTTTGTGGGAGGTTCTATCAGGTAATTTACTCTGTTCTGATCCCTATTGGTTCTGTTATTTATGATCAGAACTCCCTGGGCATTTCTCTCAGCTTTATAATGACTGCCATCAGATCTGACAATCTCTCCCCCCGATTCCCTGCCGTTCTCAAAAGCACCGATATAAACATCGCCATTGCTGTATTTATACTCTCCAAGTCCATGAAATAATCCATTGTGGAACTGTCCCTTATAAGAATCGCCATTTTCGAGAATCATTGAACCTTCACCTTCCGGTTCATTATCCGTAGCTGTACCGGTATAACTTCCCTTATTAAAATCCATATCGATCATAGCCAGTTCTTTTTTTATCTGCTGAGGGAGAACTCTTTTGACCCACTTGTAGCGGTTTTTCCAGTACTTCTCATCGAGATCAGTGAGGATAACTCCCCTTTCCGGTCCTGCGGAGACAGCCTGAATAAGAGTATTCTGACCTATATAGATTCCAACGTGAGTGATATCATCGGGATCCTGTCCCGTAGCATAAAAAACGAGATCCCCTGAAGATATCTCATAGAGTGGAATGGTCGTGCCGTATCGCGCCATTTGTGATGCCGTTCGCGGCAAAGACGGAATATGCGGCTTATATAGATAGTTTACCAGACCGCTGCAGTCGAAACCCGAAGGATTTGTACCTCCATAGCGATATGGCGTGCCTATAAGTTGAGAGCCTTTTTTGATTATGTCCTGTTGTATATCTAAAGAAAAAACATTTGCTGCAGTAAAAATAATCAGAATCACAATAATTCTGGTTTTATACATGTTTAACTACTCCGATCAATCCTGAGAGTCATTGATACATTCCAGATTTCATCTTTCAATAAGGAAAAAGACCACCTTGGAACATAACAGGAACTCTGGTAATTCTTCTCAATACTCCCACTTTCCCGAGAATAAGTATACACCGGAAAGGTCCACATATCAGTAGATTTGGAAAGAACCAGTGATACATCGTTGTGATTGTACTGGTCATAAGTAAGTAACTGCTCAATTCCCTCATGCTCAATTCTGTCTGAGGGGATTTCATCTTTGAACTCATCATCTATCCTGTAGATTTTCGGAGCGTTGTCAATATCATTTTTAAATGCCAGATTCACTTCACTTGCGAAGCAGAGCTCGGCTTTATGAAGGGAAAGGTTTTTTATCTGATAATCAACATCAATAGATGATCTTTTGAAGGTAAATTTCTTGGCAATTTCAATTGTATATTCATAACCGTCTTTGACAACTGTTCCTGTTGAGATAAAAGTGACTTTTCTATGCTCTCTATCATAATCAACAGCTTCATAGAAATCATTGAGGAAAGATCCCTGTTCTGTATATTTCATAGTGGAAAATTCATTTACAGTGACATCTTCATTGAAGAAATGATCGATAAAAGCGTGTCGGCCATAAAAATCATAACCTGATTGCCTAATCTCATCAGAGTGGTAGGGCTCGGGGTAACGGGACAGAGAGTTCAGATAATTCCAGCACGAGGAAATATGATCGAATTCAAATAAGACAGCCCCTTTCCTATGGAGATATGCATTGGTCACATGTCCCTGATAGAGATATTCCTTTTCACCATCCATATCGTAATCGATGGCACTGAGGGAAGTCTTGAAAATTCCCTTTTCCCTTGTTATTTTTTCAGCTTCAATAAGAGATTGATAGGCATTGTGTCTGATATTGCTATTGTATAGACCACCCTGATTTCCATGCCAGTAGGCGAGATTGCTCTGCCCCTTCCACAGTTCATCTTTTGCGGCTTTCTTCTTGTATTTATCACCTCTGACCTGATTCGTAAGAATGCTGACATGCATCATTTTAGAATAAAGGAAATTACTCTCTCTGTATTTGCTGAGAAACTGACGGAAAAATCCACCGTAAATCCATTTGGACTCAAAGCCCATCTCAACAATTTGCTGAGATAGTTTTTCAAAATTCATTTGTTTTTCAGCGGGAAGCACCCATTTCATGATCTCCCCGTAGGAAGTGCATGGGAAATACCCTTTATTTGATGAGTTTTTTATCTGGCGAACATATCTGCCCGGTTGAACCAACTCAATATTTTTTCGATTATTTTTCAGTTCTGTGAGAAAACTCTCAAGCCACTGGTGGTTGATAGATAAAGATGTGCCATTTTCATAACCGATCTGACGGCCGTTTGGAAAGATTACAACAATTTTATTGTCACTGCTTCTGTCATTGCAGATATCCTCAACAATTTTCCTCGGAACAATCTTTCCAAATCCCGACATTATTTTTCTGGATATTGGGAAAACTGTAATAGTTTTTCCCTGATCTTCAGTAATGATCGGCTTAAAAAGATCCTCACCTTCATATCCTGCAGCTTCAAAGTGCGTATCATCGAGAAAAGTATAATCAATCCCGCTCGATCTCAATACAGATGCAAGTGCAGGCTCCCAGATCCTGCCGGGCAGCCAGCATCCCCGGGTTCTCTTACCGAAGTTTTTTCTTAGAAATGTTGTCATCATTTCAATCTGTCCGACTCTATCCTGAGCGGGGATTATAGGTAATACCGGTTCGTAAAAACCGCCGCCGAGAAGTTCGACCTGTTTTTTTTCAACCATTTCATTGAGCACGGTATTGAATTCAGGATGATGTTTTTCAAACCATTCGAGTAGTGGTCCGGAATAATATAGAACCGTAGAGATTTCAGGGAAATTATACAATGTAGTCAGAAATGGTTTATACGCCTTCTGATAAATATTTTCAATTTCATTATCTTCAGTGCATGGAGAAATACTATTATGTGTTCCAAAAATAAGTTTTACTTTTTTCATTATCCCGAAATGATTATAATAATGGAGCGGAAAAAAAATCCGCTCCTTATGATAAATAAATTAAAATTGTAATTATTTATTATCATCCAAAGCAAGAATACTATTGGTTGGACACTTTTCACAGGCGTCTACACGCCCCGGTCCTCTTTGAGTATAACCTACTATTGAAAGATTATCCGTAATTTTATATCCCGCTTCGGGAAATTTTCTATTACATATCTGACATCCGATGCATCCGACCTTACATTTAGACTTTGTATCCTTACCTTTATCGTTGGAATTACAGGTAACAATTACATCAGCATCGTAGGGAATCATTTTGATTACTTTAGTCGGGCAGATCGTCACACATTTTTCACAACTTATGCATTTGTCCTTATCAACCCAGACAAGTCCTTCTGAATCATAAAAAATAGCATCTGTCGGGCAGACCTGCATACACGAGCCGAGAGCCAAACAGCCATACTGGCAACTTTTATCACCACCGAAGAGAATAGAGGCCGCATTACAATCCTGCAAACCCTCGTATATATAGCGGGTTTCAGCTGTATCTTTTCCACCGCGGCAGTGAACCTGAGCCACCATCTTCGGGCCGGAATCATCTACAGTGATATCGAGAACTTCTCCGAGACCTGCCAGACAGTCGGCTCCTCCCGGTTTACATTTTGTAATATCGCTGTCATTTCCAGCAGCAAGTGCTTCCGCATAGGGTTCGCAACCGGCATATCCACAGCTACCGCAATTCAAACCGGGAAGAAATCTGTTCAGGGCTTCTACCGTTTTATCTTTTTCTACACGTAGTTTCTTTGCTGCAACCGCCAGTCCAAGCCCCAGAAGGCCTCCGACCATGGCTATGGAAAAGAATCCGTATACAGTTCTTAGTATTAAATCGAGCATATAATTCCTATCCTATAAGATTTGAGAGCAGAGCTCGGTCAAAGGCCATAAAAGCCAGAGCCATCAGACCACCTGAGACAAAAGCAATGGGGGCTCCTTTTAAAAAGCGGGGCACCTTTTCTTTATCCAGTTTCACTCTGACAGCCGACATCAGAAATATAGCGAGCAGAAATCCAATTCCACCGGCAAATCCCGCTGTGAAGCTTTCGAGAATATTATACTCTTCTCTGACATTTATTAATGCAATACCCATTACGGCACAGTTTGTTGTTATGAGCGGGAGATAAATCCCCAAAGCTTTATACAAAGCGGGGGAAAACTTCTGTACCGCCATCTCAACAAGCTGAACAAGTGATGCTATAACCAGAATAAAAGCAATTGTCTGCAGGAATTCAAGATTGAGCGGAACCAGAATACCATGATAGATAATCCAGGTTACGAGCGATGCCATGGACATAACAAATGTTACGGCAAAACCCATTCCTACTGCAGAGTCAGTGTCTTTTGATACTCCGATAAAAGGACACAACCCGAGAAACTGACTCAGAATCATATTGCTGATAAATACATATGTAATAATAATACCGATATAAGTCATAATCAGTTCTCCTTATTTTTTTTCTTTTTACTCAGAAGCCAGTTGAAGCCGGCCATGAGGAATCCCATAACAAGAAGCGCACCTGGGGACAGACTGAAGATTCGAGCAGGAGCATCGATTAATCCGGGGATTTCGATTACACCGTCAAAACTGCCCATTGGGAACAGAGTAATCGTTCCGGCACCCATAACTTCTCTCACAAGAGATATTATCAGAAGTCCAACTGTAAACCCGATTCCCATTCCGAGAGCGTCGATAATTGAATCCTTAACATTGTTTTTGGAAGCGAATGCTTCCGCTCGTCCAAGAATGATGCAATTGACTACAATAAGCTTTACAAATACACCGAGGCTTGAAGATAATGCGGGAACAAAAGCCTGCATCAACAGATCAACGATTGTAACAAAAGAAGCAATTATAACGATGTATGCGGGAATGTGCACTTCATCGGGTATAAAATTTTTCAGTAGAGATACCATTATATTTGAACCGATCAATACAAAAATAACCCCGGCTCCCATTCCGATAGCGTTGACAACCTGGGTAGACACGGCAAGGGTAGGACAGAGGCCGAGAGCCAGAACAAATATCGGGTTTTCTCTAAATAATCCTTTCAGGAAATTAAACATCAGTTGTTCCCTCCCAGTAATTTAACATAATCAGAACCGAGAGCCAGTGCTTTGGATATACCGTCAAAAGTGATTGTACTCCCGGAAATTGCTTCAGCATCACTATCGGAAAGCGATCGTTTGCTGACAGGAACAGGGTCCGAATCACTTCCCCGACCGATGTACATATTGTAATACTGTGATTTTTCAGCTTTTTTACCAAGACCGGGGGTTTCGTTGTTTTCCATCAGTTTGGCTTTGACAAAGGAACCATCCATATTGAAAACAGCAAGGATAATCATCTTCCCGCCATATCCGCTTCCTTCGAGCTGAAGGATATATTTGATAACTTCACCATCTTTATCAACAGGGTAAATAGAAGTAATCAGTTCCTGCTCATCAATATCATCATCAGCTCCGATCACACTGTGTTCGATAAGCGCTGCCAGAAGCTGATTGTGAAGGTCATCGCTATTTGCCGGAACCCGTGCTTCACCGACATTATCCCCATCGGATAACGCTTTCAGTGCTTTTTCCTGCTCAATTCTCTTTCGCTCGATTATTATCGGTTCAGTGACAATATTCACAACACCGAGAATTAAAGCAGCTACAGCACAGATAATGGTGAGCCTCAGTGTCATATTCAGTAGTTTACTATTCACCTCTTACCTCCCTGACATCGGCACTTCCGAATTTTTTAATCTTTGTATACCGGTCAATTACAGGGACAAACATATTCATAACGATAATGGAAAGTGATACAGCTTCGGGAAGCGATCCGTATATTCTGATAAGGAAAGTCAGAAACCCGCATCCGAGACCGAAAATGATGTTTCCCTTCTCTGTCAGAGGCGTAGTCGCCATATCTGTAGCCATAAAGAGGGCTCCCAGCACCAGTCCACCGCTCAATAGGTGAAAGAGAATATCTCCCGAGAAAAATCCCGTACCCATTCGAAGTCCGCCGAATACCCAGATCAGTACTGCAAAAGATCCCATATAAACAACGGGAACATGCCATGTGATTATCTTTCTCATCAAAAGGAAAAGACCACCGAGAAGAAGTAGAAGCGCGGAGATCTCTCCGATAGATCCGGGGATATTACCGAGGAAAAGATCCTTATAGGTTACGGGAAGTCCTTCTGACTGGAGGAATTCAATTGGTCCGCTTACATTGAGTGATGTGGCGAAGTATGCCGATTTCAAAGATCCCAGAGGTGTCGGACCCGTTACTGCATCAACTCCTCTTACAGAGGGAAGCAGCCATTTTGTCATTGGTCCCGTCCAGGAGAAGAATACAAAGACCCTTCCTGCCAGTGCGGGATTCATCCAGTTGGCACCAAGCCCGCCGAAACTCCACTTGACTACGACTATTGCAAAAACAGAAGCAATGGCAGGGATGTACAGAGGGATTTGAGGAGGCATATTGTATCCGACGAGTAATCCTGTCAAAACAGCGCTTCCATCGCCGACCGTCATTTTCTTATCTATCAGGCTGAGCAGTGCTTCTGATCCTACGGCAGCGGCAATAGATACCAGAATGACAACCAGTGCTGTCATCCCGAATGCATAAACTCCCCAAATTCCGGCGGGGATCAAACTTAAAACAACCGTCCACATGATTTTTGCTGTAGAATCAGCACTGTGAATCTGAGGGCTGCTGCTCACTGTTAGTTTTTTCATATCTATCATCTGTTAGCAACCTTTTTTTCCATTAGAATAGCTCTCAACTGATTTTTCCCCATTCGGAATGATTGCACGAGAGGTATATGTGCGGGACAGACAAAAGCGCAGGAACCGCATTCAACACAATCGAGTAATCCCATCTCCTGAGCCTCTTCAAAGAGAAAATTGAGAGAAAGTTTATTGACTTCTGTTGGATTGAGTCCCATAGGACAGGCTTTAATACATCGTCCACAGGCTATACAAGATGTCTGACCGGCAGATTTCACTTCTTTTTTCGTGAGAAAAAGGATACCGCTTGTCCCTTTGGTTACAGGAGTATCTAGATCAAAAATACCAAATCCCATCATAGGACCACCTGAAATGACTTTTACCGGTTCTTCAGTAATTCCATCACATTCTTCCAGTAGTTCCCGATAAGTCGTTCCGATTTTAACTCTGAGAGTTTTCGGACTTTTAACGGCACCGCCGCTTACTGTGACAATTCTTTCAACAAGAGGTTTTTCAAAAACAAGAGCTTCATAAATGGAGAAAACCGTTTCTACATTTAATACGACCATTCCTATTTCAAGGGGAAGTTTACCTGATGGAACTTCCTTGCCTGTACAGGATTTGATTATATTCTTTTCAGCTCCCTGGGGATATTTCACCTTCAAAATATCGATATCTACATCGATATCACTCTTTGCAACAGCCTCGGACATAGCTTGCGCCGAAGCCATTTTATTGTTTTCAATGGCAAAAATGATTTTCTGCGGTGTCAAAATCTTTTTGAGGATTTTCAGCCCCTCGACGATTTCATCGGCTTTTTCCTGGATCAGATTCTGATCAGAAGTCAGATAGGGCTCACATTCAGCCGCATTGATGAGAAGATAATCGCATTCTTTGCCTTCGGGAAGAACCAGTTTGACATGGGTGGGAAAAGTAGCTCCCCCCTGGCCGGCAATGCCCATGGATGTGATTTTTTTAATGATCTCATCATCGCTATAAGTATTCCAGTTGAATGTTTTCTGAACTTTGCCCATTCTTTTGAATTCGCCACCGAGTTCAACAACAACTGCTTCTGACTTTTTCCCGTGAGCGAGATAAATTTCTTTGATCTCAACAACTTTGCCGGGGATGGAAGAATGGACAGGGACAGAAACGTAACCGGTCGCTTTACCGATTAATTGTTCTTCTTCAATAGTATCACCAACACTAACAATACATTCAGCAGGTACACCTATGTGCTGAGACATAGGAATAACAGCCCTGGTTGGAAGAGAGGCATTGCGGATGCCCTTATCTCCCGTATTGGAAATGTTATCCGGTGGATGTATTCCACCTTTGGGAAATGTTTTATAATTACTCATGCTACCTGTTCATTTCTCCTTAATAACTTATTTTTCACACTAAAAGAAATATTCTTATATTTTTTTCGATTACTGAAAATTAACAGCAATAATATTAACATGGAAAAAGAAATTTTAAGAAGTATAAAAGATTGATATTTATAATGATTCATTTTTTTTATTACAGTTCCTGGTCTTTTTGTAGAAAATAAAAGAGTCGCTGGATTATCATTATTCAGTACAGAAACCCTTTCATTGAACCATTTTCCGGAGTAATCTGCCAGGATTTCATAACTTTTCGAAAATCCTTTTTCCTCTGATTGAAAAACAGGATAGAGAAGCGGGTTATCAGAATCGGGATAAGCCCACTCTGTTCCATATAGGAAACCCTCGTGATAAGCTATGTGAGTAATATAATCTGCCGGTGTGATCAGGGAATCTCTGTCTACAGTTTTAGAAACTCCTTCCAGTGTCCAAGATAGATTTTCTTTCTCCACGGCGAAAGGCAATACAAGAGATTCCTCTTCTTTCACAGAAACAGACAGAATTGTTACCAGAACGAGAAAAAGTACTGTCACAGTGACTTGTGGCGGATTGATTTTATCCACAACAGTTTTTTTTGTTCCCGGAACCATAATCCTCACAGGAGAAAAAAGCTCGTGGTCCGGTTTTCTGAATTTGATTTTAGACCTTTTCCATTTCCATGAGGATATAGATTTTTCGGCTCTTATCTTCCCTTTCCTGGAAAAGAGAAAATAAGAATTCCCTATTAATCCAGTGAAAAGTGCCAGATAAAAAACTCCAGAGAGCATTGAGCTGTAAAATGCATACAGAAAGAGCACGATAAAAACAGCTCCCATATACAAGAGAGACTTCTTTCTGCAGAAAAGCGAGGAGAAAATCAGCGCAGTAGCTACTGCCGGAAAACCGAAAAGATATACAAAAGGGATCCAGCAGGAGAAAGACACCACATATGGTACTTTTTTCTGTTTCATAAGAAAAACAGAGAGAATTGCAAACAGGCTGTATACAATAATGGGAGAATATATATTTATCGGTTCAAAGCCGCTGATGCGCCACATTGTTTCTGATTGGGAAAATTGTTGATAAAGCAGTAAATATAAGCTGTAGAGACTAATGGAATCGCTTTTGAGATAAATCAGGTGATAATCGACATTATCCGAATGTCCGTAAAAAAGATTCGCCACTTTTTTCATATAGGGATCGAGCCGGGGATCCAAAATGTGAAAACGATCTTCAATATCTTTCAAGGGAACTGTTTTCATCTCGGAAATATCGTTATAAGAAATAACAGATCTATTTAATGAGACATAATTATCCAGATTTTGATCTGACAGGAATGATTCGACTGGCGCTGCATCGGAAGTGATCAGGGTATAATAATCATCCCATTGCTCACCAGTCCTGATATCGAGTTGCCCTATCTTCAAAAAGGAGAGACTCAGCGATAAAATGACAAGGATTAACCAGAGAAAAGTGATTGTATTTTCAGCTTTATTATTCAATATCCACAAATGCGGTAATTTTCCTTTACCAGTGGCACTTTGTCAAGACGAGAACTGAGATTGACAGCGGCTGCTACAAAGTAATAAAATTCAATTATAGTGAATAAAGAAAAATATGCAGAATTTACTGCCGGATCTAATGATAATGGGAAGAGAGCTGATAGAATAATCAGACAATTTATCAGAGAACAAGCCCTGAGTGGCATCTATAAAGCATTCAGAAAGGGATTAATTCGTATAAATGAGATCAAAGCCCGACCGGAAATGAAAGTCCACGAGGGTGACAAAATATACATATTCAAAAGTCTGATCCAGTCAATAGAAGAAAATAAAAGACCTGCATCTATCAACCTTGAAGAAATAAAAAACCAGATTATCTATGAAGATGATGATATTGTCGCTGTAAATAAGAAGAAAGGACAGCTTGTTCACGGTGAAAAAGGTTCTCTTGAAGATCTGATTCGCGCTTATCTGAAGGAGAGAATTCCAGACTCTCTCAGCTTCCGTCCCGGACCGCTCCACCGTCTCGACAGAAATACTTCGGGGCTGATTTTTTTCTCAAAATCAATAACAGGAGCCAGGGAATTCTCCGATGAACTTCAGAATAGAAATTTTGAAAAATACTATCTGGCTCTCATTGATGGAAAACTCAAAAATAAGGTCCGATGGGTCGATAATTTAGGAAGGGATTCTGTCAAAGGGATCACATTTGTTTCAGAAAACAATGGGAAAAAGGCCATCTCTACAGCAGAACCTGTTTATCAAAGTCAGAAACACACACTGATAATGGTAAAAATCGAAACAGGTAGAACACATCAGATCAGAGCCCAGGCTGCGGCTCATGGTTTTCCTCTCTCAGGAGATAGAAAATACGGCGGCAGTGAATTGAAAGGGGGATATTTTCTTCACAGCTTGATACTGAAACAGGTTCATAGTAAATCTGAGCTGTTAAAGAGTAAAATAACTGCATCTATCGATAAAGAAACATTGAAACGATTGAACAGAGTTCTGACCGGTTGTACTATAGAGGAACTGGAAAACAGAATATCACATATAAAGGAGGGCCTATGAGCAGAGTAAACCGTTTCCTCAATCAGGCTAAATGGATGGTCCTCGGTGTTAAAGTATTTGCTCTTGTGGGAAAAAGCGGTACAGGAAAAAGCTTCCGGGCCCGTTTGGTTGCAGAGAAATTCAATATCCCCTATATAATTGATGACGGATTGCTGATTCACGATAAAAAAATTATAGCCGGAAGATCGGCAAAAAAAGAAAAAGAATATGTAACAGCTATAAAAACAGCTCTCTATGAAGATCCCCATCACAGAGCGGATGTGAAAAAAGCCATTGAAAACATCAAACAAAAACATTTTCTTTTAGTGGGAACATCGGAGAAAATGGCCGTTAAAATAACGGAACGCCTGGGACTGCCGCCGGTAACAAAGTTTATTCATATAGAAGATATTGCCAGTCAGGAAGAGATAGAAAAAGCAATTCACTCGCGTCACTCCGAAGGTAAACACGTTATCCCCGTCCCCAGCATTGAAGTTCACAGAGATTATGCCCACATATTGTCAGATACGATCAGGGTCTTTTTCCGGAGAGGATGGAAGTGGAATCGCGGTAAGAAATCCCAGATTTTTGAGAAATCCGTTGTTCAGCCCGCTTTTCAGAAAGAAGATCGGGGGAAAATCCAGATTTCCGAAGCCGCATTGAGCCAGATGATACTTCACTGTGTAGATGAATTCGATGCTAAAATCGTAGTAAAAAAGATTACTGTGAAAAAAGACCGATCTGGTTATAGAATAAAGATATCGGTAGAAGCGGAATACGGAGAACAACTGAGCGGAAAGGTCCATGATCTTCAGATGTATATTTTGGACAGAATAGAGCGTTTTACCGGAATGATGATTGATCGTGTTGAAATAAGAATAGATAAGATCAGAAAATAGTCACATAGAGGAGACATCATGAAAAAAGCATTATTTCTTTTAGTTATGTTCACGTCCATCCAGCTTTTCGGGCAGGATACTTATACAGCGGAATCGGATCACTACACAATAGTATCTCATGTCAGCAAGAGCAATGCTGAGCTAATGGGATCCCAATTGGAAAGCTTTTACGAAATCTTCAATGATGTTTTCCGTTTCAGTGATCTTGAAAATAAACTCAATGTGGAAATTCTGCCCAATGTAAATACTTTTAAATCATTCACACGGTCCTTAACGGGATCAGCATATGACAGTTATGTCTACATCCATCATCAGAAACCAGAAGAAAGAGAGCTGCTCATTTTCGAAGGATCTGAAGAGGATATGATATTCGCACTAGCCTACCAGGCGAGTATCCAGTTTATAATGAATCACATCATTGCTCCGCCGCTCTGGGTTCGCGAAGGATTTTCCGTCTATTTCTCTAAAAGTTCGGGACCGGAACTGGAAAGGAAATTCGCATCTTTAAAAAATAAAGAAACCAGAATCGATATTGAAACACTGGTTGCAATGGACAGTAGCGAAGCCGCTTCTGTTTTCGCTGATTTCAGAACAGAAGCATGGGCATTTGTCACTTTTCTGATGACAACGGACAACAAGGAATACACAAGATATCTCTATGACACACTGGCTTCGTTGAAAAGCCCTGCTATAAATACGGAAATCATCACTGATGATCTTCAGATCGGTTTTGATGAATACCTGGACACATTCCTCAATGCCCAGGAGATGATGGATCTGGGGATAGGTTATTACAATGAAAAAGAAAGCTCCCTCTCCGTTCATACTTTTACAAGGCTTATAGGGATCAGCCCTGACAGCTGGCAGCCCTACTATTTCCTGGGACTGCTCTCTTATGATGAAGGAGAATATGAAGAAGCTGACCAGTGGTATGCAAAAGCTTCGGAAAAAGGGGCTCCTGAAGCATTGATCGCTTACGTAACGGGATTAACAGCCTGGAAAGACGAACGCATAGATGAAGCAAAGGGATTACTGTCAAAAGCCGCGAGACTCGATGAAGAAAAATACGGAGAGAAAACTTCGCCGATACTCGATTATCTGCAGAGAACAGCTCCTGATGTAGCTCCCGTCACAATACCATAAATGACTCCCCTGCAAAAAGGTATCTGTTCGCAGGGGAGTCATAAAATAGTTCTAAATATGAGATTACTCCCAGTCGAGTAATCTCATCTCCCCTTTCAGGTTGCGCAGCTCACTGATATCCTGGCTTACTTCAAGAACACCTTTGTAGGCACCCGATTTATCTCTCAAAGCATAATATTCAATTATTACAAATTTATTATTGAGCTCTATCCAGAATCGGGCTTTGCTCTTCTCATTACTCCTAAAAGCTTTTATGATCTTTTCAACGATATGAACGCTTTCCGGAGGATGACAATTTTTTACATCTCTGCCGATAATAGCAGGCGAACGTGGAAAAAACCGCTCGTCGGGGCTGGAAAAATACACGACCTTATCATTTTCATCAACAACAGTGATATCGAGAGGAAGTTTATTCATAATCATTTCAATCTGCAGGGAACTGAGAGATCCTGTAATCGTTTGAAAGAACCGGTCAGATGATATTTCCGCCATTGTACCTGCAGCACTCACTTGGGGCTTTTTCGGGGATTCAATAAAAGGGAAAGGATAATCAAAACTCTGTGAATGCATATTCGACCAGTCTTCAGGAGAAAGAGTTTCCGACGCAATTGGAAATAAAACAAGATTTTCTTTTTGAATCATTCCGAATACAAGAAAATAAAAAGAACCGATTTCTCTGGCTACATCTTTCCACAAGGAATCGGCAGAGCTCAAAAGGGCGATGATAACTTTCAGTTTCTTTCTTATTTCATCATGGAGAGACCACATGACTTTCAAGGGTCTGTGATTTGTCCAGATCTTTTCCAGAAGAGGAAAGAGGATACTCTCTTTTTTAATATAATGGCTATCAAATAAAAGAAAATCCTTAAAATGATCAATCAGTTCACCATTGATTTGAGACTTCCCCTTCTCATCTCGGGAATTATAAGTCTTGAGGATTTTTTTAACCTTATTCAGCTTGAACTCATACATCTGATTTTCGAGTATGAGGTAGTAGAGAAATGTACCTTCTGCAGGTTTCTTCCAATTATAATTATTCAGACTTGTATAAAAGACGTTGATAACTTTATCTATTGATTTTTTTATCTCTTCAGTTGTAATACCCATCTGAAGCTGCCGATCTTCGAGATCAAGCATATCGTAGGGAGTCATATGATGAATTGCATCGATGTGTTCTTCATATAATTCACTGCCCTTCTGGCCGCTCATTATTCCAAGAGAAAACTGAAGGAGAGAATCGAGTCGCTTCTCCCTGTTATTGATGTGTTCAGACATATTATCAGTATAAGATTAATTTTTTGTTTTTTTATAAAAATCTATTGTCGAATCGACTGTTTTCTCTAAAGAAAGAGGAGGTTCATAGCCAATCTCATCTTTCATCCGTTTATTGGAAAAAGCCAGATCTTTATGCATGATACGTATTCTGTAAAGAGTGAGAATGGGAGCTTCCCTACTTTTGAAAAGTTTATAGACAGCCTCTAAAAGATAAACAAGGGGATACATAAACCAGTAGGGAACAGAGAGTTTAGGAGCTTTCACATGGAGAGCATCAGACCATACTTTGACCCACTCCTTCCAGGTCATATTGCCATCGAGAACATTATAGGCATCCTGTATTTTATGGGATTTTATCAGCTGCTCTATTCCATAACAGAGATTCTCGGCGTGAACATAAGAAACAAGTTTTTTACCACCGTCAATTACTCCGAAAGATCCCTTCTTGATAGCATCGAGAATAATGACAAAAGTATTTTTATCATAGGCACCGTAGATGACCCAACCTGGGCGGACAACTGCCGACTGCCGTTCCGATCCTTCAGGTGCATCTTTCGCCCACTGATAAACCAGATCTTCGCCGAGTTTCTTTGTCTCGCCATAGGGGAAGTTTTTCATATCTGCCGGTGTAGATTCATCTGAGTGATTATGACCGTTCATAGAGTGGACAGTAAGAGAACTGAGATAAATAACTTTTGTGACTCCCCCTTTGGAAGCACCTCTGAGTACTCGGTTTGTACCCTCGACATTGAGATCGTAATACTGATCCCATTTACCCCAATCGGTGACCATTCCCGCAAGATGGATAACAGTATCCATCCCTTTTATTGCATTTTCTACAGACTGATCATCGGAAAGATCTGCTTCGATAAGTTCAAAAAGAATTTCACCGGTCTCAGGATCTTTCTGGAATTCATATAAAAAATTGACTTTTCCACCAGGGCGAACCATGGCAAAAACTTCATAAGAGGGATTTTTACTTAGATATTTTGTCAGATTGCTGCCGAGAAAACCGTTTGCTCCGGTAATGAGGATTTTTTCTTTTGACATTTTCATACTCCGGGTTGATATGATTATTGCGGGGCAAACTCTTTTTTTATTCTGCTCCGGGACCTTTTAGCTCTTCTCCGGTCGGGATGTTTGATATAACTCCGCTTGGGAACTTTTATGTTTTTTACTTTGAAAATGAGGCGAACTGCATCTTCCACATCGCGGTTGGGAGCAATCATGGGAAGTATAGCTTCCTTCGCTTCTTTCACAACATCCATATACTCCAGATCCGGTCTTTCAAAAACCCCCTTGGAATCGAGTGAGGGTTGTACCAGGCGCCGGATCATTCTCGAACGTCGACGCTCGCCTTTCCGGTTTACATTTTCGTCGAGCCTTCGGAGTGATTTGAAAAACCTTCGGTGGAAATTTCGCCCACCCCGTCCATGAAATTTCTCATCAATTTCAGGAAGAAGATAGTGGAATAGATCGAGTTCAACAGCCTTCTGCATTATGCTCCAGCTGTGTCCGGACTGAAGGATCTTAAAAATCTCTTCACTGAGTCTCGAAACAGAACAGGACATCAGCAAAGGAGCTGATTTCTTAATCCATCGTTTCAGTTTAAATGGGATCTTCGACCCAGTTGTTATTGAATATTTCAAAGCCCGAACCATTCGGACGGGATCTTCTACAAAAGTATGTTTTAAGGGAATAATGCTGACAATTTTCTTCTTGTGTATGTCTTTTACACCACCGACATAATCAATAACCTGTTCATCCTGGGGGGAATAAAACAATGCATTAAAAGTGAAATCCCTCCGAAGAACATCTTCTTCGATTGTACCGTATATATTTTTTCTGTCTGAATCTTCTACAGAGCGGAAAGTGGCCAGCTCGAGTATTTTTTTGTCAGAATAATATAGATGTACCAGTTTGAACCGCTTCCCTATTACACGGGAATTTCTGAATATCTTTCTAACCTTTGATGGTTCTGCATTTGTAGCGAGATCGAAATCTTTAGGTTCTTTGCCGAGAATGAGATCTCTGACAGCACCACCGACGATATAAGCCTGGTACCCTTCTCTTTTCAGTCGGTCTGTAGCCCTGATAGCATCGGAATCCACATTTTTCAGAGAAATCTTATGTTCCTCTTTTGTATATATTTCAGCCTGCTTAACCAGCCTGCCTTTTTGATCTTTTGTATATCTGATACGCATGTTGATATATAATCCGATTTATCCCCTTTTAAGTCAATGGAAACCATGAAAAAGCAGGTTGAATCTGTTCACGAAAAAAGGCATTATGTAACTTTATTTGAATGAAGAGGTATAAAATGGCATCAACTATAGAACCCAGAATTTTAAAAGGATTTAGAGACTTTCTCCCGGTAAAGGAGATTGAAAGAAAGAGAATCATCAGTTTATTAGAGAAAAACTTCAAGAGTTTCGGTTTTGTTCCCATAGATACTCCCGTTTTGGAGTATACCGAAGTTTTACTGGGAAAAGGGGGAGGAGAAACAGACAAACAGGTTTACCGTTTTGAAGATAACGGCGGCCGCGATGTTTCAATGAGATTCGACCTTACCGTACCTTTTGCCCGGTATATGGCTAAAAACAGATCAGACCTCCACTTACCCTTCAAACGATATCACATCAATAAAGTATGGCGCGGCGAAAATACCCAGCGCGGAAGATACAGAGAATTCATGCAGTGCGATTTTGATATTGTCGGAATTGATACGCCATCAGCGGATTTTGAGATCCTGATGATGATGAGAGACTCCATGAAAGCACTAGACGTGAGCAATGTAACCGTTCATTTCAGTCACAGAGGGATTTTTAACCGTCTTCTGGGGAAACTGGGGATTGCTGAAAACTCTGTAGAGATTTTACGCATAGTGGATAAACTGGCGAAAATCGGCGAAGAAGAAGTGATCAGACAGCTTGCAGAACTCACATCAAAAGAGAATGCCATGGAAATTGTTGAGTTCATCAAACCGGCGGCTACATCCCTGGAAACTCTGGATAAAATGGAAAAGGCAGCAGGTGGCGCCGATGAAGATACAGAGCGCCTGAGGACCATATTCGGATATATCAGTGAAAATGATATGGAAGATTCATTTAAACTGGATCCTTCGATAACAAGAGGCCTCGACTACTATACGGGAATTGTCTACGAGACATTCCTCGACGAACTGCCCGGCATCGGATCAGTATGTTCCGGCGGACGATACAACAACCTGGCAAGCCTCTATACAAAAGAGGAACTTCCCGGAGTCGGAGCTTCTATAGGCCTCGACAGGCTGATTGCCGCACTGGAAGAGCTAGGTCGCAGTTCAGACAAGAAAAGTTTTACCGACCTGCTGATTCTTGCCATGGATGACAAATTGTTCGGACACTATCACAAACTCTCGTCGGCCTTCAGAGATGCTGGGATAAACTGTGAAGTCTATCATGTTAAAAAGAAGATTAATGGCCAATTCAAATTCGCAGATGCGAAAAGCATACCTTATGCACTGATCTGCGGTGAAGAGGAATACGCTAAAGGTCTGGTCAATCTGAAAGATTTGAACAATAGGGAAAATTGGAATGATTTGAACCTGGATGGGGCAATCGGGAAATTGAAGGCTCTATTGGGGAAGTAAGGGATACGGGAGACCGGAGACAGGAGGCCGGAAGAGGGTCTCCTTTTTTTGTTTATAATATTTTTTTGGTGTGAGTCTTTTGGGGAATGAATAGGGAGATGAGAGATGGGAAGAGCCTGTGAGCCTGTAATATTTTTGTGAAAACCTAATTCTTTCGTAAGTTCCCTCCTTTTTACAGAAATACCATCATCGTGCTCTATTAAATATAGCCACCCACAGAAATCCTCTTCCTGCCTCCTGCCTCCCGTCACCCTTATTGCTTTTGCTTATTGTTTCGGGAACTGTTACAATTAAGGTATGAAAGCAAAAGATTTACCTGTTTATAAACAGAAAGAAAAAATACTCGAAGCCCTCGATAAAAATCAGGTAATCGTTGTGGAATCACCGACCGGTTCGGGAAAGACCACTCAACTTCCGCTTATACTGCATGAAGCGGGTTATACCAATTATGGAATAGTCGGAGTTACCCAGCCGAGGAGAATCGCTGCCGTTTCTGTTAGCGAATATATTGCCAAACAGCTCGGTACAACGATCCCCGGACTTGTGGGATATAAAATGCGCTTCGAAGACGAAACGGTCTTTTCCACAAAGCTGAAAATTATGACCGACGGGATATTGCTTCAGGAAATGAAGACAGATCCCATGCTCAATAAATATTCTGTAATGATGGTCGACGAAGCTCATGAGAGAAGCCTCAATATCGATTTTATCCTGGGACTTCTAAAAAATGTAATAGCCTACCGTCCGGAATTTAAAGTGATCATTTCATCGGCGACATTGAATACGTCTGTTTTTTCAGAATATTTTGATGCCTGCCCCATAGTCCGAATTGAGACCCAACCCTATCCCGTAACGGTTTTATACGATCCACCCAAATCGGATGAATACGATGAAGTCGTAAATAAAATTGCAGCAATAGTAGAGCGCACATCGCGAGAGAAAGGAGATATTCTCATTTTTCTTCAAGGTGAGAAAATCATCAAAGACACAATAGCAAAACTGGAAGCATCTCCTGTAAGAAGAAAACTCCATATTCAGGGATTATACGGACGACTGGGGAAAGAAGAACAGGGAAAAGTTTTTCTCAAAGCCCCTATGGGTAAAACCAAAGTTGTAGTTTCGACCAATATTGCCGAGACCAGTGTCACGATCGACGGAATAACCACTGTAATCGATTCGGGAATGTGCAAAATGAATTTCTACAATCCGAAAACTTTCACTTCTTCCCTTGTGGAATCGGAAATTTCGCAGGCCTCCAGTAATCAGAGAAAAGGAAGAGCCGGGAGAACCCAGCCTGGCATGTGCTTTCGGTTATATGAAAAAGACAGTTTCAAAATGCGACCTCTTTATACACGGGAAGAGATCTACCGGACAGACCTGGCGGAAGTCGTTTTGAGGATGGCAGAGATCGGTATCAAGGATTTTCACTCTTTTGATTTTATCTCCCCTCCGGGAAGAAAGGGAATTATCGGTGCTGTTGAAACTTTGAAACTGCTCGATGCTCTTGAAGATGATAACAGCCTCTCCACTATTGGTGAAATGATGGTTAAGTTCCCTCTTATGCCCCGTCATGCCCGCATGATTGTCGAAGCCATAATGAAAACACCATCTGTATTGAGAGAAGTAATCATTGCAACAACGTTCCTGTCAACGAATTCGCCTTATCTTCTCCCTCAGGGAGAAGAACTGGAAGCGAGAAAAGCCCATCACCGGTTCAGAAAAGACGGAGGGGATTTTGTCACTTATCTGAATCTTTTTAAATCCTACCTGAAAACAGATAACAATGAGAAATTCTGTACAAGAAATTATCTGGATCTCAGAACAATGAATGATCTTGTAAATATAGAAAATCAGTTAGAAGAAATCGTAAGTGATATGGGTGTTCCTATCTCCGAAGGGGGATCCATTGAAGATTTCCTGACGACATGTTCCAAAGGATTGATACAGTTTGTCTGTGTCAGATCGGGAAGAGGTGTTTACAGAAGCCTGACCGCAGAAAAAATCATCATCCATCCGGGATCGGTCATGTTCAGAGAAAATCCCCGTTTCATTGTCGCCGGTGAAATCGTAAAAACATCGCGAACATATGCCCGCTCTGTATCTCCATTGGAAAGACACTGGATACAGAATATCAGTCCCGAACTTTCAGATAGTATGCAGATTCAGGAAAAAGCCGGAAAGAAATCCAGACAGGAACTGGTTAAAGGGCGAAGAGACACCACCTGGGAAATCTCTATCGGTTCCACAGTATTCAAACTGGTCCCCGATAAAGGCAAAAGCAAAAAAATTGCCATTATGGACTGGGAAAAACTGTCGCGGGCATTAAAACCATACAAAGCGGATCAACTGCCCGATTTCGGTTCAATGAAAGGAAAACTCTATTACAAAGGTATAGAGCTGATGAGTGTGACCCGGATCAGTACCATTTTGAAAGCTGCGAAAATGCTCAATCCCGTAAAAGACATTATCAGCAAATACCCCAATAAAAATTATCATGCCGACAACAGTCAGCATCTTGAAGAACTATCTCACCAGCTGAGCAATATTCTGAAAGCGGTTGAAGGTGGAAAACGAAAAAAGAAGACCATGGGATTCGTAACGCTTATGACTGACGGCCAGGGGATCTACTGGTTCAAAAGCGGGCGGCAGCTCAATGCGTCGCTGAATGAGAGCCTTGCCTCTCTGGAACTTCTCGCCGATGAAGTATCGGAAGACGTTACAGAAGAGGTCTGGAAGAGAATCAATAAAGTCTATAGATGGCTCGATGGCTGGTTTATGGAGACGTAGGAATACCGGAGGAAGGAGACAGGAGACTGGAGGAGGGAGACCGGAAGATGAGAGGCGAAGCTTGCAGCCTCAAACAGGACAATGCCACGAGAATCTTTCTTGTTGATTCCAGCAAGAGTTCTCCTTTATCTGCATCGAATAAACCTATGCTGACTGCAATATGTATTTGAGTTCTCAACTCTGAGCATGATCCTTTTGAGATATATAAATAACGGATAAAGTCTTTATTTGATGGAATGGATACTGCAGATCGCTGCATCTGATCCCTCAATCCGAAATCATGACAATCCTTTAGTTCCTTATATATTTTAGTGGCCAGGAACATTCCCTCTTTTCTTAATCTTCCGGTCTCCGGTCTCCCTTCTCCGGTCTCCCTCTTACTGCATTCTTAAAATGATTCTTTTTTCAATAAAAATATGGGTATCTTCGTTAGAACCGGGGACATTGTGAATGACTCTTCTTTTGAGCAG